>Ga0190347_1000148_pt1 | contig 22815 bp, 23 predicted proteins | sample 48721356_MG_FD_161652 | JGI IMG/M metagenome (GOLD analysis project Ga0190347, IMG submission 161652) | Hydrothermal vent microbial mat bacterial communities from Southern Trench, Guaymas Basin, Mexico - 4872-13-5-6_MG | ecosystem: Environmental > Aquatic > Marine > Hydrothermal vents >...
TTCCTGTATTCGTAATGATCAATTGAACCGCCTGGATCGCTTCCATTCCAGCTGAATGTACTGCTGCTTTCGTCTATCGTTCCGGATGGACCACTTATCTTTGTCACTGTTGGTGGCTGGTTTTCTTCTTGTTCAGTTGTAAATGACCAAATAGGTCCCGTTTTTTCTCCCCCATTACCGTCTTTTGCTTTTATTTTCCAGTAATAGGTTGTTTCTCCATCCAGTTCATTTGGTTTATATGAGGTCGAAGGGTAATCACTTGACACTATAGGTGGATAATTTGAAGTTCCGAAGTATATGTCATATGTTAGTGTGTCTCCATCAGGATCGCTACAGTTCCAAGAAAGGCTTGTATCGAGTAGTACATCAGTGCCCTCATTTAATGGTGTTGGACTGTAAGGTTCCAAAGGAGGGCGGTTAACATCATTCACTATTATAGTGAAGCTATCTTGAGCAGTTCCACCTTTGCCATCACTCGCTTTTATTTTCACTTGGTAAGTACCGGACGCGTCGTAATCAGGACTGTATGTATATTTATGTCCTTGTACTTCACCTACTCCTGATACTTTCTGAAACGATAGAGGATCATTGTTAAGGTCAAAAGCATAATTATTTAGATTGAGTTCTAATGTATCTCCTTCACTTACAGTTTGATCCTCAATTGAGATTATTGGTGGTTTGTTCATTAACGACGATGGACATCCAGCCAATATCAACAAAATAAGGAAAATTGCAGTAGCAACAGTTATTAAAGCGGTTACCTTTTTCATTCCTATCCCCCCAATAGTTCTCTGTTATTTCAAACAAAATTATTTACACTATTCAACCTTTTTCCTCTGGCAAGCTTATTTGTGGGATTCCTATTATGCGAAGTCATTTTGACATGAACATCTTTTTAAAAACTGACACTTATTTTTGCAGATAATATTTAGATGAGAAGAAAAAGGGTTTAAATTACATGAGTATCAATAAAGTATAACATTCGAAGCATTCTTGAGTCAAGATTTTTATATTTTTTTTATATTTATATTGCTCTCCTGAAAAATTGGACAGGAAAAAGTAGAGAGATAGAATAAAGGTAAGGGTTTGCAGTAAAAGGCGAAGAAACTCTCAATGGAAGAAAAGATGGCAATAATTCTGGAAGGTCTTCGTCGAGAAAAGAGCGTTTCTCAAATCTGCAGAGAACATGGAATTTCACAGGCTACAACAACCCTAAAGGCAACGCCAACACGGAAAGGTATTTCAGAACGTACAAGGAAGAAGTTGCATGGGTACTGGACAATCCAAGTTATGAAGAGCTAGTCGAAAGAACCAAAGATTTTGAAAATTCTACAACGAAGAATATTCACACAGTGCACTAGGTTACAAGAGTTCCAAAGAGGTATTTGAAGAATCCGTAAGTCTACACAAAATTGCTTGAATTTTTGTCCAGTTTTTCGGGTAGCATTACAACTCACAACCTAAAACATGTTTTTATTTTGCTAGAATTGCGTCTGACTCGGATTTCTTTAGTATACAATTGAAACAAAAAGCATCAAGCTTTTAGGGAGGAGTGTAAGTGAAAGGTATCTTTCTCACAGGAGATAAGGGTGTAGGTAAGAGTACCATTGTGAAAAACCTCATGCAACATTTCCCCGGTTATGGTTTTTTGACCTTTTTTGATTCTTCAAAAAGCGAGTTGATTCTAAAGATAATCGGCGGTCAAAGTTTTTTAATCGCCAGAAGAAATTCAACGGGAAAAATGGAACCGGTAAAAACAGGCTTTGACTCGGTGGCCCGAAAATTGGAGGAATTTGACCCGGGTGAAAAATTACTCATAATAGACGAGCTTGGTTCTCTTGAGCTATGCTGTAAAAAGTTTCAGGAGGAAGTTAAAAACCTCCTCCTGAAATCGCGATTCTTTCTGTGTGTCATACAAAAGAGAGAAAATGAGTTTATTAAATCACTGCTTAAGATAGAAGATACAACCCTTATTACCGTTACAAAAACCAACAGAAATTATCTGGTGAACCTACTTTTCGAAAAAATAAAAGGTTCGTAATTGAATATGCTCTACTGCTCTACTTTATGAAAATTCCAATTGTGGCAAGTATTCCAACGAGTAACAACGATATCATGTATATTCTCATTTGCGAATTTATACTGTCAACGTCTTTGCTCAATCTATTGAGCTCGCTGTTATTGGTTTTCACCATGTCTTTCATTTCAACAAGGTCTGCTTTTTCCAGCTCAGACTCAAGTTTTGTTATCCTCGTGCCATGTTCGGAAATCTCATTGGTAATATCATTTATATTTACCTCAATGTTTTTCACCGCTTTTTCTATCGAATCCAATTTCATCGAAAGTTCTGCCAAACGCTGATCAACTTCATCTACTCGCGAATCGTATTTTTTTAGAAACGCATTGAAGTTCTCTTCCATTTCCTGGGCAATGCGTAAGCTGAGTTCAGCTTTGTCCGAGACTTCTTCAAAGGTTTTTGATAACGCTGAGAAATGCTTTTCCATAACATCAAGGCTCTGGGCTATTCTATTAAGCTCACCAACAAGCGGGATTTTTGATTCATCCGTGTAGTCTAATAACTTATTGACCATTACTGCCATTTCAAAGCGGGTAACGGGTGTGTCACCTTCGAATTTGTCAGCATTGTAAATAACTGTGAATATGCCGTTATCAAGGGCTTTTTTGATAGCCTCGTAATAAGGATTATCAACAGGAATATCTCTGTAAAAAGCAAAGCCAGCTCCAAAAGCAAACAGAATAATCAGCAACAGCAGAGTTTTTTTCACTGTAATCCCCCCTCAAAAATCTCACTTCTATTATACATCTTTGAGTTTTAAGCACAAAGATAACAATTTTATATCCTGGGATTTTCTGGAGCGACTTTTTCAGAAAAGTTCTGCTCACACTGCTTTACTGAAGGTATTGTCAGCTTGACATATCCGATATTCTATCATATAATTTAGCTGACTTTGGGAGGTCGTCTAATGGTAGGACAGTGGACTCTGGATCCACCGGTGGAGGTTCGAGTCCTCCCCTCCCAGCCAAAAGAGGGCATTAGCCCTCTTTTTATTTTGTCCGGGCAATTGAAAGGATCTTTAAATCTTTAACACCTGCTGACTTCAGAAGATTAGCACAACTCGTTATCGTTGAACCGGTGGTTATAACATCGTCAAACAGGATTATCTTTTCTGGAAGCCTTTCTGTTCTAAGTGTGAATTTCCCTATTGCAGCGGCTTTCCGTTCTTCTTTTGATAGCGAAGATTGTGGGAGTCCTGATTTCGCCACAGTAATGGCATCTATTACCCTGTAATCAACTATTTTTCTCAATTGGCGGAGCACAAGCCCATTGGAATCAAAACCTCTTTCTCTAAGTGCTCTGAGAGTCGTTGGTACACTTACAATGGCGTAATCACTACTTTCAGAATGCAAACTATAATCGAGAAGGTACAAAAGCCAGTTTGCAATGAGTTTTGAGAGTCGCCAGCGTTTGGCAAACTTATAAGCCTTTATCACATCGCTAACAGGAGGCTCATACCACCAATAACTTCTTGCAGAAAACTTGCCAAGAGAGATCTCGTAAGGAATAGGCCCTTTTATGAGTGCTTCACAGGAATCACATAAAAATCTTCTGGGCGAAAGCCTTTTTCCACAGCTAATGCAGTTATTAGGGAAAAATTGACCCGCAAATTCAATGAGTTTTACAACCATTTTTCCCTCTTCAATTTTCTCAAAGCGGCAATTATTTTTCTTCCAGGGGCTACTTCTACTGCCATTTCTGGTGGCAATGAACCCAGCAATTTGCGGGAATAAACTCGCCTTGCGTCAACAATTCTCCTATCAAACACTATGACAACACCTCTGTCTTCTTTTGTTCTCAACAACCTGCCAAGCCCTTGTCTAAAGGCTGTAATCATTTTGGGGTAATAATATTTATTAAGCCCCTCCATGAAATTTCTTGGCCCAAAGTGTTTTACTCTCGCATTGATTAAAGGGTCATCAGGGCGATCAAAAGGCAACTTAAAAAGTATGAGCAGTTTTAAGTGTTCTCCCGGGAGGTCGATACCTTCCCAGAAGGTTCTTACACCGAATATAACAGAATTGCTTGAGCCAAGGTGTTCTTCAATTATCGCCGTTGGGCTGTCTAGTGGTCTCTGCATTTTCAGATCAAGATGTGCCAGCTCTTCTGAAAGTTTAGTGTAAACGTATTTCATGTCGCTATAAGAGGTAAAAAGGACCATAGAACCACCTTTAACTATGGATAATGCTGTTTTGATAAGCCGAGAAGCTCCGTCCAAATATTCATGGTTTCCAGGGGAATACTCGTCCATGTCTTTTACAACAAAAAATTTCAACTGCTGGGAATAATCGAAGGAGCTTCCAAGTCTTACAGCATGAAAGTTTTTTGGTAATCCCAGAACACGCCTGGCATAATTAAACCCATCGCTTCCTTTGCTGTGAACCCAGAGCGTCGCAGAAATGAAAATTTTCATCGGTACATTTGGAAATGTCCTTTCCATAAGCCTGTCACTTTCCACTGGAGATGATAAAATTGCGAGATACACGCCCCCATTTTTTGGTTCTTTCCTAGTGAAGAAAACCCTCTTTTCCGTGTTCTCTTCCAAAAAGCCCTCCACGTTTTGCTGAAAGTCATCTATTGAGGTCAGCGCAGCTCTTAATTCATTTTCCAATATGTGTAATTTTCTTAAGGGCTCCTCTTCTGAAATCTCTTCAATCATTCTGGACACTTGAGTGAAAAGGCTTCTGAAGTTTTTTAACAGGCTGTCGAGCTCTGTCAATGTGTCTATCAGACTTTTAAGACTATTTCCCTGTATTCTGGTGGTTTCTCCATGCATATCTCCACCGAAAACTATTACGAGTTGTCTCAGAGTTCCTTCTATCTTTCCAATGAGTTCCTTTGAGCGTTTCCATATTTTTTCGAGAAAAGCTCTGTCATGATGGTTTCTCAACTGGATCAAAGAATTCTTAAGCACCTGCATAGAAGATCTCAAGAGTTGTGCATTCTCATAAGGGGTTATTCTAAAGCTCATGGCTTCTGTAATGGAATTTTCAAGTTCATGAGCCTCGTCTATGATCAACAATTCAAAATCTGGCAAAAGAATTCCGGATACTTCGTTATCAATGGACTCACCATCTTTTAACCTAATTGCGGCTTCGCTGAACAACAATGCATGGTTAGTAATAATCAAGTCGGCTCTGGTTGCGTTTTCTCTTGCAATGAAATAGGGGCATCTTTCATAAAAAGGACATAGCTGTCTATTACAACTGTATTTGTCGGCCCCCAGCTCTTTCCTTAGCTGTGAAGGTATGAGAATTTCATCCAAATCGCCGGTTTCTGTCAAGATAGACCAAAAGAGTATTCCCAACAATATTTTGGAAATGTTGTTATCTATATAAGATGATTCTTCAAGAAGTTCCATGAATTTCTTAAGGCAGATATAGCGTTCGCGGCCTTTCAACACAGTAGCTGTAAGGGATTGCAACCCTGGCAGTTGTTTTAACACAGGAATATCTTTTCTGAGTAGCTGGTCCTGAAGTGTGCGTGTTTTGGTGGAAATCACAGCATGTTTCCCGGTTCTTACACTATAATACGCAACTGGAACAAGATATGCCAAAGATTTTCCTGTCCCGGTGCCAGCTTCAATCATGAGACCTTGCCTCTCAATGATATTCTCAGCTATTTCCATGGCTGTAAACAGTTGTTCCTGCCTGAACTCAAACCCTTCAAAGATGTCTTCCAAGAGTCCACCTTCGCTGAATGTCATTCTGACGCTTTTTATCAAATCAATATTTGGAACCTCTTCGTCTTTTTCAGAGACTGGAAGCTTTGTTAACCGCTTTGCGAGGGTATCTTCCCAAGCTTCTTCGTTGCTACTTTGATCCAGAAAAAAAGCGATAAAATCCTTCAGCACTTCATCTTTAGGGTCTTTCAAAAAAAGTTCCAACAACGGTTTAAGAGTTCTTGGAAGCTTCTTTACACGCTCCCCATAGGAAGAAATTCTCATTTCTGGAATATCAGAAGAAGCAACATGAAGGAAGTTTATCAAGAAAGATTCATCTATCAACAGTTCCTGAAAAGGGAACTGCTCTCTGCTTTTATTGTCTGCTGGAAATAGCGGAGGGATTCTGTTGTCCTTTAAAAAATCGGAGAATGTGTCGAGCTCTATGGTTTTAGAACCTTCCCCACCGTCATACGGGGTCAACTTTACTTTCACCCTGCCTTTGGATTTAAAGACTTTCATTATGAGAGGTTTCATAGCTCCCAGAAGATCACCGCCTGATGTCTCAAAAAAGAAAAAACCGGGTATAACCCGGTCGCTGGTGCCGAGGGCGGGACTTGAACCCGCACGGACTATGCGCCCACATGGCCCTCAACCATGCGTGTCTGCCAATTCCACCACCTCGGCATCCTCATAAATTATAACCTGACCGGTAATTCTTGTCAACCGCCAGTATGGGAAAAGAACGCTCATTTCAATGACTGTTAAACCCGGGAACACGATTTTGGTAACTTCAGAAAATCATTTCATACCCGTGCTTGGCAAGTTCGTCTTTTATTGTTTGCCTATCTACCAATGCATCCTCATACTCAAGTTCTACAACACCAAATTTACTCATCGGGTCAATTCTCACAATTCCCGAAAGGGAATTCAAGACTTCTTTGACTTTCTTTTCGTCATCCTCTGTTTTGAGATTTCTGACCTGAAATATCTTCACAACACGAGCCACATTATCTACCTCCCAAAATTAAGCCTTCTTCTATTAGTCTACCGGCTCTGGCCTGCCAGGGGCTTATTCTCTTTTTCCCGGGAAATTGTACTCCTGATATTCTCACAGCGCCTTTTCGGCACCTGACAATCATGTGCTTTTTACCAATAGACACGATTTCACCAGGTTTGCCTTCAGGTTCTCTGCTTTCCGGCAATGCTCCATATAATTTTATCATTTTCGCTCCCAGCCTAACACTTATACCCGGTACAGGGTCATATGCCCGTATCTTGTTATACACCCTCTGAGCATCATCAAAATCCGTGATAATTGTATCCTCTTTGGATATTTTAGGAGCATAGGTCGCCAATTCGTGATTCTGGGGGATTAACACTACTTTCTCATTGGATAGATCAAACATGAACTCTTTCAACATTTCACAACCCAGCTGGCACAATTTATCGCTCAGCGTACCGAAATTATCTTCAGGAAGGATTTCAATCTCCTTTGCCATTGCTATCGGACCGCTATCCATTCCTTCATCTATCTTGAAAATGGTTATTCCGGTTTTCAGTTCTCCAGCTTCAAGGGCTCTTTGGATGGGGGCAGCTCCTCTGTACTTTGGCAAAAGCGAGGCATGAACGTTGTAGCAACCTAAAGGAGGCAGTTCAATAACGCTTTTCTTTAGCAGTTTTCCATAGGCAACAGTAATTATTACATCGGGAGAAAGAGAGTTGAGAATTTCAAATCCTTCACCCTTATTCACACTCTTTGGTTGAAATACAGGGATCTTATTATCGTAAGCAACGAGCTTCACCGGGGTTGGAGAAAGTTTTCTTCCTCTCCCCTTTGCTTTATCTGGTTGAGAAAAAACACCAACGACATCCCATGGCCCTTTTAGCAGAACTTTCAAATGCTCTGCGGCAAATTCCGGAGTACCCATGAATACAACCTTCATTTGGCTACTTTCCCCTTTATGATGCTGTTAAGTTTCGGTCTCAATAGAGCTTTTTTTGCTGGTGAGAGATAGTCGATAAAAAGAATTCCATCCAGATGGTCGTATTCGTGCTGCACTATTCTTCCTGCGTAGCCTTCAAAGAGCTCTTCATGTGTCTCTCCTTTTATATCTTGAAAGCGCATTTTCACCCAGGAAGGTCTGATTACATTAGCATATATGCCCGGAATACTTAAACATCCTTCTTCTATGCTGACTTTTTCGGTTCCTTTTTCGAGTATTTCCGGGTTGATTATTACCCTTGGCCCCGAACCGTCATCAAAAACGAAAAGCCTTTTTGAAACAGCAACCTGAGGCGCAGCAAGTCCTACACCGTCGTCTTCGTACATGGTTCTTGTGAGCTCTTCGACAAAACGTCTCAGCTCTGAATCAAAGCTTTCAACAGGTTTGGAGATTTCTCTCAATATGGGGTTACCTATGTAAATTACCTGCATATCATCATCCTCCAAGATCTATTTTCAACTTTTTCATGAAATCGAAATTCGTCATAAAAGCATATATGGGTGTTATGGATATATACCCAGCTCTCACAGCTGCATAATCTGAATCCTCTCCGGGATCATCTTCTATGACTTCGCCAAACATCCAATAGTAATTATTACCGTAGGGATCTTTGCGTTTTTCAAAATAATCTCTGAATCTTCTTCGACTCTGTCTCGTGATCTTCCAGCCTTTTATATCTTCGAGTGCTAATGAAGGCACGTTCACATTTAAAGCCGTAAATGCGGGCATATTTTTAATGTCAAACTTCCTCAGGAATTCAACCACGAAAAGCGCTGCTGTTTCATATTTAGGATCATTCCAATCGGCTGAGGATATAGCCATGGATGGCTTTTCCATTATAGCCCCTTCAAGAGCACCCGACACTGTTCCCGAATAGAGAATATCCGTTCCGAGATTCGGCCCGCGGTTTATGCCACTGATCACAAAATCAATATCGATATTTGAAATAGCAAGCAATCCAAGTTTAACACAATCCGCCGGTGTGCCGTTTATTGCATAGCCTATTTCTTTGTTACCCACTCTAACTTCCTTAGCCCAGAGCGGAGTTCTTATGGTTATGGCATGACCGGTGGCACTTCTTTCAACATCCGGAGCAACTACTAATACTTCATGTTCTTTGGACAATTCCTCTGCAAGGATGTTAATTCCGGGGGCCATAATACCATCGTCATTTGTCAATAGGATATTCAAGTTCATTCCCTCCTTTTTCATAACATATTTTACACCAGTTATTTTTCTTTGCTATTCACAAAGCGAAAAGTAAAGATAGTATGCTATGAAGTAGGAGGGGAGTAGATGGGTTGCAAGAGCTATATTGAGAGGGCAATAGAAGTTTTCCCGGAAACAGCCGGGATTTATGAAATTGTCAAATCTGAAATGTCAAGATATCAAAGCGCCATGAAGAAGAGACACTGGGAATTGACCATGCTCTTTCGGGTGCAAATTTTGCACGAGCTCTTCTTTCTAAGAGAGGCTTTTCGAGAGAAACCATTGAGATAGTTCATAACAGTATACTCTGTCACAGATATTCGAACTACAAAGTACCCAAGTTCGCAGAAGGGAAAATTCTGCAAGATGCCGATAGGCTCGATACTTTAGGTGCGATTGCTATCGCTCGCGTTTTTAACCACAACGGAATCAAGCGGTCACTCTTTTCGCCAGAAATAAAACCCAAGAAAAAATATGATGGACTTTCTCTAACCTATATAAATCATTTCTTTGAAAAGGTCTTAAAGATCACTCCAGAGAGCTTTTGGACAGAATTTGCAAGGAAAATGGCAAAAGAGCGCTATCAATTCACACTTGAGTTTGTCAGGAAGTTCTTGAGAGAATGGTATGTTCTGGATTAACTAATATAGCCACGAATATTTTCTCTCAGCGTCCAATCTGCTGCCTTGAGCTACTGGATAGTCGAAGAGCAGCTTCTCTTTAGTCTTATCAAAGGAAGGCTCTATTCCGAACATGTGATTCCAGGTGTTTACATAGATAACCGGTCTTTCGTCGATAAAACTCAGTTTATTTGCCGCAAATTGTGCTGAGCCATGTAAATCCTTTGTGTCCTTGAATTTGTGGCTTGCCGAGAAAACCCCGGGGAATTCAACAGTTTTGATGTGGCCACTGGAATCCAAATACAGGTTAAAAGTCTCTATATCCGCTACGCGCCCGTATTTGAAATATCTGTACACATCGTATAATATATCTACAAGAAAACAAGGGTGGTCTTCATCTTTGAAAACGACAGTTATAGAGATTTTCGAACTATCCAGCTTTTTGTAAAAGACCTCTATAATCCCGTTTTTCTGGTCAAAAACCGGCGTTGAGAAAACAGGCAGTGGAATCTGATTTTTGGCAATGCCCAAAACCGCTATAATTATAAACAGAATAACTATAAATCTCTTCACTTCAGTTTCCCCCTCAAGGTCTTATTTCAAACTCATTAAAAGGCATGTAGGGAAGTTCTTCTTTATCAACAGCTCTAACATCTGCATACACTGGCCCTCTTGACACTATTGCAATGAAACTTTCCAGAGTATCTTCTGGGCCTGAAGCATATATTTCCACTTTTCCATCGGTGGTATTTCTCACATAACCCGTGATGCCTAATTTCTTCGCCCTTTTGTATGTGAAATACCTAAAGCCAACCCCCTGGACCATCCCAGAAATGAGCAGATGGTATGTTCTCATTCCAACCCCTCCAGAAGAAAACTATTAGAGTCCAAGATCTTCCCCCACCAGTATCACCAAATATCTTTCTCTGTGAGCACTGCTATCACTTATTACAACATATGTTTCACAAATTCTCTGATTAGACCTGCAATCCATACATATGCCAGTTGTAGTGCAGGGAGTGTGATAGTTTAGCCTTTTGGCATTCATGGGAGAAATGTATTTGATTCTCTCCCTTGCAGCTTCCAGGTCCGGAACGATTTTATTGATACCAGCCACTATAATCACTCTTTCCGGGCCATAAATCATAGGCGCCACCCGGGTTCCGTGCCCATCCATCTGGACTATTTCGCCACGAACTGTGATGGCGTTAGCGCTACACAAAAAGTAATCAGCGTTGAAAGCCTCGTGCAGTATCTTTTTTCGCTCCTCGGCGTTTTTAGCCGCATACCTGTCGAGGAAATGATAATCGCTTCTCCTCAAAAAATCTAAAACACCCGTTTCGGTGAGAGTAAGCGAACCACCCACCGCTACAGAAGATCCAGCTGGCAGGAGCTCTTTCAACAGAGGAACAACGTCATTTTTGGTTTCAACATAACGCCCATTTATACCGTGCTTGGCGAAGTTTTCAAGTACAACCTCAGCAAGTTTTTGATACTTCCATTTGTAGAGTTCCTCTCTCATTTTCATCCCTCCGACGAATTTTTGTATTTATTCGAGAATTCTTCCAAATTTCAAAGCGAGGTCTAAGTTGCCTGAAATTTTTAAATCTCCCATCATAAAAGCAGTTGTTGGCTTCTTTTTCCCTTCGAGTAAGGAACTCAAAGTATTTTCATCGGTTTCAATAGTGCAGTCGGCATCGTCTATTTTCTGCTGTATTAACTCGAGTTTGCCTTCAGAAACAATAATAGAAATGTAAACGGGATAATCGGTGGTATTCACGATAATTTGAAAATTCCCACTGAAATCGCCAAAGGAATTTCCTTCAAGCCGTCCTTTTATATTTTCGATTATCTCTTTTATTGACAAAGAAATCCCTCCCTTCTGTAATTAGTCTAACATTACACTCTTCTATTTCAAAAAGGGAAAAGATAGCGCCCTATGTTAAAATCGATATAACCCCGAATAAAAGGTGATGTTGATGAATTACAAATTCAAAAAATTTCCCGGAAGAATACTCGAAATTGAGATAAAGTCTTCACCAGAGGATACTGCTTACGAAAGTGGTGCGGTAATTGCCAAACCAATCGCTGTCGTGGACAGACTGAGCTCTTTCTATTTTCACAATTCGAGAATAGAAAGAGATGAAAAGATTTTTACAATCAGTTGCCAGAAAGAAAAGTGGGCAGAGCTGAAAATAATGGAAACCTCAAAGGGGATAAGACTCATTATCGAGATAGAAGATGGAGATGGTGTTTTTGGCCTGGGTGAGGAAGTAGGCCCTTTGAACAAGAGAGGCCGAACCTATGAATTTTACAACACAGATGAACCAGAGCACGCATCGACAAAGACAAAACTGTATTCCTCTTTCCCGATGTTTATGGTTCTTTCACCCAAAAAAGCATTGGGTTTTTTTGTCGATTATCCAGGGTACAGCAAGATGGACATATGCCATGAAGAAGAAAACAAAATCATTATCGATGTAGCGGGCCAGGCTTTCAAGTTGTATCTCCAGGGAGATACTCCTGATGGGATCACCGCAAATTTTGTCGAACTGACTGGCAAACCGATACTCTTACCAATTTGGATGCTTGGTTACCAACAATCTAGATGGTCTTATCCAGATGAGAAGACTGTGCTTTCCATTTCCCGTGAATTCAGAAACAGATCTATCCCCTGTGACGTTATATACCTTGATATAGACTACATGGAAAACTTCAAGGTCTTTACATGGGATAAAAAGAAATTCCCGGATCCAAAAGCCCTTTTGTCAAAGCTCCGCGATATGGGGTTCAAAGTCATTACAATAGTGGATCCTGGTGTTAAAGTCGAAGAAGGATACGAATTATACGAAGAAGCAAAAGAAGCCGGGTATTTTTGTACGAATTCTGCGGGTACTCCGTTTGAGGCTTATGTTTGGCCTGGCAAATCTCACTTCCCTGATTTTTACAACGCACGGGTGAGAAAATGGTGGGGCGATAAAGTCTCCGAATTCAAGGCAATTGGGGTTGCTGGAATATGGAATGATATGAACGAGCCTTCCATATTTTTTACACCCGAATTGATAGAAGAGATAAAAACCACTGTTAAAAATCTCTCACCCGATCTGGGTATGCTAGCGGATTTTACCATCAATCAAATTCCTTACGAAAAACGATACAGAGACCATGGGAAAAAGTTTTTCCATAAGGACGACCATGGAAACGTAATCAGCAATCGACAGATTCATAACATTTACGGCTTTAACATGACCAGAGCTACTTATGAAGGGTTGATCAATCACTACAAAACCGAAAGGCCCGTGATTTTAACCCGCTCTGCTTACCCAGGCATTCAAAGATATGGGATTCTCTGGACCGGGGATAACGCTTCTCTCTGGGAGCAGTTATATCAAGAAATCCAAATGCTCCAATCTCTTGCCATAACCGGTGTCAATTTTACAGGATCAGATGTTGGCGGTTTCGGGGGTGATTGTAATGGCGAGTTGCTTGTTCGTTGGACTCAATTTGGAGTCTTCCAGCCTTTTTTCAGGAATCATTCAGCCATTGGCACGAGAAACCAGGAACCCTGGTCTTTTGGTGAGAAATACGAAAGAATAATAAAGAAGTTCATAGAACTGCGTTATGCCTTGCTTCCGTATATTTACAGTGCCCTTAAAGAAGCCCATGACACCGGCCAAATGATTGTAAATCCTTTGTTATACAAATGGCCGGAGGATGAAAAGACTTACGAAGCCGATGATGAATATCTATTTGGCCCATCGCTTCTGGTTGCACCGATCTATAAGGCAAATGCGACCGGGAGAACTGTTTATTTACCTGGAATGAGATGGATGAATTTCTTCAATGGGAGAATTTACGAACCCGGTTACCATTATATAGAAGCCCCGTTGGATAGTCTCCCGCTGTTCGTAGCTGAAAATTCTCTGCTTTCCATGACAGAGCCCTCTCAATACGTAGAAAAAGCCATCTGGAAAGGGCTTAAAATAATTGGTTTTGTAACCAGCAATGCTTCTATTTGTATTTACGAGGACGATGGAGTGAGTTTGAAATACCTTGATAAAGCCTTTTCAAGAAAGAGAGTCGAAATCTGGAAAACAGGCGATAAGCTTCTTGCCCGTATTCATCCTGAGGCAGGGGAATTGAAGACCTCTGAGCGGAAGATAAACTTCGAAATATTTGATGGAACACACACACATGTTGGTGAATTCATAGACAAGGGTGAAGGCGGTGTTGTTGAGCTCGAAAAGAAACTTAAAAACTGAGATTGAAGTAGGGTTTCAACTTCAAATTCTCTATACTAAAACCAAAGCTAAGCTTGACTGGATAACTTCCATAAAGGTTAAGGGATTCAAACTTGTATAATGTTAAAGAAAATTGTATTGGCTTAGCATCGAAAAGAAAAGAGAGCTTTCCACCGATACCTTGTTCAAAAAAGTATAACAGATTGAACAAGTCAAAATCTCTCGACCCCAGTAAAGCTTCAACACAAAAATTGGCTCCCAAAGCCAATTTTTCTTCACTTACGAGGCTACCAAAGTTGAAATCAATCGCTCCCGGGTTTCCAAAAAGTATAGCTCTTGCCTTTGTGCCTATTGCAAGTTGCAATGATTCATTCTCCCATTCAACAGATATGCTACCAGAAAGCTCCATTGTATTAACGCTAGATTGAACATCTTTGATCTTTATAAAATTCTTGAACATGCCTTTGCCGCCAATTAACTCAGTGGAATCAACATAGCCGAGATCAATATAACTACCAAAGAGCCCTGGAATGAAAGAAAAAAACATCCCTGCTTTTAAATAAAAAGGACCATCAAAAAGATTAGGAGTTTTGAGTTCACAGCGAAAATCAGGTTGTATTCCCGTAAAAAGGAGTTTGAATTCAACATCCATGGGATAGTACTCCATTGATTTTAGCTGAAATGAAATTTTTGGGGAGTTATTCATGGAATTGTACCCTGCCGCCACTGAAAGACTGGTCGTTGCGAGATAGTCTTCAAAGTACAAGCCAGCCCCCAAAAAATATGGAAATAGTGTTTCAAATCTCAGGTGTTTCAGCGGTTTATAAAATTCACCTTCGACAACTTTCTCATTTGATTTTCTCCGTATGGCTTTTCTTTCAAAGAACGACAGCTCTCTTTCCGGTTCTGGCAAAGCTTCAAAAATCTTGAATCCCTCTTTCTGCGAGGTGATAAGAAAAATCCCTTCGTGGACCACAGGCCATAGAGCACTTCTGGGGAAACTCGCTAATAAGAATTGTTGCCCCGTTTCTGGATCAATTGAAAAGAGCTGGCTCCCCATTCCTCTTTCTGAAGCCACCAACAAACAACCATTTTCCCAACTACCTATGCTGAAATCACCGGTCGAGAGATATGAAACCATAGAGTGCTTCAAAAAATCATAGAAAAGTAGGTATTTGCTTCCTTTATCGTTTGCGCGAATCGCAAGAAAGCGGGCCCCGGGGGATAAAGAGATTTGCGAAATACTGAAAAGCTGATCTGGGGGAGCAAAAAGCACTTCATAGTTTCCTTTATCCATAAAAAGCAGCTCCAAAGTCGGAACATTGAACTTGTTTTCCACAACGATAGCTGTGTTTTCGTTTAATAACTGCACTCTCAATATGTGTTCATATGAAGTCCTTTTCAACTTCTTTTTTGAAATGTCAAAAATATACAATCGAGTTTGACTTCCTTCATTATCACGCTCCAGAAGGATAAGGCCAATGCTGTTGCCATTTATGTCAAAATCTACAATGGGATAAGCGGAAGAATATAACAGGGTGTTTTCAAAGTATAAATGATACAAGTGTCTTCTTCTGTCCAAAGTCGTGTAAAAGAGTCTGTCATTATCAACGGAAAGCTTCAAGATTTCTTCCATTTCAGTCGTTAAAGCAAGTGGCTGAAGCTTGTTGTAAGTTCCCGAATACTCATTGGCCATCTTTTGGAGGAATTCTGCTTTCAGTTCCTCGTAAGTTTTACCATACACTTCTCTGAAAGCAGTATCTATTCCAAAAATCCCGCGAATTCCGGATTTATATTTAAGGAATTCTACGAGCTTATCCTGCCCGTAATAACCAACAAGAAAATCGATAAAAGCATAACCGTAGTTATAAGCCGCTTCGTATCCAATAGGAGATCTTCCGTTGTTAATAGCATCATCGGAAAACAGCTGGTCATTTGAAAGCCCATCGACTAAATAGGGTAATCTTCTATAATCATATGAATCCGCTTTCATTATCTCGCTGCTGAACTGAGCAAACCCTTCTGACATCCACAATGGTTGTAGAGCATTTGGTGTAAGGTAACGCGAAATGAAAGGTCTTATAGCCCGAAGAAAATCGTTAACCATACCTAGCTGAAAAACATGACCAAGCTCATGTGAAATAACTGTTTTCAGCCAATAATCGTCCACTCTGTATGGATAAAAATCCCCGAGGGTTATTATTACCACCTTTCCGGATGAAAAAGCGTAACCGTTTGAATAATCCTCATATCCTTTGAGAATTAGTATTATCTTTTCCTCGGGTTTGTAATTGTAAAACTCTGAAAGTTCTTTATATGTCTCCTCGGAAATATCCACCACTTCGGTCATAACACTCGCAACCTCAGTATGGTATAAATATATAAAATGATCCGATTCGCTTTTCATCCACACAACGCTTCTAGCCGAAGCGGCAAACATGAAAAGAGGAAAAGCGACAAATATCAATATGACTAAAATCGTTATTTTTCTCATTTTATCACCATATATAGTATAGCCTAATTGCAAGTAAATCTAACATCTCGAAAGCAAGGAGGTATCTTATGAACAGAAAAATCACTGCACTCGGTATGTGGCTTGCTTTGGGTTTTATCGTTTCTCTCTTTTTTCATCAATTCCCTCTAAAAGTGGGACAGGTTTTGCTTCCTTTGCACTTTGTCGTGATACTCGCGGGAGCCATTTCCGGTCCATTTGTAGGGGGTATAACCGGGCTACTGACACCACTATTGAGTGCTTTGATCGTTGGTAAACCACCTATTCAACCTCCTATTGCTGTATTCATGGCATTTGAGTTGTTCGCTTATGGGCTCATAACAGGTTTCCTGACTGCGCGCGGCAAAAACATATATCTTTCAATGTTGCTGGCCTGGATTGCAGGCCGGTTAATATACGTTCTTGAAATCATCGTGGTGGCTCCAATGCTTGGCTTTCATATGGGAACTTTCTATGCACTCTTGATTTCCTATCTTATAGGGTTACCAGGTGTCGCTATACAGCTTTTTCTCATTCCGGTTGTTTTCAAAAGGATTAGAAGTCTTAAGCAAGCATGAAAAAACTACTACCTTATATCACAGGATTATCCGCATCGATGATCTTCGGATTTTCCTTTCTTTTCACAAAGACGGCCATCGATTTTGTAACGCCGTTTCATTTTCTGGCTTACAGATTTAGCTTTGCATTCGCTTTTCTGTCTTTCTTGAAAGCGGTGGGACTGTTAAAAACAAAAATATCGGTAAAAAGCTTGAAAGATCTGGGATTTTTGGCGTTCGTTCAACCTCTTTTATACTTTTCCCTGGAAATTACCGGTATCAACCTCACGACCTCCATGGAAGCTGGTATCATAATTTCAACGATTCCCGTCTTTGTGCTCATACTCTCGAGAATCTTTTTGAAGGAATTTTTGAACACCTTACAGCTTTTTTCCATGTTCCTTTCTATGGCAGGAGTGCTCTTAATAACACTTTCAAGAGGGCTGTCTTTTTCCAGAAATCTCGCTGGCGTGCTTTTCCTGGTAGCCTGTTCATTTAGCGCAGCTATTTACAATATACTTTCGAGAAAGGCCTCCACAAAATACACAGCCGCGGATATTACGTACCACATGATGCTCTTTGGCTTTGTAGGATTTGGAACCATCGCTTTTTTAGGATCCTTAATAAACGGGGAAGTCTCTCTTTTCCTTCAAGGATTGGCTATCAAAGAAGTATTGATTTCGGCGTTATATCTTGGTGTCTTGTCTTCAGCGGTAACCTTCTTTTTATTGAATTACACTCTATCCAAAATACCTGCAACCCGGGCATCGGTTTTTCCATATGTTTCCACCGCCGTAGCTCTTTTTGCTGGTTTCGTGTTTCGAAACGAGAGACTCACATCGCTGGGCATAATAGGAGCAGTTATGATATTTTTAGGTGTATGGTGGATCAACGCCTTTGCATCAAAACAAAAACTGGAGGGGCTTAAATGAGTAAAACAGTATTGACTTTATTACTTCTCGTGATATTTTCCGGGATACTGCTATCAACAGATTTTTTCATCAGCTCTACTGAACAGCCATATATTTTTGGAGATTTCAACGGTTGGCAACCCATAAAAATGGAAAAGGCTGCTGGTAGCTGGTGGTATGCGGAAATCGAATTGAAACCGGGGATTTACCACTATTATTTATCAACAGAAAGCGGTAAAAGAATAACCGATCCTTTCAAAAATCACCAATCCGAAGGCACAGATATTCTGAACATAATTGAAGTAAAGAACCCGACCGATTTTTCTGGCATATCTGAAGGGGATTTTAGTTTTAAAATATGGGATAGAGATTACTTTAATCCCGTAAAACCAGGAGAGTTTTTCATCACTTTTCCGGTAGTGGAGAGGCTTTTTAATTCAACTTTTCTCATATTTAACGGGAAGAAGATAAAAATGAATCTCCTTAGAAACTACGATGGATATGATTATTTTAGGGTACACCTTCAAGATATCGAAAAACTGAATTTTTACTTTGAATTTTCCAAAGGTGATAAAAAACTTTATTTTGGTGCCAATGGTCTTTCCGACAGCACCGTTACCTCCTTTTCCATATCTCAGGAAGATCTTCCTGTGGACTATTTTGATACCCCTGAATGGTCAAAGGGAGCACTATATTACCAGATTTTTCCAGAGAGGTTCGCCAATGGTGACCCCGAAAACGATCCTGAAGATTCCCAGAACTGGTATGCAGACCCCAAAAATGTTAATCTGGGTTCAAATGGCTTTTTCGGCGGGGATCTTCAAGGTGTCCTGAATCATCTGGACTATCTCGAGGGACTTGGAATCGATGCGGTTTATTTCAACCCTATCTTTGAAAGCCCTTCAAGTCACAAGTATGATACAGCGGATTATCTCAAAGTCGACGATAACTTTGGCGATTACAATCTTTTAAAAAAGCTCGTATCTGAGCTCAATTCGATGGGGAAGAAAGTGATCCTCGATGGAGTATTCAATCATACAGGAGATGAATTCTGGGCCTTTCAAGATGTGAAAGAAAAGGGAAAGGAATCGGCTTATTTCGATTGGTACTTTGTAAAGGGAAACAAACCCAGAAAATACAAGGGGCATGCGATGAACTACATAGCCTGGGGAGGCTACGGCGATATGCCCAAACTGAACGTCCTTAACCCTGAGGTGATCGCATATATCAACACCATTCTTGAAAAATACAACAACGCCGGAATAGCCGGTTGGAGGCTTGATGTTGCAGGGGAAATAAAGCCTGAATTCTGGCGATCGCATTTCAGGCCGACGTTAAAAGAGCTCAACAAAAACGCCCTAATCGTCGGAGAAATCTGGGGGGATGCGAAAGTATATCTCCAGGGCGATCTTTTTGACTCCATCATGAACTACCAATTTAGGGATGCTGTAATAGAATATGTTGCCAGAGCAGGCCATTCAGCCAGAAAGTTCGTCAATATGACTGACTATTACCTGAAAAGATATCCTCCACAGGTTTTGACATCATTGTGGAACATGCTTGACAGCCACGACACAGAAAGATTTTTGACAACAGTTTATAGCAACGAAAAGCTCTTCAAAATAGCGGTCGGACTTCAAATGACCTTCATTGGAAGTCCTGTAATCTACTATGGTGATGAAGTGGGAATGACAGGCGGCAAAGACCCGGACAACAGAAGGCCTATGCCATGGAAGGAAGAACTATGGAACAAAAGCATTCTAAATTACTACAAAAAGCTTATCACACTGAGAAAAGAACATCCTGCGCTGAGCAGAGGTGATTATAGCGTTATCAGTACTTCTAATTCATTGCTTGTCTATAAAAGAGAAATGGGTAATGATGTTTTAGTGATAATCGCCAATCCCGGCGATAAAGCAGAAAGGCTATCAGGTATAACCGGAAATCATAAAGAACTTCTTACTGGAGAGATTCTGGAAATGGAGGGGCTTTCCATTCCCCCTGAGAGTTTCATGATTTTTGAAGCTGCAAATGAATAACCAGGAACTCAAACAAAATAAAAAGCACCCGCTGAGCGGGTGCTTTTTCAAAGGCCGATTTATGTGTTATTCAATTGGGGTTACGTTTACAGCCTGAGGGCCTTTAGGGCCATCTTCGATTTCAAATTCTACCTGCTGTCCCTCATTTAATGTTTTGAAACCATCAACGTTGATCGCAGTGTAGTGGACAAAAACGTCTCCGCCCTCTTCCTTGGTGATGAAGCCATAGCCTTTGCTGTTGTTGAACCATTTGACAGTACCTTTCACAGTTTTTTCCTCCTTGTTGCTTCCTGCTCCGCAGGTTATTATACCCCTTACGGGATAACCAAGTATAGCAGAATAAAAAAACTAAGTCAAGAAGCTTTCGAGGTGCCTAATATGCTGATTCAAAATGATATAATTATTCCGCAAAACAGGAAGGGGAGAGCTTGATGGCGAATGTGTATTTCACAGACCTGTCTACAAAGCCTGGCACCAACCTCATGAAAAAGCTCGAGGTTTTACTTGATAGAGCCGGAATTCAAAATACCGTTTTAGAAGGGCATTTTACTGCCATAAAAATTCACTTCGGTGAATATGGAAATTTGGCCTTTATCAGGCCTAATTTTGTCAGAACCGTTGTGGAGAAGCTCAACTCTATCGGTGCAAAAGCCTTTGTTACAGATGCCAACACCCTTTATCGCGGCAGTCGTTCGAATGCCATTGACCACCTTTGGACAGCTACACTGAACGGGTTTACCCCGGAAGTTGTGGGAGCCCCCATTATTATCGCCGATGGGCTCAGGGGAAGTAATGAAGTCGAAGTTGAAGTCAACGGCAATTATGTTAAGAGGGCTAAAATCGCATCTGCAATTGCTATGGCCGACTCCATTGTAGTGATGACACATTTCAAAGGGCACGAACAAACAGGCTTTGGCGGTACCATAAAGAATGTGGGAATGGGCTCGGCATCCCGTGCCGGGAAACTCGAACAACATTCTACATCAAAACCATATGTCAAAGCTGAAAACTGTACAGGCTGTGGCTTCTGCGCAAAAAATTGCCCGGTTGAAGCCATTGAGATCGCGAATAAAACCGCAGTTATAAATTACAATAAATGCATTGGATGTGGCCAGTGCATAGCCATGTGCAATTTTGATGCGATGTTACCCCGCTGGGACGAATCAAACGACATTCTCAGCAGGAAGATGGCAGAATACGCTAAAGCCGTTTTAAAGGACAAACCTGCTTTGTTTATTTCTTTTATTACCCAGGTATCGCCTGATTGCGACTGCTGGTCAATGAACAGGCCACCCGTAGTACCCGATATCGGTATAGCCACTAGCACTGACCCGGTGGCTCTGGATCAAGCCTGTATGGATTTGATACTGGAAAAAAACCACGGGCACGACCCTTTTCTTGAGGTACATCCAGGTGTTAGCTGGAAAGAGCAGCTCGAATATGCGGAAAGCCTTGGGCTTGGAACGAGAAATTATAACCTTGTAAAAGTAATGGTTGAACTGTAAAGCTTTCGGAGGGGAATATGCCTAATCTATACTGAATTGTATGAGCTGCAAAACTCCATGATAGACCCTGATCGAAAAGTTGAAAGATTAATGGAGCAATTCATTTCTTTGAAAGGAAAAGTCCTGGTGGATATAGGAGCAGGTTCGGGATTTCACGCTCACAGGTTCGCTGATAGCTGCAAAGCCGTTTACGCAATTGAACCCCTTTCAGGTATGCTGAAACAGCTCTATGAACGCCAGTACAGGAATTTCAAGTCAAACCTGAGCGTTATAAAGGGATTTGCTGAGAATATCCCCCTCAGAGATCATATCGCGGATGTCGTGCATGCAAGGCTTGCCTATTTTTTTGGCCCTTCTATGAAATACACAGAAAGCTGCGAGGAAGACATTGAAGAAGTGAAAAGAATATTAAAGCCTGGCGGTTATTTTTTTAACATTCAAAACAACTACTCTGAAGGAACTTTCGCCGAATTTTTGAGAATCGCATATGGAAGAAGTCTGGATAATGTACAAAAAGCTGTCGAGAATTTTTTTGCAGAACACAGTTTTGAGCATGAACTTGTGAAAACAGTCTGGCGGGGAAAGAACAGGGAAGAGATCAAAAAAGCCCTGCTTCTTGAGTTTCCATATGAAGTCATAGACTCGATAATGCAACAATTTAAAGGCACGGAGTTCAGTTATTGTTTTAGTGTCTTTGTCTTGAAGAAAGGGGAACTGTAAATGGCTTCTCTGGAACGTATACTCCTAAAGATCGGATTGTTGTTGATTTTTGTTTCCATTATCTCATTCGCATTCAGGAAACTCGGTTTACAACTGGGCAAATTACCGGGTGACATAAAAATCTCCAAGGATGGCTTCGAATTCTGGTTCCCCTTAACTACTTCTTTGCTTATAAGTGGTGCAATAACAGGTATTTACTGGCTTTTCAAATTGCTGGAAAAACTCTTCAAATGAGCAGTTCTTTTATCTTCCTTTTTTCCGATTCCGGTATTTTAAACGCATCTTTGTGCTTTTCGAGGAATTCTACAATGCTTTCGGGCTTGATAATACCATAATCTTTCCATAACACGGAGATTATCTTTGAAGGGAGCCCGGTTTCTATGGACAGTTTTAGAATGGAATTTGGGAAGAGGGATTTCACTTCCTCAAGTTTCGAAATTTTTCCTTGTTCAAGGAACTCCAAGGATTTGCTGACCACAGCAGTACCTATTCCCTTTAGCTCTGACAGTTTTTTGATATCTAATTCGTTGAGTTCATCCTCGGGGAAGTTTCTTATTATGCGCGCCGCGAAGCGATACGCCCTTATTTTAAAAGGATTTTCCCTTATGATCTCAAGAAGCCTGGCAAGTATCTCAAATTGACGGGCCAAAGCGAGTTTCGATACTGTTTTCTTTTCATTCTTTTCCATTAGACCTCACCCTCTGGTATTATACTATCGGGGGTTGAAAAAATGTTAATCACGAGTTTTCTGGGCATCCTTTTTGGTTATCTTACAGGC
>Ga0190347_1000150_pt1 | contig 22710 bp, 39 predicted proteins | sample 48721356_MG_FD_161652 | JGI IMG/M metagenome (GOLD analysis project Ga0190347, IMG submission 161652) | Hydrothermal vent microbial mat bacterial communities from Southern Trench, Guaymas Basin, Mexico - 4872-13-5-6_MG | ecosystem: Environmental > Aquatic > Marine > Hydrothermal vents >...
ACAAGATTCAGACACAGTGGTACATCCCATGAGGCTTCATACCGATACAAGATTCAGACACAGTGGTACATCCCATGAGGCGTCATACCGATACATCCCATGAGGCTTCATACCGATACAAGATTCAGACACAGTGGTACAAAACCAATGAAGGTGATCAATCGATTGTGTACTTGTCACCCACTTTTTTAATAGGTTTTTCGCGCAATCGGAACATGTTTATGTTATCGTCGATCACCTGTTCGACAATTTCGGTGGTGAGCCCATCTGGCACGTCCATGCCTTTTAGCTCCAATAAGACGTGCATTGGGCTGAATTCTCTAAGCCCCTTACTGTAACCGAGGTAGAAAATACGTGACCTGATGGCATTAACAAGTTTCTGTGATTCTGTATCCGAAAAATCACCGACACGAACAACACGCTTTTTTCTAGCTGTTGTGTTTACTTCGTTTTCATCTCTTTTCCTATTAAATTCAACAAATAAGGGAAATGCGTGTTGTTCGTGTAAAGAAGAAATGTCCTTTTTCTCGGTACCAGACAAGTTATCTCTTACCTTTATGAATCTCCATCCCCTCATTTTTTTACCATTTTCATCAAAAAGATTCTCTGTGTAGTCCAATCCAGGTTTTGACATCATCTGCGACGTAAAAACCCTTCTTGTTTGTATTTTAGCCGTAGTGTTTCCATCTTCACAATATTTTAGATATCGTTTATATATCTCATTCCCACCGATCTGATCATCCTCATCTGTTGTTACAGTAACCATGTCCATAAAAAACGATTCGATTGAATCCGCCCCTTTGATATACATCCTCTCCACTTTTTTATAATCATCTGTGGTAAGGATGGTTCTATCTTCTTTTATGCGCTGCACGCCATCAAGAGCGTGATTCAGTATCCCAGAAAGTTCTTCTTGCGTGGTTAGCTTTTTAAAAATGCCACGATCTTCTTTTTTACCAATGAACGTCTGTTTAAATTCCAAAAGCACTACCCGCCTCCAGAACGCGAGCGTTTTGTCCCTCGTTTGTGGCAGTTCATTCGCCGCATATATCAGTTTAGCGTGATTTACAAACGTAAACGGCTGTCCGTATTTCTTTTGAGCCTGTATTATATCTGTTCCTGACGATAGTGACTTCAGGTGACCTGTCTGGTACAATTCCTTGCTCGATAGATCACCAACCACATTAGCCAGCTTTCCATACAACTCAGCTGGTAGGAACGGATCATCGAGCCGCTGTAGTTCTACTCCTGATATGTTTTGGTGCCCTAAAAATTCTTTTAAGACATCTAACAACGTGCCCTTCCCATTTGCGCCGGAACCATGAAACATAAACCATTTCTGGATGTGATAATCACGTATCAAACAATAACCGAACAGATCGATGACCCTGATCCGGTCATCCTCATCTGGTAGCACTTCTGATAAAAAATTATCAAACACAGGACATTTTGCCCCTGGATCATATCTAATCGATACCTGTGTGGTTGAATAATAATCCGGTGTATGTGGCATGAGTTTACGTGTGGTGATATTGAGGAGTCCGTTCCCGATGTTGATGATGTTCTCGTCCGCATCGATCTCGTCACGGTCCACATAAGTCAGTCGCTGGATGTGTCCAATTACCTCAGCGACAGAGTTCCTTGTGACTTTGACCCCTTCCATGATGTTCTCAAGCATCCTCTTGATGTAAACCTCTCCTCTGGGCTTGTACACGCCACCATCATAGTAAAAAACCTCTTCCGTGTCGGTTAGAGTGATGAAACGTTCACCAGATTCGTTGATAACCCAGCGTGCGAACGCATTCGGGTCAAACCCGATCACCTTGCCTGTGGTCTCATTGTAAGTTATAAAACTGTCCCCATCCACGTCCCATTTCTTCTTTTTTAGTGTTTTAACCGCATTGATTATTTCACTGACAACGTGATCATCGAGTTGGTAATGCCGTGCCACTGCCGACTGTATGAACGCCATCCGTTCGACCGGTTCCATCGCAGCCAGTTCTTTGACAACAAATGATCTCGCTGCCCGTGCGCTGTCGGTAACGCTGGTCGGGACCTCCTGCTGTGTGAGTTTCATGTCCCAGACCGACATACCTTCGTCACACAATTGTTTAAATTCCTCGAAAGTATGTGTGCGAAGATACTCGGCGATGTCCATCTTCTCATCGCCGTTTTCAACCGGCAGCCTAACGACCTTTGTGTTTACTCCGTTAACTGTGAGATACTCGGCGGTCTGTATTGATCCCTTGATGCCAGCAGCGTCGGTGTCGTTGCATACAAACACCTCCTTGAACCGCTTCGCGATCTTGAGGAGCCTCATACAGTCCGCTTTTCTGAACTTGGTCGTGACCGGGCTGATGCACGCCATCCCTCCGTTCAGCACGGCTATACAATCGGTGACTCCCTCCGTGATAACGAGCCGGTCATTCACGCCCCTGGTCGAGTCCATACCATACAGGTAACGGTTTTCAACCTGTGGACTTATGTAATCGTTTTTGGGATCGTTTGTTTTTAGTTTTTTGTATTTCCCTGACTCGTATTTGTTTTTAGGAGTCCATTTTGACTGCCTGGCTATAAAATACACAACGTGACCGTTGTACCAATATGGGAATATGATCCTCCCGATAAACTGGTCCATCCATCCTCGTGACGTGCGTCTCACGAGACCGGATTTTTCAACGAGTGTATGATCGAAGACCTTTACCATTTCTCTGTATAACGCATCCCCTGTGGTCTTGGATATGCCGATCTTCAGCTCGTCTATAGTATCATCCGTGATACCCCATTTGTCCCGTATAGCGGCTCTATGGACGTCCAGCAGGTTACTGTGATAATACTCTGCAGCAGCCGTGTAGAGTGTCCGTATCTCCTGCAGTTCAATCCGTGCCTCTATGTCGCCTCTATCGATCTCGATACCCGCCTTATGTGCAGCGATCTCCAACACCTGTTGGAACTGTGTCCTGATATCGAGATCGTTCGCATCAGCGATCCAGTCCAGTACGTCCCCGCCGGCGCCACAGTTCCAACACTTCCAGACCTGCTTCTTCTTGTTAACATTCAGGCTGCGCCCAGACTTGCTCTCGTGTTTTGGATGCTTTCCTACCCATTCATCACCGATTTGTGTTAGGTCAACAGTCTCCTGCACGACCTCAACAATGTCGAGTTTGTCTTTTATTTCATCAATAGTTGTGTCACGATGATCTAACATGCACGACCTCTATCCGTTTATGATGTTCGGAGCGGCGGCTATATGTGTTTCCTTTCGTGTTCCTTCACCACCGATGTTCATGGTTTCGCGATCCTTCGTCACCATCACCACCGTCCACAGTGGTGAAGGACCGGCGGCGATCCACCGCCGGCGAGATCAAAAGAGATCGCGTTAACATCTCTAAAACGAATGTACTTAAATGTTGTGCGCATTATCACCACTATGGTTGTGATCATCCTTCCAACGAAAAACGAGGCAGCATCGATCCACACTGTCATTACAGACATCAGGAACGTTTTCAACAGACGGATAATCGTGGTTGATGGTCATTCAGTAGATGGTACTCGCAAGATAGCACGTAAGTTGGGAGCCGATGTGATACTCGATCATGGTAAAGGCAAGGGTGACGCGCTCCGGACTGCGTTTGATTATGTTTTCGAGTATTCCAATGAAAGCGTTGTTTTCGTTGACGCTGATGGGAGCTACCCGGTTGATCGGATACCGGATTTGGTCAACGCGCTCAAAGATTGTGATATGGTGATCGGTGATCGGGTTGAATTCGCACCGGGATCATTATCATTTCTCTTCAGATTAGGTGACTGGGTATCCAGAGCATTGTTCAGACTCCTCTACGGGCGAAAGCTCGATAACCTGTCCGGTTTCCGTGGTATGACCCGCAGCGCAATAGAGAAGATGAATCTCACAGAAGATGGTTTTGGCATCGAAACAGAAATCACAGCAAAGGCTGCGCGATTGGGTCTGCGGATAAAAAGTGTCCCGATAGAGTATTGGAAGCGCGATGGTAGATCGAAGTTCCGACCGGTCAGGGATGGTCTCACGGTCTTGCGGGCGATGATCCGGTACCGCTGGTGGAAGCCCGATTAATTTTTTCCTCGATCTCTTTTTTGATGGTGGAATATGCGTTCGTTTCTGTGAACTTGATGTGTGATATGTACATCCCGTCACCATTCAGGTTCGTTGGCACCCAGATGAAATCTGATGAGCGTTTGGTGTATGCTCGCGTTGCTGCAACCATCGACATCTCAAACCCGTTTATTGTTCGTCCGCGCAATTGATACAGGTCGAAACTCAATAAGACACGAGTGACTTTCTTCGATTCGTTGTATATTTTACGGGCGACGAATTCGTTTACAATGTCCGGTATCGCCGATTTTTTTACATCGTATAACAAACCGAGAAACCTCACGTCGCTGAATGGTCTGTCCACGATCCTGCTGTTCCATTTAATCAACAGGTTCATAACATCGTCTGCTGAAAGGTCACACGTACCGAGTTTTATCTGCTCTGGTCCGTACCACAAGGTTGCTTTACCGGAATCGAAATCGGTTTCGATGGTGTAGAAGAGAACCTTTAGTTTTGGGTAGTGCCCTCTCAACTTGATATTCTGCTGGCTCAACCGTTCTTCAATATTCTTCCCGAATGTTGTTTTGTCTTCAGATGGCATGTTTTAGCACCACTGCACCACAATGCTGAAAGAACGCTTTAAATATTCTATCTGCTTATAGAATTGTCGGCGCTGTGTAGCGTCATCATATACAGGAATTACCCCCACATGTGCCGACACATTGGCTCCTCGTGAATCGGATGGTACCTTCCACATGCAAACAGCGCCTTTTGCTCCCTCCCAAATATCCCCCGGATATGGATCGATCTTTTGTTCCATTTTGTACTTCACCAAACTGCTATCGAATGATCCGTAACCAACTATCACGTCTCTATCCCCGACTTTACCACCTATGAAATCAACTATGCTCTCACCACGAAGTTGATTATTGATATCGGCTGCAGATGGGAGGGGCAGCATGAACGGATGTGTGTGGTATGATCCGATTGGATTGCCGCCTGCCTCAATACATGTGGTCTTTGAGATGGTGACATGTGTACCTGAAGACTCCTGTCTGCGACAGTCTGTTAGTTTCACACCGTTCTCACCCAGATAGCAGACTGTGCAGCCGTACTCGGAAAACCATTTATTCACTTCTTCAAAAGGCATTATTTTTTGGTATGTTCCCTCTCGTTTTTTCACAATATCGATTACTGACTTGAGATCGACTACCCAATCCCGAATTTCCTCGTACGCTGGAACATTGTCAGCGATCATCTGACACATCGGGTCTTCAAGTTCGTCCAGAATGCCGAGAAGAAGATTTTTCGGAGAAATCTCTTCCTCCGTCATCAGCACCACCGAATTATAACATCAAAAACATTCGATAGAGCAGTTACCTGTTCAGCGAACCCCACACGCTGCACATCTTCAGAATACACCGAAAGTTCATCCACCTCGCCTTCGCTCTCGTAATTATCCCAAAACACGTCAGGTATCTCTCCTGACTCCAGCTCCTCCCTGAATTCTGCGCGTTCGTCTTCGTCATACATATCAGAAGAGAAAATGTAGTCGAAGTCTTCCAGTAGGTCTGATGCCATCGGACCCGGATTCTCCCGGTAGAATCTGATGACACCGATGGGCTCTCCTGGCATATCTCCCCACACTGTCCCACCAGGTCTAAAAATAGACATTGCTGCAAGGTGTCCGTATCGCATCTCGCTCGTCGGTCGCGGTGTGTAACCAACAATCACATCCCTGCCACCGACCTTACCCCCGATAAAATCATAAGATGTCTTCCAGTTGAAGCCGCATAAGAGATCATCGTGACTCGGTATCGGCAGTCCAGTTGGATGTGTGTGGAAAGTCCCAACGCGTCTCCCCCCCTGGTGCACACAATCAATGATATCGATGGTACATCCAGCAGCGGTGTGTCCAGTATCGCAATCGGTTAGTCGATATGCCTCACCGATCTTACATATCGTGCACCCGTGCTCTGCGAGATATTTCTCTGCCTCAAACATATCCATCATTCGATAAGACTGTGCTTCATCATCCATGTCTGGAGTAATAATCCAATCTTCGATCTCTTTATTCGGTACACAATGCCGCTCGATTCGATCACACATAGCATCCTTCATGGTGTTGAGGATGTGTTCGAGTATCTCCAGCCGTGAAACCATGTGTAACCATTTCTGCACCTTCTGGTAAAAACTTTCCTGACCAAAAGTTTATATACCATTGATGATGATGATAGCATTGGTGATACATTATGACCACTAAACCAAAACCAAGAATACCGGAGGCGTTGTCTCTATGACGGTCAGTCTCAGCGCCCATATCAGTCAATCCTCGCGGGATAAGTTGAGATTGTACCAGGAAGTACATGGTTTCCGCAATGTGTCAGATGCTCTTGAAAACATACTGACAGAGATGCCGGTGCCAAATAGAAGGAATAGGGCTATGAATGACCCTAACCAGACAAAACTTCCTGGGGGTATAGAATGAAATTAGAAGCTGTGATCGAAGCACGCACCCTAAACGCGGTGTTGAAAGCCGTGCAGAGTGTCAGTCGTGAATGTGCCCTCGGCGTATGGTCTGATGGATTACATACTAGGGCGGTTGACCCCTCTATCGCTACGATGGTTGATGTGGAGATACCGGCAAGCGCGTTTCTGGAATATAGCGCAGATGAAGGTACGATCGGTATCAACGTCGACGCTCTTGCCGGGAAAACAAACACCTTCTCTGCCGGGGATGAGGTGAGCATCGTTTGGGATGATATCAACAAGAAAATAAACATCTCGTGTGACGGTGCCAAATGGGGTGTACGTGCAATCGATGCTAACACCGTGCGAAAACCTCCTGAAATGCCGAACTTGGATTTGCCGCTCAACGTTGAAATTGACGCAGAAAGGTTTAAACGTATGTTGAAGAGGGCAGGGATGGTCAGTGAGTACATAACCATCGGGTTCGACGCGGATAAACTCTCTGAAGATACCTTCTATATATCAGCAATAGGAGAGATAGACGACTTCCGGGAAGATGTATCAGGCGCAGATATCACAATCAATGCAGCTGCCCCTCTTGAGACATTGTACACATACGAGATGATGTCATCTCTCGCAAAGAACTTCAGCGGTCTGGTACGTATCCGTCTCGGCAGGGATCTCCCTATTGTATTCGACCTCAACATCGGTGTGCCGGTTACATTCCTCCTGGCACCACGGCTTGAGAGGTAATGTACAATGCCAGAAAAATACGTGCATAAAATCCCTGCTGAAATCGTATCTGATGCCGCGACATACGCAGCATATCTGCTACGCGACACTGCCGAACAGGGATTCAAACCTCGTTTCGGAGGAGACTTGTGCAGTCACATAATCGGTAAAATCGGCGAGCTGCTCTTCATGGATGAACTGATTGAATCTGACATAGACGTCGGAGCAACGCCGTTTCGTGCACATTATGAACACCTGCACCCGACAGACGATTTCGTGTTGAACGTGGATGGTGATGAAATCCAGGTCGAGATCAAGACCGCGAATGTTTTAAAACCGCTTGATGACATAGCAAGCGGTTTTAAATTTTTCCTAAACGCTGCACAGGCTCGAAAGCAGCCGTCGTCAGGTCACGCCGATGGCGACAGGTTGTACAACTGGGATTGGGTCGTTTGTATCTTCGTGAACCTGACCGACCTCACCTATCGCATCATGGGGTGTGTCGAGGTTGATCATGTTGATGTGTATCCGATTGCCGGCAGCCGGCAGAGCAGGCACTACGAGATACCGATTGAGTTTCTGCTGCCAATACAATGCATCTGGGAGGATTGCCCATGGAAGGATCAGTGAAGATCGAATGTGATGATCATGTCCCCCATGTGATGTATGCGAACTCACACTGGTTCTTCGCCTACATTGATATAGGTTCGTCTGATCTGGTACACTTCATCACCCTACCTCCGGGTGAGAAGAACCCACGCCCCACATTTCGCGCTGGTGATAGAATCCGCGTGGATGGCGATCTCTACACAGTGATGAACTATCAGCTCGTGGTGTTTCCACGGGTATCCCCCGACCCGGATCAACCGTCCCCTCCAACATCTACATTTGTATTCGTGTACCGGGTCGCCCCTGTATCGGACACAAGTGACACAGAGCGGTGGATTGAGGTACCCGGGGAAGCTTACCGTATGCCGGATAACGACTCCCGTATAATTGAATCGGTATAAAAGCGTGTATTTTGGAGGATTGCCTATGGAAAGACGCGTAAAAATAGAATATCAGAATCGTGGGTCTTATCGTACCGATCGGGGCACAATTGTAAAGACAACGATAATTCGATCAATCTGCCCCGATCAATGCTGGGAGATCGATCCCGACCGGACAGTGTTGACCCAGTACATCGCACGACATCCAGACGCAATCTCAACCACCGAGACTTTCGCGGTTGGTGATATTGTGAGGATTGATGGAATAGTGTATACGATCAAAGACACGCTCTCCGGATATTTCGGAGTAGGTGATGGTGAGTGGTATGTGAGCTCCATCTGCTATTACCTGGAACCACTCCCACCTGATACAGTAATGGAGGGTATAATAGGGTGGAAACTCATGCCAGGCAATATTATCGAGCCAATGGCTGTTCCCGCCCCAACAACAAAGGCTTTATACAATCAGAGAGTCAGGAAGAAGGACGAGGTGTACGACATCGACGCTGAATTGGAGGAAGCCCGACACCGGTTCTGGTTGGTTGTAACCGAGCTGGGAAAAATCCGCAGGAGGAAACCATGACTGAAGATAAAAACAATGTCGACGAGATGGAGGAGAAATTAGAACATCTCCTAAGGGAACGGATTACCGATCTCACAAAAACAGCATCGCTCCTCGGATCATGGATGTCTGATCAGAGGTTGACACTAGCTGAACAGCTTACCGTGGTCGAGTTGTTACGTGCATCGCTGTTGGTGAACTACATGGAGAGGGTGCGAACGAGCAGTGTGGAGAAGTTCGTGAGCGAGCATCCGAACTTAAGGGTTGTTGTGGTCGATGGTTCAAAAAAACCATCATCGACGCCGCCCCGCACATTCAAACCGAGTGAGAGTTAAAATATGAGCGCAAGTCAAGAAATAAAAAGGCTGATAACAGCATTTGATTTTTATGAACACCCGACGAAGTCCGACCTGTTCAGAAAAAAAATCAATGTACAGGTCGAGGATGAGGGTTCGGGTAGGATGGAACGTATCGATGTGACCGTGTACGCGGACTTTCGTAAGACCGACACAGGTCAGTTTTACTCTGATCCGGCTGTACCGAACGAAGACATCCCACTGATACAGGAGGTTAAGGACGCTATTGCAAAGCTGCCTGGGAACGGTGATGGTGGTAGCGACAGCACGCCCCCAGAGCCTCCAGGAGAGACGAAGGCAAGTAGCACTGATACTGATACAGTTCCAAAGAGATCGAAGCAAGAGACGGCGGTTTCGACACGTCAGTCAAAAAAATCAATGGTCAATGGATTGGATACACCGGTCCCGGTGATCGGGATGACCATGCGAGAAATGGGCTTTCATGTCGACATCGATTATTACCTCTCGCCAGATGGATCACAGATTATGCTGGCGAAAGAAGGTATCACGAAACTCGCTGCTTTCGCCAGCCGGCTTCCTGATAACCCGATCGTGATATCAGATGATTATGAGGAGGTCGAGTTTGATCGAGACGAGAATGGACAGGTGCGAAAGATTCGGCTCATGGGTACGGCGTGGATCGGCTCTAAGGATAATCCGGTCCGCGTGATAAAAGATGAGATCGATTGGGACTGGTCTTCAGCGGTGACCCGTGCTGTTATCAAGAACGTGCAAAATGGTGAGCGTCTACGGAGGGATGCCGAACACAAGAAGTTTGGTCTGCCACAAAAAGACAAGATCGCTCTCGAAAACGCACTGACCCCTGATGAGGTCGAGTACAACACAAACGGTATGCTCGTGCCGAAGGAGGGTGTTCCCATGCACAAGATCATCCCGCTGATGTCCTACCTGGCAGACGTGCGTGAGTTCGCTCTCCGGACGTGTATCGGGAAGCTCAGGTCGAGGATGTGGTCTGAACTACTGGGTATCCGGTCGATATCCGCTAAAGAGGCTAAGATCATACAGGACAGTCAACCATCCCATGTCAACCACGACGATATGTTGTAGAGGTGTGAAAGTGAATAAGAGAACCCCCCTGCTGATATTGGTAACAATATCACTGATGCTATCCGGTTGTGTCGGTCCGGATGTGGAGAACGACACAGCAGGATTGACGCCTGCGAGCAGTGAAGTTGCCCCCACACCTACACCTACGCCTGCACAAACACCGACACTGACGCCTACCCGATTAAACGAGACCGGTGATGACGTATCCACCAACGAAACCAACGATTCCAGTGAAACGTGGTCGGTCTGCGATCCTCGACATAACGAATCGTGGCTGTATGCGCATAAGTGTGGTATGTATGCACATGGCGGCGGTGGTGGTGGGAATCATTTTCCACCCCCACCCGTGCCTGAAATGCCGAGTATTTACATGGTCGTGATCGGGTTATTCGGGTTGAAGGTACTCCAGTGGTACAGGGGGTGATGACGTGAAGGACGCAATTATGGTGCTGATGAAGCCGTACGAATGGCGGATGGTGATAGACGCCCTGATGCTGATGCGTCAATCCATATTGGACGGCGAAGACCGGTTTACGTGGAGCGAGCACGAGGTCAAACGTTTTATGCGGATGATCTTGTTGCATGTCGGATTGCCGGATGCAAAGAGGGTTGTCCCAGAGGCATACGAGGTCTGTTTCCCAGAGGGAGCACCGGTGATCGTCGATGCGTATGAAACGTACGTGGAGTGATGTGATGATCTTGAGCGATATTTTGTATGGCACTGTTTCTGCTGTTATGAGCCTCTTCCTGCTTTTCGTAGCGTGGGAAGGGGCGCATACACACAAAAACGATCAGATCGCGATCATCGCGGCGGTGATCGTGGCAGTGTTCGGCGTGGTGCTTGGGTTGGCGGCATTGGAGTGGATATGCACTGGTTTATAGGAGGAAGTCACATGATAATCGATTTGATACTCGGTCTCGCTGAAACCATCATGTGTATTGCTTTCCTTGTGATCGCCTGTAAGATGTGGGAAGAAAGAGAATACGACATCCTAACAAGAATCATCCTATCCGCGTATCCAGTGATGATCGCGGTGTTACTGGCGCTGCTGGCGCTTAAGCGGATAAGTTGTTTATAGGGGTGAAAGATGTGATACAACCAAGAAAGATAGAAAGACAGGATTTCAAAGACGATTTGCGGTTCATTGTCCGCAAATTGCGTGATATGCGAGCAGATTCAGAATTATTTGATTTTAACGCTCATGATAATCTGATTGCTGCACAGGTAAGCCTTTCCAATCTGTTGAAACGGATGAATGACGAAGACGAGGTGGAATAACCATGAAAATAGCCGTAACCGTTAATCTCGGCAACTACGAGAACATACGCGTGGAATCATCGGAATATGATGACGCTGATACGTGTATCGACGAGATCAGAGAGGCTCTCGTGAAGATACGTGAGCCGAGAGTCGATGACTTTATAAGGCGCGTATTTAAATAGAACATGGAATAGAATATGCGACACCCCCACCACCCGCAATCGGTTTCTTGGTATAGCTATTTCTGCCCCAGGGGAGGGCGGTCAGTGGTGGGGGTCTAATAGCGGGGTAGGGCAGCCAGGTTTCCCCGTCGGGCTCATAACTCGAAGATCGATGGTTCAAATCCATCCCCCGCTATACCTACCAACGGAGATACGTACATGGTAAAAACAATCGTTGAAATAGACCTGCCTGAACCAGGCAGTGCACAGGAACTGTACCGGAGCACCGACCCCCCGATGGTCATAGTGCTCCGTGATAACGGCGACGTCGTCTTAACTCGGTACAGCGATAGAAAAGATGCCGAACGGCTCAGTCCGGTAGAACGTCGCTCAAAAAGGATACTCTGGATGAAAAAAATAAAGTAGGTTTCCCGTTAAAAAAAACACATCGCCCCGTGATCATTCACGGGGTGATTGGTTCTTTTCCATGTCATCCATGTACGATTCGAGTAACCTGTTTACCAGCTCGGGTAGATTTTCATCGATGCCGAGTAGAACGGCTCGTCTGTAGTTGTGTAGTTTTATGTAGACATTCATGCTGTTTCCTCCTGTATGATCTTCTCAAGTAGTTTCATCTTTCCACCGTTGAGATCCGGGTGACGTATCTTTATCGCCCGCAACATGTCTTCGGGTATTGCATCCCTGTGGTGCATTTTAGCTAGCGTCGTTGCGATCCGTATCATGCTTTCTTCTTCTCTGATGCTTGCATCTGATTCGGTGAGCACCAGATACATTTCCATCAGTTTCATCCAGATATCTCGGACACTGTTGCTGATCCCGGGCTCGAATCTCTGTATCCAGTGCAGATAGTTTTTAAGGTTGATCCCGTCGTATCCCTCTTTTTCTCTGAACCAGTACTTGATCCGAGATCGCATGATTTTACGCTTGAATTCCAGTTCTGGTTTATGTACCTCGATCTTAAAATCGAACCGATCCATCAGTTCACGGGATAGTTTTCTTGTGTCGTTCGCACATGCCAGGCATCGAACTTTCGCATCGATGACTGTGTGTGTTTTACCGACATCGATATGGATTCGACCTTCTTCAAGGGCTTCGAGTAGTCCCTGTAGTGACTTCTGGTCAAACTTCTCTATCTCATCGATGCAGATGATGCCGTTGTTTGCTCTAGGCAGTGCACCGAGTGTGACCTCATTACCTGATGCATCTGCAGTCAAACCAACCTGTGAACTTCTCATGGATGCCCCTATCGCACCGAGTTTAAAGACCGCCCAGTCCAGGATAAGTGTCTTCGCGGTACCGGGATCACCGTGAAGTAATAAGTGCAACCGCCCCCTGTCACCAAACTTATCGTTGTGTGATGCAAGGCACAGTGCAGTCGCTCGCTTCTCCTCCTCCATCCCAACTACCTTTGGGTTAATGCGTGATGCCCAATAATCAAGCATATCTTCAGATTTAGCAAGCGCTGCGAACTTCTCATCAAGTTCATCACTGCTATAGAAGTTCAAATCGTCGTCTATGAACTTTTCAAGTGTTTTGTCAGCTTCCGCCATTCAATCCACCTCTGTGTCCATGTTGCGTATCGATGCCAGCAGAGCCTCGCCATCATCCTCAACAGGACTGCTGTACGCATGTCTCTGAAGTTCGTTGATAGCCGCTCTCATGTCGCCATCACAGTTCCTTGCGATTTCTTCTATCTCGCCGTTCAGTGATAACCCTTCCTGCTCTGCTATGTACTCAAGTCTTTCCTGGATCGCGTCTTTATCGATTGGTTGGAACTCGAATACGACACATCGTGACCTGATCGGTTTGATGAATATGTCCTGGTTCGCCGATAGGATGAATCGAGTCGATCCCCGATTCTCAAGTGGTTTCCGCAACATGTTTTGCGCTTGTGGTGTGAGCCCATCCGATTCATCCAGAAATATCACCCTGATCGGTGTAAACATCGGCTGGTGGAGTGAACTTTTGATCACGTCACGTATCGTGTCGACGCCTCTTTCGTTCGATGCATTGTACTCTACAAAATTCATCTCGAAGAACTCTTTGAGTAGTTCCTGTCCGATCAAGTATGCCACCGTTGTCTTACCGGTTCCGGGCTCGCCGATCATCCGGATGTTTGGTATGTCGCCATCGCGATCCAACATCCCTTTGATCGTGCCCACAATCTCATCCTGTCCTATGACCTCATCGAATGTATGTGGTCTGTACTTTTCAGTCCAGTTCATTGACCTTCGCCACCTGTTCTGTTATACTGTATTCCATAATTTTACGACCTCTTGTGTCTTTTGTAACTGATTAGTTACTGTAATAACTCTTTTACGGTTTTCAATTCGATATTGATACCGTATTTAGATTTGGCGTCTTCCACCTTCTTTATCGCTCCTGATGTGAAACCGAATGCTATGATTATGCCTCCCATCCGGTTGTCGTCCTGGATCACTGTCTGAAATTCCCTTACGACCTTCACACCCACGCGGTCACTACGTTTAACCTGTATCGGGTCACCAACAATCGTCCACCCGTCTATACCGCCATCGGCGGATAGTTTTCGATTCATCCTACCCTGAACTGCCTTGACCGCCCACGCCTGGAACAGTGCCGGTTTCATATCCCGTAACTTCGCTTCGGTCATCAACTCCACTTCATCGATGATCTCTGGTCTGCTGCCCAATTTATCCAGTCGCTGTTGCATCACCACACAGGCAGGCATTTCTGCATCGATACCAATCCATCGCCTGCCGAGTCGTTGTGCAACCGCAAGGGCAGTGCCGCATCCACAGAACGGATCAAGGATTAGATCACCCGGCTTGCTGCTGGCTTTTATTATGCGCTCCAACAGGGCTTCTGGCTTCTGTGTGGGGTATCCCAGGCGCTCGCCTCCCTTTTTTGGTACTGGATTGATTTCCCACCAATCAGATAGGGGTTTATCGGTTTGTGTCCTGTATATTATTTTACCGTTGGCGTCTCTCTTGCTTACCTTTTTTCCGTCTACTATTTCTACCAGATTCCGTTTTCTCGGTTTCTCCAGTGGTATACGGATTTCATTGAATGTAGATGCCGTTCCTTTGGTATAAAAAAGGATTGTATCATGCATCCTCTGAAAAGAATTTGAAACATTTGACCACCGGTTGTAACACCACACAATCTCATTCCTAAAGTTCCCGTATCCAAATATCTCATCCATCGCCACCTTTACATAATGAACCGCGTGCCAGTCCAGATGCACGTAGATACTGCCGGTTGGTTTGAGCACCCGGTAACATTCTTCCAGTCGAACCTTGAGCCATCCAACATAAGCCTCGATGTCGTTCATCCGAACATCTCTTGCCTTATGCACAGATTCGCCGCAATGCGGGCAAAAGAGATATCCCTCCATGAAGTCTTTCCCGCACTCTGGATTCCCACAAACCTTCTTGTAGAATTTGGTGTCCTCGAATGACCGTATGGTGTTTTTGTTATCGCCGTCCCATATCAGATCATAGTTTTTCCCTGAAAAGAATGGTGGATCAAGGTAGATCAGATCGACCGATTCATCAGGGATGTACTGCCGCATCTTATCCCGGCAGTCGCCACAGATTATCGAATTCGTTATCAACGCTTGCATAGTTTTGTGACCTCTTTTAGTTCTTTACCCCCGTTAGCACGTAACTAATGGGGTTTGTAAAAAATAAAGAGTATCGGGGGTTCATTCATCGTCCTCGATAGTCTTCCTGTACACTTCTTTCGCCTTCTCGAATGCCTCTTCAATCTCGATCATTCCCATGTTCTCGGATTCCAACATATCCTGCAGGAATGCGATCTTAAGCGACATTTGGCTCTTGTAGGTATCCGGTGTCCTGTGCACCACAGCCGGGTGTATCTCATACCCACCCGATAGAAAACCTCTCACAAACTCATCGGTGTTTCTACCTTCAAGTGCGTCTGTGATCAGTTTAATATCGTCTGTGGGTAGTTTTATCATAAGTTCCCGTGCCCGCTGGTAAACTGTATCGTGTTCCATTGTTATCACAGATGTCCTGCGGCATATCTCACCGCCACTGATACGACCATTGACCAGTCATCCAGTCCGCTCTCAACCCCTTTTTTGACTGCGTGCATCTCCTCTGGGGTCAGTTCCCTGTTGAGTATATCTTTCGCTATGATTTGTGCGTCTTCTTCGGTGATGATGAACAGTGGTTCAGCCTTCCCATCCCAATCGCCCACCTGTGCTCGGTATACAGCCATGAAAGCGGCTTTTTCAGGGAGTCCATTGACCACATTCTTGATAAACTCTCTCTGCTCCGCCGTGAGCCTGTTCAGGATGTCAGCCGATTGCTTATAATCATCCCCTATCTTATCCATCGTCTTTACGTCCTCTGCATTGCGCAGTTCTCCGATGTTTAATTCCTGGTTCATGTTTACGACCTCTTTATGGTTTCACCCCTGCGATACGGTTTTAGCCGCTCACAGGGTTTATGAAAAAATAAAGAAATTATGAGATTTTAACTAAAACCACTTTAGTTTAGCAGCCTCCATAGCATGTTTCGCAACATGTAGGGTGATCTCACCATCTGGCGAACTTCCGTTCGTTGTATACTCTTTCCATATCTCTGCTGCGATTATGTGCCGCGTTGCAGTTGGAAGACTGTCGAACTGCATCCATCTCACCCCTTCACCACTGTAATGGCGAATACCTCCTATATCTTTGCCCCATAGGTAATCAGCCAGTTGCAGTTTTGTAAACACCGCCCCAACATGGTATCTCTCCGAGTTGCCGAGTTTCGCATACAAATAATTCACCAGTGCGGTTTTACTGCTGGCGGATATTCTGTGAAACGTTTCTTCACCGGTTTTTTTCGATACCAGTTGATATGCGAACATGGTCATATCTCCTTCGCCTCGTTTTCTCTGGTGGGTTGTCCCGATTCATTCGGTCTCATCATCCTCCCCTGTCTCATCATAGAACCCATTGATAGCCTCGTCGACCGCCGCCGCAACCTTATCGATCGCTGGTGTGGTCATGTCGTCCAGATACTCCAGTGCACACCCCATAGAACAGAACGTGTTTACAACCCCTGTTTTTGTGCCTGTCCACATCCGGATCGCATCAGTGTAGATGATTCCGCCACACCACACACATCGCGGCATTAGATCGACCTGTACCGCCGCCCATACCCGTAACCCATGTGCATCCATTGGATGGTATTCTGTCGCGTTACCCACTGCCATAGTGATGTTCACGTCCTTCCTGTCGCGTTGCCATAGGTTACGTATCAGTATCGCTGTCTCTACTGCAGCCTGTGGGTCAATCCAAAGATCGCCCTCGCCTTTATACTCTGGTTGTAGCATATCGCCGTTTATTACGTCCTTCTCATTAGTAATCTCAACGATATGGCTCGCATCCATCCGTGCCTGCCTTGTTATGTAGTATCCCATAATATTACCTCATAAATAAATGGATAGAGTGTTAAACACCCATCCAAAGTTCTTTCGATATCTCTTTACCGTCTATGGTGATTCTCTGTGTGTCCGGGTTATCTAACTCATTCATCCGGTTCATCTCATCACTTCTCTCTGTACTCGATCAACGCCGCGTTGAAATCGTCGAGATACATATCCAGTAAGTCGAGTTCCTCCGCCCTGTCAAGTGCCGCCACACACTGGATGAAGATCATCCGATCTTTAGGGTTATCAAATTTATCCAGTGACCGGCTGTAGAAGTCCTTAACCGCCTCTACCCGCGGCTGTGGTGCAACCCAACTTGCCATCTCACCGCGTGCCTTGATACTTTCCATGAGATTTACAAACTCACGGTTAAAGTAATCAAGTGAACATCCGTTAACGACCATCTCAACGCGTGCGATATGGTTCACTATCACCCTGCGGGTGTATTGTAGTTCTTTCAGATACCCTTCTATCGTATCGAACGGTTTCTGCCTTACGTCCTCCGCCTTGAACAGTGCTTTAATGCTTAATTCCTGGTTCATGTTTACGACCTCTTTATGATTTCACCCCTGCGATACGGTTTTAGCCGCTCACAGGGTTTATGAAAAAATAAAGAAATCAGAGAACGTCCTTGACTAACTCCCTGAATTTCTCTGTTGGTATACTGAAAGACCTTGATACCACTGTTTTATCATTTACTTCTGTCTCTATCTCGATAAAGACATAATCGCCCGCCTGGTTCTTAAACACGTTAATCGTGTTCATCACAACACCGGTTTCTCCTCTGCTGTATGTTCCTGTCATTGTTTACCTCATTGAATAAAGAAATTATGAGAGGGTTCTCACCCTCTCCGGTTGTGGGTAAACACCCACCCTGTACCTTCATTGCGACCATCTGCTATCTGCCTGGCTATCTCATGGAGTTTCGTTACAATCTCACCCCATTGATCGGCTTCAAGTTCAACCGTCACCGCCCATTCTTTCTTTAAGGCTTTCTCCAGTTCGATTATACGCTTTTTTACGTCGTCGATGTATTTACCGACCATTGAAGGCAACTTTAGGCGTGCTTCACAGTCGTAATCATAGAACTGTTTTATATTTGGCATACTGTACCCGATCCCGCACCGTGCATCTATGTACACACTACCGAGTGGATACCCGCCCCATGTGCCGGCATTCTCTGCAAGGTTTACCCATTGCTTCAATACAAACAGTTCATCAGCCCCGCCGGTTTCGATTGGCTCAACGGTGTGTTCGCTTATGTATTCGCTCCATATCTCATCTATGTTCCCGCGTCCCTCTGTAACCTCAAGTCCTAACTCTCCGTTGGGATCATTCCTTTTAACGCTGTCTTCTGCCTCATCTTCATCACTGAAGGTTTCGACCTCATTACCGTCGGCATCGATCACGATCCAGGATGGTTCAAACATGTCACATAACGCCTCATATTGGCTTGTGACCTCCGCCCATACGTCGTTAGAACGGCTATACGCTGCACATATCCGTATCGCATCTTCTATGTCGCTGTTGTACCACAAACCATCATCGGTTTCCTTCTCATTGCAGTTTGCGATTATGTACGCGGCATCTTCAAGAGTGCACCCCTGATCTGTAACCTCTGTTGTGAAGTATTCCCGGATGTCTCCATATCCGCTTTCATCGAGATATAGATCATCAATGCATTCCTCACCGTCGATTATTGCCTTCTTTATATCTGGTTCGATCTCTGATATAAACTCGAACGCTGCCTTTTTAATGTCTTTAGCATATTCATATTCCATTTTTACAACCTCTTTAAAGAAAAAAGGGGTTAAACCCCCCTCCATAGTTCTGTTGGTATCTCTTTGCCGTCTATGGTGATTTTCTGTGTATCGGTGTTACCCGCCCATGAGTAAAACCACTTAACGACCTCTGGCAGTGTCTCCGGTGTGTAATCCAGTGACATACATCCGCGTGGATACCGGTCATGACACTGAAAGAAACCGCCCTTAAACCCCTTATCGTTGTAATGATCAAGGGTAAAATGCGCTCTCCAGTTCCAGATAGTGCCTTCACGTTCTCCAATGAATTCGCCTGATACAACCCGCATGAACGTTCTTACTTTTTCAAGTATCGCGCTCATACTGTTGTTTTCCTGTGCCCACCCGATATAAACGCTCGAACCCGCTCCAAACGCTTTAGAGATATCGTTTTTCACGATATCAACAATAACAGGATGTGTATCGATGAATTCAATAACTTTAATGTCGTGCTCATCCTGTGAATAGATATCGGGGTATTCGCTGCTCTGATATGTCTTTACTTCAACTGTGCGAGAAGTTGTTTCCATGTTTACGACCTCCATATAATACTTATATGTATACGTATAAGTATCACCACCTACCTTATAAATGTTCCGCATGGTGATACCTATACATACCCATTTATCTGTACATCATCCCGGTATCGCTGCCTGCACCATCATCAATAGCCAACAAGTATGTACCATCGTCTGATAGTCTTATCTCTACATCCAGTGCGTCCCCGTCCGTCCACAGTGATTTAAAGAATATCACTGCGAACCTGATCTTATCGTATACTCTCATCCGCATGTGTGACCTCATAGATGATCGAGTTTTCCGGACTCCAGGCATGATATGATTGTACGCACCTCGTTTATGCGTATATTCATTGCAATCTCTTGTTTGGTGTCATGCCTGCGCTGTGCGTCGTCTATGTTCTGCTCCTGTGCTCGAACCCTTCTTTCCAGGGCTTCTATGATCTTCTGATATCTCTGACTCATGGTTCTCTCCAGATGATGCTCCCGCCCAATGCTTCAACTATTTCCGTTACTTCTGCTATCATCCGGGCTGCCTGTAAATCTACCCGGTGCCTGAACCCCTGCCTTCTCAACCGCTCTACCGCTTTGTTAAGTGCGGATTCTGGTATTTGGGTGTTTATCGATGTTCCTGGGTTTTCCATGTTTACGACCTCTTTATGGTTTCACCCCTGCGATACGGTTTTAGCCGCTCACAGGGTTTATGAAAAAATAAAGAAATCAGAGAACGCCCTTAAATAGCCCCCTGATTTTTTCTGTTGGTATAACGATACCGGTTTCGCCTCTGCTGTATGTTCCTGCCATTGTTTGCCTCATTGGTCTACCGCATCCGTTTGATGTGGTTTATTCCAATTTTCCACTATTATTACATGGTACGTCCGGTTGTTAACGGTTATCATTCTACCCATGTTCAGATGTGGATATATGCCCTGCAGATTGCTTATCGCAGCCGATAAAACTTTATCACGCCTCGCTCTCTGCTGATTTATCCACTCACATGTTTTATTCCAATGTTCTGATGTCATTGTTTGCCACACCGTCCAAAAGGTCACACGGATTCGGTGACCCCAAACGTAACCTCTTTTCTGCAGTCCATGCACATAACGCGGTTGTTATCCTGGTCATACCACCAGTCTATGGGTTTCGATGGTGCACAACCATCAAAATACCAGTTATACCCGGCATCATCTGATAACCACTCACCGCAGCCACAGTATGCCATTATGTCCGTCTGTGCCATACTGAAGTAGTCCGGGTGATTCAAACTGAATATCTGTGGCACAGTGTAGCCACCTCTCACGTCACACCCGCCATGTATCTGAAGGATAATATAGGGCTCACCGTCCACTTCAAATATACCATACTGCAGCACCTGTGAGATTATGTTATCATAGTTGTACGTATTCACGATACCACCGCACGCGTATCCGTCTATATCGACCTCGTCACGCTCTAAAAACTCTTCCATGTCCTGAAGGTACGACCTATTGCCTGATGTCTCAACGATATTCTTTAATATCGCATTTAACCGCTCGGATTCGTCTGTTATGTCCAGGAACAGGGTTAAGTATCGGTATACATCGTACGATATGGTAACCTCTCCATCTCTACCGTGACCATATACGGTAACATGGCACGCGTCCCGTTTATCCCATTCATCCATAGGGATATGTCGGTTGCGCTCCCATGCTCTACCGTACGCACCGCCCGAATCCAGGATATCGCACCCGGTGTTTTCTGTTAACATCCTGATTATCCGTGCTTTTACCGGATCAGTTTCTGTTATCTCTGGTTGTGGGTTCTTTCGTTCGCTCTGTGCGCATTCTGCATCAGATAGTACGCTTGCAATCCCTCTAACCAGTGCATCCGTGCAATCGGTTGTTTCGCCTGTGGTTGTTGGTTCTACTTCTGTATCCAATAATCCAGGCGAACCGTTCGATTTAAACCGCTCATCGACGTAAGCCATCGCCCGGCACCATTCGTTTATGTCCTGTTCTATGTCTACCATTTTTATGACCTCTTTACCCCCATAAGCCTGAACTTATGGAGTTTATAAAGAAAAAGAGGGCTGTTAACCCCTCTTTAATCACCATGCCTTAAAGGTATAATATCGATACCCAAATACATGAATATGCCTTTTGGTGTCATATACGGTATCGGGTAATCGTATATCTCTGCAGGCGTCTCATTCATCATCATGGTCACCATTCAACAGTTACCTTGATCTGTTCTGGTACGTTGCCGGTGATAGCCTTCTTTTGTAGGTATATCGACCCCATAATAGGGCTGTCGTCCTCTGCACCATATCGCATGGTGTTTTTGGTCTCTTTATTGCGGATAAATACCGCCTCTCTCTTATCGTTCTTTATCATGGTTTATTCCACCTCTTTATATATACGTATGCAGTTACGTATAAGTATAAGTATCGGCTTTATCCGATATAAAGGTATCGTTAGCTAAAAAATTTCACATAAAAAAATTTATAAAAACATTTAAGATATAAAGCAACAAAAACTCAAAAATCGGTACAAAAGTGTGTGTAGTAAGCCCATACTTAACCAACTAAGTTCGTGTATGATACCCTATTTTTTGTTTGTATTCGTGAGCGTTTTTAAAATTTTTTTATAAATTTTTTAAATAAAAACGGAGAAGGCTTGTTTTTCCAAAAGGAGGCTTTAGGGGGCTTCTTTTAGCAAAAGGAGGCTTTAGAAGGCTTCTTTTTGGAAATAAGGCTTTAGAGCGCTTATTTCTGAGAATAGAGCACTATTATACCCCCTTTTTTAGGTTACCTAAAATCGCCAATATTGCGAGTTAGGTTACCCATTTAGGTAACCTAAACAGCAAAAACGCTATCTATAGGCTGGTTACCCACATCCATGCTGGTTACGCAGGTTACCCGCCGGGTAAACAAAATGTGCATATTTGACGGTGTGGGTTGAAACATGGTTACCCCAATATCTCCCGGAACCCCACTGGAAACGTTAATATGATAGAAGGATATTGATATTTTTACCTGTGCCATGCCTCGATAGCAGAGTTGGTAATGCGCCTGGCTGTTAACCAGGAGACTACCGGTTCGAGTCCGGTTCGAGGCGTATCATTCGTCACCTCACCAGTTGCCTCACGTCGTCGTACCCCTTCTCTCGTGCGGCTGCCTTAAGTTCTGCGAGTTCCTGTCGCAATGTCCTCAATTCTTCCATCACGTCAGCCCCCACCGGTTGTTCGAGTATCTGCACGTCTCTCTCGATCTCACCGTATCTTTTCGTGTATTCTTTCGG
>Ga0190347_1000152_pt1 | contig 22587 bp, 17 predicted proteins | sample 48721356_MG_FD_161652 | JGI IMG/M metagenome (GOLD analysis project Ga0190347, IMG submission 161652) | Hydrothermal vent microbial mat bacterial communities from Southern Trench, Guaymas Basin, Mexico - 4872-13-5-6_MG | ecosystem: Environmental > Aquatic > Marine > Hydrothermal vents >...
GCCCGGCGGACGCCGGCGGTACGGTCTTCGACAAGGATTCCGCCTGTTTTCGAGCTGCTTGAAACGACACGGAGGGGCGGCCGGGATACAGACACGGCCACCGTTTTCGTTCAGGCCGAATCCAGAACGCTGCGCAAAAAACGGCCGGTGTGAGAGGACGGATGGGCCGCAACCTGCTCGGGGGTACCGGTGGCCACCACCTGGCCGCCGGCATCCCCGCCCTCTGGCCCCAGGTCGATGAGATAATCGGCGCATTTGATCACATCGAGGTGGTGCTCGATGACGATCACCGTGTTACCGGCGTCCACCAGGCGCTGGAGCACTTCGAGCAGTTGGCGCACATCGTCCACGTGCAGACCGGTGGTGGGCTCGTCGAGGATGTAAACGCTGCGACCGGTGCCCCGGCGGCTCAGTTCCCGGGCCAGCTTGATGCGCTGAGCCTCGCCGCCGGAAAGCGTCGTGGCCGGCTGTCCGAGGCGGATATAGCCGATGCCCACATCCATCAACGTCTCCAGCTTCTCCCGGATTGCCCGGATGCGGCTGAAAAAATCCAGCGCCTGCTCCACCGTCATGTCCAGGACCTCGGCGATGTTCTTGCCCTTGTAGCGGATGTCCAGGGTTTCACGGTTGTAGCGCCGCCCCTGGCAGACCTCGCACGTCACGTAGACATCCGGCAGAAAATGCATCTCGATGCGCACGGTGCCGTCGCCGCTGCAGGCCTCGCAGCGCCCGCCCTTGACGTTGAAGCTGAAGCGCCCCGCCCGGTAACCGCGCATGCGGGCCTCCCCGGTGCGGGCGAACAACTCGCGGATGTGTTGGAAAACCCCGGTGTAGGTGCCGGGGTTGGATCGGGGCGTTCGCCCGATGGGAGACTGGTCCACGTGGATGACCCGGTCCACGTGTTCCAGGCCGGCGATTCCCTGATTGGCCGCCGCCAAACACTTCGCACCGGAAAGACGCTGGGCCAGCAGGGGGTAGAGGGTTTCGAGCACCAGGGTGGACTTGCCGGACCCGGAAACGCCGGTGACGCCGATCAGGCATCCCAGCGGAAAAGCGACGGTAACCTGCTTCAGGTTGTTGCCCGAGGCCCCCCTGATGACCAGCTGGCGGCCGTTTCCCCGCCGTCGCGCCGCCGGCACGGCGATGCGACGGCGGCCGCAAAGGTACTGGCCGGTCAATGAATCCGGTGCACTGGCGAGCCCCTCGGGAGGGCCGCTGAAGACCACCGCCCCGCCGGCCTCACCGGCCCCCGGCCCCATGTCCACCACGTGGTCGGCCCGCAGGATCGTGTCGGCGTCGTGCTCCACCACCAGGACCGTGTTGCCGATGTCACGCATGCGGCACAAGGCGTCGAGCAGGCGCCGGTGGTCCCTGGGGTGAAGCCCGATGCTCGGCTCGTCAAGGACGTAGAGAACCCCGGTGAGCCGGGATCCGATCTGGGTGGCCAGACGGATGCGCTGGCTTTCTCCCCCCGAAAGGGTCGCCGCCGAGCGATCCACGGTGAGATACCCCAGCCCCACCCGTCGCAAAAAACCCAAGCGGGCGTTGATTTCGGCCAAAATGGGCCTGGCGATATCCGCCTGCCGCCCGGCGAGCGCCAGGCGGCCGAAGAAGGCGGCCGCCCGGTCCACCGTCATGGCGGCCACCTCGCCGATGGAGAGGCCCTGGAAGCGCACGCTGCGGCTGGCCTCGTTGAGCCTGGCGCCCCCGCAGGCGGGACAGGGCAGAAAGGTCAGGTAGCTCTCGATCTCCTCCCGGCTCTGGGGGGACGGGGTTTCCAGGTAGCGGCGCTGCAAGTTGGGAATGACCCCCTCAAAGGGCCTGCTGTGGCGATATACCCGTCCCTTGCCCTGGAAAGAAAAAGGGATCTCCCGGTCGCCGGACCCGTAGAGCAGGACGTTCTTGAATGTCTCGGGCAACAGGCGATAGGGGGTGTGGACATCGACCCCGTAGGCGCCGGTAAGGGCTTCGAGAAATTCGGCGAAATGGACACTGCTGCGGTGGGCCCAGGGGGCCACGGCGCCCTCGCGCAGCGACAGCTCGGGATCGGGCACGATGCGCCGCGGATCGAAGGCGGTGGTGGTGCCGAGACCGTTGCACGCCGGGCAGGCTCCCTGGGGGGAGTTGAAGGAAAAGCTCGCCGGCGTCAATGGCGGAAAAGCGGCGCCGCATCGGTCGCAGACGGCCTTTTCGCTGAACGGCAACACGGCCTCAACGGTCCCGCCGGGGCCCAACCGCTCCACCCGCACCTGGCCGTTGGTAAGCGACAGGGCCAGTTCCAGGGAATCGGCCAGGCGCTTGCGAATCCGGGCCGCCACCACCAGGCGGTCCACCACCACCGCCAACGGTTGCCGCACGTCAAAAGCGGATCCATCGCAGCTCTCGATATCGCAAACCTTGTCGCCCACCTTGAGGCGGGCAAACCCCTGCTTGCGCAGGCGCTGGATCCACTTGACCGCATCGCCGCCCCCGGCGGCGGTCCGCGGCGCCAGCAGCTGGATGCGGCTTCCCTCGGGCAGAGCCAGGATGCGGTCGATCATCTCGTCCACGCTCTGGCTGCGGATCGGCCGCTGGCAGCGGGGGCAGTGGGCCACGCCGACCCGGGCGTAGAGCAGGCGCAGGTAATCATAGACTTCGGTCACCGTGCCCACGGTGGAGCGCGGATTGTGCCCGGCGCTTTTTTGCTCGATGGCGATGGCCGGCGACAGCCCTTCGATCAGATCCACGTCCGGCTTGTCGAGACGTTCGAGAAACTGGCGCGCGTAGGTGGACAACGACTCCACGTAGCGGCGCTGCCCCTCGGCGTAGAGCGTGTCGAAGGCCAGGCTCGACTTGCCGCTGCCGGACAACCCGGTGATCACGATCAGGCGGTTGCGCGGCAGGGTGAGGTCGATGTTTTTCAGGTTGTGCTGGCGGGCGCCGCGAATGGTGATTCGGGCATCGGTGGGCGGCGTTTCGGGCATTTGGGGCATCCGATCCGTTCGGGCGAGGGTAATCCGTGGCGGCCTTTCGGGCGCCTGGGCGCCGTGGGCTTTTTGCACCGGCGACAATGCCCCCGACGGCGTTCGGCGGACAATCTACCGTCGTTGCGCGGATTTGTAAACGACTGCCCGGGGACGCCCGAGGCGGAGAAGAAATCAGGCGTTTTTAAAAGAAAACATGCGAAAAAAGAAGATAAGTTGCAATTCCGCGCACCCCCGCCCTCCCTGGATCTGGTTAGAATGCTTGGACAATCCCATCTTCCAAAAAGGCTAGTGGTTAGACGCGGTTGTATTTTACATAAATATTTTCTGCAATAATTTCATTAAGATAAAAATTGTTCAAAACTCCCGCAGCCTCCTTCCGGGATGCGGGCTCATGGGGTTTGACATCTTTCGGGGCGCTGATTAGAAACGGGGCGTATCTGGCCGAATCATCCGCCAGATGTTCCACAATATCAAAAAATCCACGGTTTTTACTTAACCTGCCACTCTCTTTTGCCGGGCACCGGAACCTGCACGGACACCAGCAGTGTTGCCGTGCGCGGCCGCCCCGGTCCTGATCCAGCCGTAGGTGGACGAGCGCTTATATGCAGGAACTCTGGAACAAAGTCAAAACCAAGGCCAAGCAATCCCTGCCGCCCCCTAGCTACCGGATGTGGATCGACCCCTTGGCGCTCAAGTCATGGACCAACGGTACGCTGGTGCTCACCGCGCCCAATTTCTTTTCGCGCAAGCGCGTGACAGAGCACTACGGCCAACTGCTGGAGCGGATTGCCAGCGAAGTGGCCGGCAGCAGCTGCCGGATCCAGATCGAGATCGATAGCGCCCCGGTCAACGGCGAGGCGCTCCCCTTGGCCAGGCAGTTGCCGCTGCCCGAGGCCGGCCCGCGCTTCCACAACGGCCGCCTGTTGCGGCGCGATTTCACCTTCGACCAGTTCGTGGTGGGCGGGAACAACGACTTTGCCTACAGCGCGGCCCTCTCGCTGGCGGCCGGGCGCCGCAACGGCCAGAACGCCCTGTTTCTCATTTCCCGCCCCGGCATGGGCAAAAGCCACCTCGCCCAGGCCGTCGGCCATCACATCCTGACCCAGTCGAGGGCCGAGCAGGTTTTCTACACCACGGCCGAGGATTTCGCCAACGAGATGATCCGGGCCTTTCAGACCGACCGGGTGCCGCAGTTCAAGGAAAAGTATCGCAACGGCTGCGACGTGCTGCTGCTCGAGGACGTTCATTACCTCTCCGGCAAGGAGCGCACCCAGATCGAACTGGCCCAGACCCTCGACAGCTTCCAGGAAAACGGCAAGAAGATCATTTTCTCCAGCTGCTGTCTGCCCAGCGAAATTCCCCGTCTCAACGACAAGCTGTGCTCGCGGCTGTCCAACGGGCTGATCTCCAAAATCGATCCCCCCAATTTCCGCACCCGGGTGCGCATCCTCCAGAAAAAGGCGGCGGTCCGCGGCCACCAGCTCCCGGAGGACGTGATCCATTTTCTCGCCAGCGAGCTGCAAGACGACGTGCGCCAACTGGAAAGCGGCCTGGTGGGGGTGACCGCCAAGTCTTCGCTGCTGGGTGTGCCCATCGACATGTCACTGGCCGAGAGCGTGGTGGCAACCATCATCCGCACCCGCAAGTCGATCACCATCGAGGGCATCAAGCAACTGGTCTGCCGCCAGTACCGGGTGTCGAAGGCGGACGTGGTCTCGCGCTCGCGCAAGAAATGCTTCGTGCGCCCCCGCCAGGTGGCCATCTACCTGGCCCGGCGCTACACGGACGCCCCCCTGGAAACCATCGGACGCAGTTTCAACCGCTACCACGCCACGGTGATGCACTCGATTAAACTGGTGGAGCAAGAGATGAAGGCCGACGCAGCCCTGCGCCGCCAGGTGGAGTTGATCAGCGAGCGGCTCGAAGCCGGGGATTTCTAGCCCCCCGCAGGCTCGAGCAGATCGGCCAGCGCCCGGTGGATAGCGCCGTTGGTGGCGAGGATGGAGGGCATTTCCGGCGAAAAGGCAACGCCGTCAAAATCGGTCACCCTGCCGCCGGCCTCGGTGACGATCAAGGCGCCGGCGGCCGTGTCCCACGGCTTGAGGCGCTCCTCCCAGAACCCGTCGCAGCGGCCGCAGGCCACGTCGCACAAGTCCAGCGCGGCGGCGCCGGGCCGCCGCACCCCCTGGACCATCGCCAGGCAGGCTTTCAGGCGTCCCACCACCGTGTCCAGGGTCTTGTCCAGGTCGTAGGGAAATCCGGTCATCAGCAGGGCCGAGGCCAGTTGCGAGGTCCGTGAAACCTGGATCGGCCGGCCGTTGAGGGTTGCCCCGCGGCCGGCCGAGGCCTGGAACAGCTCGCCGCGAACCGGGTTCAAAATGGTTCCGTGACGCACCACGCCGCCTTCGGCATAGGCGATGGACACGGCGAACAGCGGCAGGTTGTGGGCGAAGTTGGTGGTGCCGTCCAGCGGATCGATGATCCAGGTGCCCCCATCATCCCCGCCACTGCGCCCGCTTTCTTCCGCCAGGATCCCGTGATGGGGAAAATGGGCGCGGATGGTTTCCACGACGACCCTTTCCGAGGCCAGGTCGGCCTCGGTGACCAGGTCGATGCGGCCTTTCTTGTCGATGCGGCTCAGGTTGCCGAAGCAGCGGCACAAGGCCCGGCCGCCCCGGTCGGCGGCTTGCAGGGCCACGCGGGCGATGGTGTCAAGATTCATGGCGGGCAGATCCATTCACGGCGGTAAAAAGCGTCTTCACGGTGCATCGCGGGTCCCCTGCAGGCGCTCCCATCCCTGACGCAGCCGGCCCACCAGGGGCGACAGCACCCGGCGGTGCGGTTTACGGTACAACCGGAAAATCTCGTCGAGAGACATGAGCGGATCGTGCATCGGGTTGCGCTGGTAGGCGCGCATGGCTTCCAGGCGCGCGGTGATCTCCTTTTCCACCGCCTGCCGCAGGATCTCTTTCAGGTCAATGATCTTCTGCTTGTCCGCCGGCGACGGCAGGTTTCCCTGGAACTTGCCGATCTTGTACTGCAGGCGGTGGGTCACCAGCTCGGCCAGGATCTTTTCCAGGTCCGCATTGAGCCAGATCACCTCCGGCACCAGGTCCCCGAAATGGGTCACCCCGAGGATATCCTTGTCCCGGGTCCAGTACATCATGAGAAACTCGGGCTCCAGGTCCTTGTAGTTTTGCAGCGGCATGTACATGCGCCGCAGGTACTGAAGGACCTTCTCGGTTTTTTTCTTGTGACCGCCGATGAGCACCGAACCGCCCACCTCACCGGTCTTGACCCCCTTGGTCCAGGGCGCCCCGGTAATGCCGAAATCGTTGTACACCGGCAGGTGCAGCAGGGCCGACAGGGTGTTGATGGCCAGGGCATAGCCCGCCGACGGGCCGCCCACGTTGTAGGAGGCCGAGAGCAGTTGATGGTGGATGGTGTAGTGGCTGAGGAATTCTCCCAGCAGCTTGGCCACGCTGATCTTGGGCGCCAGCTGCTGGAGGTAGTTCTTGACCATGGTCAGGGCTTCCTGGGCCGATTGCTGGGTCATCTTGACGGCCATCTCCATCTCGGCGGCCGCCGGGGCCGAAGACGACACCGCCCCGGTGACCAGGACCCGCTCGGCGCCCAGGTTGTAGGTCAAACTGGTGGCGATGGGCAGCAGCACCCCGGTGACGTCGCTGGCCCCCACGCCGATGATAAATCCGATCTGCGGCTCCTGGCTCAGCTCGGCCTCGAGAAACTCGTCCAGCTGCACCTTGCCCTTCTTGACCGGGCTGCCGGAAATTTCCTGGCGCGCCATGGCCAGGTGCGAACGCATCAGCGGGTAGGTCCCGGCATCACCGATGCCCTCCAGCAGGGCCAGCACCGCGTCGGCGTGCTTGAGGAAAAAGCCGGCGTCCCCCTTGATGGCGCCCCGCAGCGACTGGGGCGCACCGATGGCCTCCAGGATCCCCATCAGGGTCTTGAAGTTGAACTTGACGAAGCTTTCCCGGACGGCAAAAGGCGCATCCTTCAAGGCCCGGAACCGGCCCAGGACCTCGTATTCGGTGCCGCGCAGGGCCCGGGCCTTTTCCACGAAGGCCACGTAGTCGGCCGGCGTGTTGCAGATCCCCTTGGCCGCCTCGATGATGGCCTCCGGCGCCAGCCCGTCCTCCAGGGGGGTTCCTTCAAGGGCGCCGGCGACGATGGCCACGATGTTCTCTTGCGTCAGGTGCCCGGAGACTTCCAGCACCTTGAGCCGCTTGGAACGGATCAGGGCCGGGTCGAGAATGTCGAGGCGGTTGGTGGTCAGAACGGTGAAGACCTTGTTCAGCGGCACCTCGCCGTCGATGAGATTCAAAAAACGGTTGGTGAGCTTGTCGCTGGGGTTGCCGCCAGACGGACTGCGCCGCGGGGCCAGGGCGTCCCCCTCGTCGAAGAAGACCACCGTGGGGGCGATCATCTTGGCGATGTCGTAGACCTTCTCGAGGTTTTCGATGGCGCCGTCGATGGGGTTGAGCGGATCCTGCAGCGCCGTGGGGCTGGTGGAGATGTCGTGGACATCCTTGTTTTCGCTGAGCCAGGCGCGCACCAGGAAGGTCTTGCCGCTGCCCGGCGGCCCGTTGAGCACCACCCCCTTCTCGTCGGCCACCGCGTAGTAGAGGCAGTTGTTGGTCATCTCGGAGAAGGTGTTCTTGATGGATCCGACGTAGTCGTTCCAGGCCACCTTGCGGTCCATGCGGTCCACCACCTTGCTGTACAGGTCGCCGTAGCTGTTGCGGGCCACCAGTTCGAAGGCCTGCCGCACCAGCAGGGCGTCGTCGAGGTGCTCGGCGGCGAAATCGCCGCGGATCTCGATGATCGAATGGACCAGCTTGCGCACGTAGGAAGGGATGATCTTCAGGGCCCGCTCGTCGAAGATGCGGAAAATTTTTTCCACCGCCGCCTCGAGGCGCTCGGGAGCCAGGCAGGCGGCGGCCCACCGGCAGTCGGGATCCGGCGCCAGGGCCTGGCGGATGTCGCTGCGCTGCAGTTCCAGGCGCACCACCTCGCGCAGGTTGGCCGGGTTGGCCCAGAAGCGGCTGATGTCGATGATCCGGCCCTTTTCGACAAAACGCCGATAGATGGCCGGATCGAAGCGCTCGGGCTGGTCGGTGGTGGCGATCATCAAGCAGTCGCGCCGGCCGCTGATGATCTCGTCGATGACGATGTTGGCCGTGTCGATGAGGGTGCGCTGCTGGCGCTCGGGGCCCCCATCGCGGCCGCCGGCCTTGCCGAAGGCGCTGTGGGCCTCCTCGATGTGCCGGATCGTCGTCTTGCGCGGGTCTCCCAGGGCCTTGCGGAAGTAGTTGCCCGGCTCGCCGGCCAGAGCGGTCTGGTAGTCGTTGGGGGTGACCATGGCGTAGTCGACCCAGATGCTCTGCTCTTCCAGCTCGGATAGGTTCCGGCTGATCCGGCGCTTGAAGAGGCGGTTGACCAGGGGCGTGCGCGAAAGCCGCTTGTAGGTGCGCAACCGCTTGCGGTGAGCCATTTCCGCCGCCAGGGTCGGATCCACCTGCTCAATGGTCTTCCAGAAGGGTTCCTCTGCCAGCAGGGCCTCCTTCTTTTGTTCCAGGTCGACCTCGGGCCGCACCTCGCTGCGGAAAATCACCTTTTCGATGGCCTCGGTCACCGTGGCGGTCTTGCCGCTGCCGGAAGGGCCCACCACCAGGAGCAGGGGCGCCTTGGGCACCCCCGGGTCGTTGAGGTACTCCTTGCGGATATGGGCCCGGTAGACCTTTTCGAACAGCTCGACCAACTCCTCGGGGACATGGACATCGTTGAGTTCGCGCTCCAGCAGGGAGAGCAAATAGCGGTAATCCTTGGCCGAGACCTCCTTTTCCAGGATCTTGTGCCAGGCTTCGCGGGGATTGGTCTCGCCGGAGAGCTCGAAGCGCTTTTGCCAGTCGGTGAGCACCCGGGGATCCTTGAGAATCTCGAAGCGCCGCGGCGGGGCTTCCATGAAAAACGACAGCAGGCCGTCCAGCAGGCTGTTGAGCCAGCCGGAAGGCGGCCGGAACTGGTGCAGGCGCGCCCGCATGAAGGCCTTGGTCTCGTAGGGCCAATGGGCCACCAGGGCCTCGATCTCGCGCAGCCGCCCCTCCGGCAGGCGGACGTAATGGATTTCACGGGTGAGCCGTCGCGCCATGGGACTCTCCGGTGGGCACCGGCCCCGGGGGCAGGGTCAGCGCCGGAGCCGACTGGGTATTCTGGATCACCACGGTGTTCTGGCCGCTCTGGTTCTTTTCGTAGGCGCTGGCCCATTTTTGCTGGGTGAGAAACTCCAGCAGCGCCCTGTCCGTGGCACCGTCGGGTCGGCCCAGCCCCTGCTGCAGGGCCTGGATGCTCTCCAGGTAGGCGGCGTAAAGCTTGCGGATGCGGCTGGCCTCCTGGTCGGCGGCATAGTTTTCCGCCTCGGCGATCAGCTCGCGCCGCTTCTTCTCCTCGGTGGCTTCCACCAGTTTTTCACCGAAGTGGGTCTCCTTGAGCACGAAGCTGACCACTTCGATGCCGTATTTTTGCGCCAGCGTGGGGCCGCCGGTGTTGATGGGCCGAGAGGCCAGGGCGGTAAAGATCTCCTCCTTGATGCTCTCACGGTCGCTGATCAGCCGGTTGACCTCCTTGGCCTGGAGGATGTCCTTGACGATGGCGTCGTAGTCGCCCTGCAGAATGCTCATGGCGTCCTTGTTCTCGATGGCCCAGGTGCGCAGGTCCCGGATGCGGAAAGTGAGCACGGCCGAGGTCCACAGGGCCACGTTCTCCTTGCTGATGATGCGCATCGGCTCCACCGTGCCGCCGAGAAAGAGGCGCTGGTTCATCAGGGTGACTTCCTGTTCGATGCGGGTGAAAAACGGCAGCCGCACGTGCCAGCCCACGTCGGTGACGGCCATGCGCTCGCCGTTGAGCCGCTCGAGGACCACGGCGTAGTTCATCTTGACCTTGTAGATGGTCCGGGTGGCGTAAACCGCCGCTGCCAGCCCGTAAACCAGGCTGACCAGGGCAATGGCCGCCAGGGCACGGCGCAGCAGGCGCTTGACGAAGGCTCTGCGCACCAGCTTAGTGGGGGTGGGTTCAGGCATCCCCGGCCTCCTTTGACGTCAAAATCACGCGTCGTTCAGGGAAAACGGCCAGACAAGCGGGACTTGTGGGACGGGCCTGGCCGCTCCGACAGCTTCCCGTGCCCGGCCTCGAAGCCCGCCGCGAACCAATCCACCGCCTCGGCCACAAACAGCCCCTGGTGGACCGGGTCGCTCATGCGGTGGTCCCCGCCCGGCAGGCCCAGCAGGCGCTTGGGATCACCGGCGGCGGCGAAGATCTCGCGGGCATCGGCCACCGGCACCACGGTATCGGCGGTGCCGTGGATCACCAGCAGATGGTGCAGGCGCGGCAGCACGGCGCCGAGGTCGAAGTCAAGGCCGGCGCCTTCCTGGAAGGCGGCCGCCGGCGACGGCCCCCCGGCAATGGTCCGGCTGCGCACCGGCGCGGCAAACAGGACCATGGCCGCCGGCTTCAACGCTTCAGCGGCGGCCATGCACACCGCCGCCCCCAGGCTGCTGCCGAACAGACCCAGGCGTCCATCGGCGCCCGGTACCCGCAGGACGGCCCCGGCGGCGGCCCGCAGGTCCGACACCCGCCCGGCAAGGCTCGTCACGGCGGCGAAAGCGCCCTCGCTGGCGCCGCAACCGCGGTGATCGAAGCGCAAAAAGGCGATGCCGCGGGCCGTGCAGGCTTGCGCCAGGGCGCGCTGCTTGGGAGAGGCCGCGTCACTCTGGAGGCCGTGGCAGCCGACGACAACGGGAAAGCCCTGCCTTGCCGGGCGATGCAGCAACCCGGCCAGGCGGTACCCGTCGGCGGTGAAAATGAGCCTTTCAATTCCCGGGCGCGAGGCCGCGACCTTGATTCGTGGTGGCATTTTCATATATATCCTTGATCCTTTATGTCACTATGCCACAACGAAACGCAAATGCAACCGCCGGCCGCTGGCGGCATACATTCCAAAACGGAAAGGACGCTTTTGTGACGGTCAAAAAAGGCCAGGCAGTCGAGCTCGACGTGGTGGACGTGGCCTTCGGCGGCAAGGGGTTGGCCCGCGCCGACGGCATGGCGGTCTTTGTCGACGGCGCCGTGGCCGGCGACCGGGTGCTGGCCCGCATCGTCAAGCGCAAGAAGCAGTATGCCGAGGCGCGGATCCTGCAACTGCTGCATCCTTCGGCCGACCGCGTCGCCGCGCCCTGCCCCTACAGCGGGGTCTGCGGCGGCTGCAAGTGGCAGAACTTGGCCTACCCGCGCCAACTGGCCTACAAGCGACGCCACGTGGCCGAAACCCTGGCCCACGTGGGCGGCCTGGCCCAAATCCCGGTGCACCCGGCCGTCGCCGCCGACCCGATCTTCGGCTACCGCAACAAGATGGAATTCTCCTGCACCGACCGGCGCTGGTTAATGCCCGCGGAGATGGACCGCGAGGACGTGGCAAAGGGATTCGCCCTCGGCCTGCACGTGCCGGGCACCTTCGACAAGGTGCTGGACATCGAGGCCTGCCTGCTCATGCCGTCCTCGGGCAACGCGATCCTCGGCCGGATCCGGGAGCAAATCCGCCTCTCGGGCCTGCCGCCCTACGGGCTGCGCAGCCACCGGGGATTCTGGCGCTTTGTCATGCTGCGCCACAGCCTGGCCGAAGACCGCTGGCTGGTCAACCTCGTCACCGCCGGGGAAAACCGGGAGGCGCTGCAGCCGCTGGCCCATCGGCTCATGGCGGATTTCGACCGCATCGCCGGAGTGGTCAACAACGTCACCGACCGCCCGGCGGCCATCGCGGTGGGCCAGTTCGAGCGCCCCCTGGCCGGCTCCCCGGTGCTCAAGGACCGCATCGGCCCCTGGGAATTCGAGATCTCGGCCAACAGCTTCTTTCAGACCAACAGCCGCGCAGCGGCCCGGCTCTACGAAACAGTGCAGCGCTACGCCGGCCTGGACGGCACCCAGGCCGTGCTGGATCTCTACAGCGGCACCGGCACCATCCCGATCTTTCTCTCCCCGGCGGCCCGTCAAGTCGTGGGCATCGAGATCGTGGCGGCGGCGGTGGCCGACGCCCGGCGTAACTGCCAAAGAAACGGCGTGGGCAACTGCCGTTTCATCGAAGGCGACATCCGCACCGTGCTCGCCGGCCTCGACCTGAAGCCCGACGTGGTGATCGTCGATCCGCCGCGGGCCGGCATGCACGCCGACGTGGTGGCCCGGCTGCTGGAACTGGCGCCCCCGCGGATCGTCTACGTGTCGTGCAACCCGGCGACCCTGGCCCGGGACCTGGGACTGCTGGCCGACGCCTACCGCGTCGCCGAGGTGCAGCCGGTGGACATGTTTCCCCACACCTTCCACATCGAGGCGGTGGCACGGCTGGAGCGCAAAATTTGACGGCCCGCCGGCGGGGTTCCTTCCAGGCCGTGGCGGCCCTGATGGCGAAACGAAAATCCGCTGGTTCAACCCGGGTTGACGGCAGGGGCGGATCCGGCACGATACCAGGGAGAAGAAAGGTCTTGGGATGATATCATGGGGAGCGCCTCTCGATCTTCAAACGCAAAACCGGCCACTGAAGCAATCATGACCGATGCCAAACCCGAAGCCATCGTCTTTCACCCCATCGGCCGTGTCCGGCACGGCGCCGGCAGCGTACCGCGGCACTGGTCGGTTTCGGACGTGGAGGGGGAACTGGTCCTCGATCCGTGCTATACTGCCGGCCTTGGCGATATCCAGCCCGGCCAGCGGATCGTGGTCCTGTTTCACTTTGACCGCAGCGCGCCCTTTGAGCCGGGGCTCCTGCGCCAGCGGCCGCCCCATCGCGACCGCGAAGTGGGGGTCTTTTCCATTTGTTCGCCGCGGCGGCCCAACCCCATCGGCCTATCGGTGCTGGAGGTGATGGGACGCGACGAGAACCGGATCCGTGTACGGGGCATCGACATGTTCGACGGAACGCCGCTTCTCGACATCAAGCCGTTCGTCTCCACTGCCGCCGAATGCCCCAGCACCGATCGCCGCGACGATCGCTGATGCCACGCTTGGTGATAGGCAGAGCCGGAGCCGGGCGCCGCCGGGGATGGCGGCAGGCGACGGATTTACCTCGCGACGATGAAATAGAGGATCGAACCGACCACGCTGGCGATAAAGAGCAGCCCCTCGTTGCTCTTGAGGGTTGCCCCCAGGGGCTGCCCCGCCTTGCGTGCCTTGGCGTAGGAGGCAAGAAAGCCCAGGCCCATGACGAGCCAGAGGGTCAAAATGGTGACGACCAGGGTTTGGGTATTCACGGAACGCTCGCTCCTTCGATCCGCCGAGGCCGGATTCCGACTGGACACGGTTGACGCCTGATACTTGTCATACACCGGCCGCCGGGCTCTTTCAAGGCCCCGCTGCGGTGACTTGCCGACGATGCCGGGAGCGGACCATGCGCCACCAGCAGAGAAAACGTGAAGGAGGCCCAATGATTGTGCCGGTGATCCTGGCCGGCGGCTCGGGGACCCGCCTTTGGCCCCTGTCGCGCCGCCTGCACCCCAAACAGTTCTTCAGCCTCTGGGACGACCGGTCCCTGCTGCAAAACACCGTGGAACGGGTCCGTTGCCTGGACCCCGGCGCCCGGCCCCTGGTGTTGTGCAACCACGACCATCGCTTCATGGTGGCCGAACAGCTCCGCAGTCTGGGTGTCGAGGCGGAGGCCATCGTCCTGGAGCCGGTGGGCCGCAACACGGCGCCGGCCATTGCCGCGGCCGCTCACCTGCTGGCCGCCCGGGGCCTCGATCCGATCCTGCTGGTCCTTCCTTCGGATCATTTCATCCGCGACGTGGCGACCTTCCACCGCGTGGTGAAGGCCGGCTGCGCCTGCGCCGCGCAGGGCCACCTCATCACCTTCGGCATCGTTGCCAATGCCCCCGAAACCGGCTACGGCTACCTGCGCAAGGGAGCGCCCATCCACGAGTGCGCCGACGCCTTCCGGGTGGCCCGCTTCGTGGAAAAGCCCGACCTCGAAACCGCCCGCGCCTACCTGGCTTCCGGGGACTACTTCTGGAACAGCGGCATGTTCCTGTTCAGGGCCTCGAGCTACCTTGAGCAACTGCAGCGGCACGCCCCCCAAATCTTCGCCGCCGCCAGGGAAGCGGTCCGGGCCGGGCGGACCGACCTGGATTTTTTCCGCCTGGATCCGTCCGCCTTCCAGGCCTGCCCATCGGATTCCATCGACTATGCCGTCATGGAAAAAACCGACCGGGCCGCCATGCTGCTGCTCGACGCCGGCTGGGACGACGTGGGCTCCTGGGAGGCGTTGTGGCAGGTGGGCGACAAGGACGGGAACCGCAACATCCTCGAGGGCGACGTGCTGGTGCACCAGGTCACCGACTCCTACATCAACGCCACCAGCCGCCTGGTGGCCGCCGTGGGCCTGAAGGGGCACGTGGTGGTGGAAACCGCCGACGCGGTGATGATTTCGCCGCGCCACTGCACCCAGGAGGTCAAGCGGCTGGTGGAGATTCTCAAGGGGAAAGGGCGCGCCGAAGCGGATGTCCACCGCCGCCGCTACCGCCCCTGGGGCGTGCTGGAGGTGATCGTCCAGGCGCCTCGCTTCCGCGTCAACCGGCTGACCCTGCGCCCCGGCGCCGGCATCTCGCTCCAGAAACACCACCGCCGCTGCGAGCACTGGATCGTCGTCCAGGGCACCGCCCGGGTGACCCGGGACAGCCGGCAACTGACGGTGGGCACCGACGAGTCGGTGTTCATCCCGGCGGGAGTGGTCCACCGTATTGAGAACCCGGAGAAAATTCCCCTGGAGGTCATCGAAGTGCAAACCGGAGACGACCTCGGCGAGGGGGACACCATTCGCCTCGAGGCCCCGGAAACGCCCTGAGGGCCATGCTGGTGGTCCTCTTCATGCAGCGCTGGTTCGTCAAGAGGATAGTGCGCGAGAAAAGTAAAGAAACTTGAAACCTGAAATCTGGAATCTGAAATCTATGAACCCGCTAATCCCCGTCTACTTCCCCTTTACCTACGTTTCCCCGGCAACGGCGGCGCGCCTGGGCCGCTGGTTCGACCGGCTCGGCCTGCTGGCCCCGGCTGCCGATGCATCCGCCCCCCCGGGGCCCGCGTCCCTCGCCTGGCGCCTTTACACGCCGCCGCCCGGCGACGAGGCCTTGCTGGACGAGCTGGAAGCCGAGTGGCGCCAATGGGCCGAGATGCATGCCGGCGCGGACCTGGCGGCGGTCCTGGCGGCCCAGGAGGCCGACGGCCCCTTTGCCGCCGCGCCGGCCATCAGCAGTTTGCGCAGCCGCATCCGGGCCGGCGCCGACGGCCGAGGGGCGGACGCCCGCACCGACCCGCTGCTGACGGCCCGGGTCTTTCTGCGCCTGGCCCACGGCCTTGACCGGGACCAGGACGCCCTCGGGGAGCAGCTCCAGCAGGTGGCCGACCTGGAAAGGCAAATGCGCCGACAGATCGACGGCGAGGTCACCGCGGGGCCTTCAACCCTCGGGTCGCTTGCCGGCCATGACCCCGGCGCCGTGCTCACCGAACGCCGCCTGGCCGCCTGGGCCCGTCTGGCCCTGGCGCTGGAGGCGGCCGCCGACGTACTGGTCACCGACAGCCCCGCGGTAATGGCGGCCCTGGCCGAGCACGTCGGCCTCCTGGATCCGGTGCAGGCTCTTTCCCCGGAAGAGGTCCGGCGGCTTCCCCGGGCCCTGTCCGAAGCCCTGGCTTCGGGTGCCGGTACGGCGGTGACGGTTCACGGCGTTCCCCTGCCGCCGGCGGCGTTTCTCCAGCGCCTGGCGGCCGGCCCCCGCGCCCGCCCCGACACCCCTGCCGGCCCGGAGTGCTGCCGGGTGATTTTCATTGGCGACGCTTGACCCGACGGCAGCCTTGGGCTTTCTTGCCGGCACGGGGGCACGGCGCAGCGCCCCCGCCTGGGCCCGCGGCGGCGATGACATATATTTACCTAATTATTTCAAAGCGTTGCGAAAAACCCAAAAAAACACCATCGAGGCTTGACGCAACCGGAGGACTTGGTATATGGACTTTGCGCGAGTTGATCGAGGCCTCAATCGTTGTGGATTCTAATTTCAGTCTGGAAAGGAGTAGGAAATGGCTTTCAACCCCATCGTCGACGAGGACAAGTGCGAGAGCTGCGAGGAGTGCGTCGACGTCTGCCCGGTGGAAGTGTTCGAGATGCAGGACGGCAAGAGCGTGCCGGTAAACGCTGATGAATGCCTCGGCTGCGAGAGCTGCGTGGAGGTGTGCGAAGCGGGCGCCATCACCGTCGAAGAGACCTGATCGCCCTGGCAGCGCCCCTGGCATCCCCCGGCGGGTTTTCCCGGCCGGGGGATTTTTTGGGGTTGCCGACCGAGCCCGCCAATCCCTGCCGGCTCTCCTCTCCCCTTTTCGTCGTTCCCGGCTTGACCAGGAGTCCATGTCCACCGCGACGAGACGGCGGAAGTCGATCCCAAAAGTCTCCGGAAACCTTCAGTCCCCCCGACGTGGCCCCCGGAATCCGCGCAGCGGCAACCTGGAACCTGGAATCAGTAACGCGCCGCAGGCGCCTGCCGCCGGCGCCTGGAATATCTGCTTGCCTGAATCCGCAAGATGGGCTAATTTCCGGTTTTCATGAAACAATACGTCATCGATCAAATCGGCTCCGAAGACCAGGCCAGGCTCAAGGTGCTGCTGGAGGCCGAGCTGGGACCGCCCGCCGTGGGCGGCATCTACTGGTTGCCGCTGGACGAAGCGGTGTTGACCGAGACCCAGGCGGCCCACCGGGACTGCCAGCCTTTCTACGTCGCCCTCGACCTGGAGGCGGACCGCTTGGTCTGCGAACTTTTGGTGCGCACCTGCGGCCGCATGCGCTGCGAGTGCATGGGATACGCCACCGCCAGGCAAAGGGCCTGGCTGATCGAAAAGGTCGATGGACTCCTGCAACGGCTCAACATCACGGTCTGACCCGGGCGCTATGGTACGCAAGCTGTTTCAAACCGCCTACATCTACCTCTGGATCCTGCTTTCCACTTTCGTGTTGGGCAGCCTGGTCATCGGCAGGGCCTTGGTCGGCGCCGACCAGGAGGCCTTACACCGCATCGCCCAGCGGTGGGGGCGCTCGATCCTGCGCGTCAGCGGGGTCGAGGTCCGCGTGGTGGGCCAGGAGCACCTGGCATCGGGCCGGTCGTTCATCCTCATGCCCAACCACCAGAGCCACTTCGATATCCCGGTGCTGCTCGGCTGCCTCGACACCCAGTTCCGCTGGCTGGCCAAGGCCGAGCTGTTCAAGATTCCCATCTTCGGGCGGGCCATGCACGGCTGCGGCTACATCAGCATCGACCGTTCCAACCGCGAGGCGGCCTTCGCCAGCATCCGGCAGGCGGCCGAGGCCATCCGCGGCCGGGCCTCGGTGCTGATCTTCCCCGAGGGCACCCGCAGCCCGGACGGCAGGCTGCTGCCCTTCAAGAAGGGCGGCTTCGTGCTGGCGGTGGACAGCAAGGTGCCGATCCTGCCCATCGGCATTTACGGCACCGGCGACATTCTGCCCAAGAAACACCTGCTCCTGGCCCCCCGGCCGGTGGTGCTGTGGATCGGCGCGCCCATCGAGACCACCGGCTACCGACGTGAAACCAAGGACGCCCTGATGGACGAGGTGCGCCAAGCGCTGTGTGAAGCGGTCACCAGGGCTTCAGAGGGCCGATTGGAATGCTGAAGATCATCCCCATGGGCGGCCTGGGGGAAATCGGGCTCAACATGATGGGCTTCGAGTTCGGTGAGACGCTCTTCGTGGTGGACGCCGGGCTGATGTTCCCGGAAGCCGACATGCCGGGGGTGGACAGCGTCATTCCCGACATGCGCTTTGTCAAGGAGAACCGGCAGCGGCTGGCCGGGGTGGTGCTCACCCATGCCCACGAGGACCACATCGGGGCCCTGCCCTACCTGCTGCGGGACCTCAATCCCCCCCTCTTCGGCACCCCCTTCACCCTGGCCATGGTGGAAAACAAGCTCGAATCCCACGGCCTGCTGCGGCGGGCGAACTTGCATGCGATCGGCAGCGACAGCCAACTGCGCCTGGGGCCGTTTACCATCGAGTTCGTCCCCGTGGCCCACAGCGTGGTGGACGGGGTCGGCCTGGCCATCCGGACCCCCCTGGGAACGGTGATTCACACCGGTGACTTCAAGATCTCCCAGACCGGCGACGAGGCCCTGCGCACCGATGTCAACCGTCTGGCCCGCTATGGCGCCGAAGGGGTCCTGGCCCTGCTGTCGGATTCCACCAACGTGGAAAACGAAGGCTACACCATCTCCGACGAAGAGGTGGGCCGCACCTTGACGCGGATCGTGGGCAACGCCCCGGGCCGCGTCATCGTGGCCCTGTTCGCCTCCAGCATCAGCCGCATCCAGCAGGTGGTGCAGGCGGCCGAGACCGCCGGCCGCCGGGTCATTTTCAACGGCCGCAGCATCGAGACCAGCGTGCGCATCGCCCGGAACCTGGGGTACCTGAAGGTCCCCGAGACGATGGAGGCCGCCATCGACGAGCTGGACGCCATTGCCGACGCCCGGGTGCTCATCGTCACCACCGGCAGCCAGGGAGAGCCGATGTCGGCCCTGGCGCGGATGGCTAACGGCACGCACAGGCAGATCCAGATCCGTCCCGGGGACACCGTGGTGCTCAGTGCCAAGTTCATCCCGGGCAACGAGCGGGCCATCGGCCGCATCATCAACAACCTCTACCGCCGCGGCGCCGAGGTGGTCTACGAGAAGATCTCGGCCATCCACGTCTCGGGCCACGCCTTTCGCGAAGAGCTCAAGTTGATGATCAACCTGACCCGGCCGCGCCATTTCATTCCCATTCACGGGGAGTACCGCCACCTGCTGCTCCATGCCCGGCTGGCCCGGGAGGTTGGCATCCCGGCCGAGCGCGTCCTGCTGGCGGAAAACGGCCAGTGCATCGTTTTCGACGAAAACGGCGGCCGCCTCGGCGAAACCGTGCCCACCGGCCGGGTGCTGGTGGACGGCAAGGGCATCGGCGACGTGGGGCGCAGCGTGCTCAGGGAGCGGCGGCTGCTCAGCGAAGACGGGCTGGTGGTGGTGACCATGGCCATCGACCAGGACACGGGGATCATCGTCTTCGGGCCGGACATCGCCTCCCGCGGCTTTGTCTTCGAGACCGCCACCGGCCATATTCTCGACGACGCGGTGTGCGTGGTGCTGGAGGTGGTGGAGGAAACCGATCCCGACGCCCCCGATCGCACCCAGCAGCTGCGCAACGGCGTGCAGATCGCCCTGCGCAAGTACTTTGAATACACCATCCGCCGTCGGCCCGTGATTCTGCCGTTCATCATGGAAATCTGAAGCCCGATAAAAAGGCCATGCGCAAGGAACTCGCCGGTATCGCCGTTTTTTTCCTGGTCATCTTCACCCTGATCAGCCTGCTCTCCTACAGCCCGGCCGATCCGTCGCTGCACCACGCCGCCGATCCGGGGCGCGTGGACAACCTCTTCGGCGTGGTGGGCGCCCACCTGGCCGGTCTGCTGGTGAGCCTCTTCGGCCTGGGCGCCTTCTGGGTGCCGATCCTGCTGCTGGTGATCAGCACCCAGTTTTTCGGCCACCATCCCCGCGGGGCCCTCATCGCCACCCTGGCCGGCGGCCTGGTGCTGGCGGTGGTCACCGGCAGCCTGGTGAGCGCCTGGGGGGCGCCCGGGGAACCGGTAACGCTTTTCGGACGCCCCTATGCGGCCGGGGGATGGCTCGGCGAGGCGCTTCGGCGTGTCTGTTGGCGCTACATGAGCCAAGCCGGCGGCACCATCGTGCTGGTGCTCCTCTGGCTGGTGGGCCTGATCCTGGCCACCGGTTTTTCCCTGGTGCGCTTCGGCCGGCGCCTGGTGATGCTGCTGCGCTTTGTGGCCGCGCGGGTGGACACCTTTCGCACCAAGCACCGGCAGCGGCGCCTCAAGGCGGCCAAGCGGAAAAAGACCCTGCGCGAGCAGGCAACCCGCCCCCCGGCCAAGATCACCATCAAGACCCCGGCCGTCAGCCCCGTTCCCCCCACCCCGGTGCCCAAGCAGGAAGTCTTCGACTTCATGCACGAGCGCAACGGGTTCCAGCTGCCGTCGGTGAGCCTGCTCGAAGACCCGGAGCCGCGGCCGTCCACGGTGGACGACGAAAACCTCAAGATGAAATCGCGGCTGCTGGAGAAGAAGCTCGAGGACTTCGGCGTCCACGGGCAGGTGACGGCGGTGCTGCCCGGCCCGGTGATCACCACCTTCGAGTACGAGCCGGCCCCCGGGGTAAAGATCAACCGCGTCGCCGGCCTCTCCGACGACCTGGCCATGGCCCTGCGGGCCACCAGCATCCGCATCGTGGCCCCGATCCCCGGCAAGGCGGCCATCGGCATCGAAATCCCCAACGCCGACCGGGAGCTGGTGCGCTTCAAGGAAGTGGTCATCTCGCCGGCCTTCGAGAAATCCAAGTCCACCCTCACCCTCTGCCTGGGCAAGGACATCGTGGGCAACCCGGTAGTGGCCGACCTGGAGCGCATGCCTCACCTGCTCATCGCCGGGGCCACCGGCACGGGCAAAAGCGTGGGGCTCAACGCCATGATCTGCAGCCTCCTCTACAAGGCGGGCCCCGACACGATCAAGTTCATCATGATCGATCCCAAGCGCATCGAGCTGTCGCTCTACGACGGGATCCCCCACCTGATCACCCCGGTGGTCACCGACGTCAAGAAGGCCACCAACGCCCTGTTCTGGGCCGTGCGCGAGATGGAGCGCCGCTACGCGCTGCTGCAGGAATTCAAGGCGCGCAACATCAAGCAGTACAACCAGAAGGCGGCCAAGGGGGTCCCGGACGCCGAGGGGAACAAAGCGGAGAAGCTGCCGCTGATCGTGATCATCATCGACGAGCTGGCCGACCTGATGATGGTGGCCAGCCGCGACGTGGAAGTGGCCCTCACCCGCCTGGCCCAGATGGCCCGGGCCTCGGGCATCCACCTGATCCTGGCCACCCAGCGGCCCTCGGTGGACGTGCTCACCGGGATCATCAAGGCCAATTTCCCCACCCGCCTCACCTTCCAGGTCTCCTCGCGCACCGATTCGCGCACCATTATCGATTCCGGCGGCGCCGAGAACCTGCTGGGCAACGGCGACATGCTCCTGCTGCCGCCGGGCACGGCCAAGCTCCAGCGGATCCACGGGGCCTTCATCAGCGAGGAGGAGGTGTCGGCGGTGGTAAACGTTCTCAAGGCCCAGAAGCCGCCCGAGTACATCGACGAGGTCACCGCCAAGCCGGCCGAAAACGACGCCGACAACGGCGGCGAACCCGAGTACGACGAGCACTACGATGCCGCCGTGGCCCTGGTGACCCGCACCCGCCAGGCATCCATCTCCATGATCCAGCGCCACCTGCGCATCGGCTACAACCGCGCCGCGCGGATCATCGAAACCATGGAGCGCGAGGGCGTGGTGGGACCGGCCGACGGGGCCAAGCCCCGGGAAGTGCTGGCGCGCAACCTGGACGAGACCATGTGACCATGGACATCGACCCGGCCCTCATCGAAAACACCCGCGGCTTTCTCGACCCGGCCGAAGGGATGGCCCTTTACGAGGCGGCCCTGGAGGCCAGCCGGCGCGGCCCCTGCCTGGAGATCGGCTCCTACTGCGGCAAGAGCGCCCTGTACCTGGGCAGCGCCTGCCGCCGTCACGGCCAGGTGCTCTTCACCATCGACCACCACCGCGGCAGCGAGGAGCAGCAGCCGGGAGAGGAATACTTCGACCCGGGCCTCTACGACGCCGCCCAGGGGTGCATCGACACCCTGCCCCACCTGCGCCGCACCCTGGCCGCCGCCGGGCTCGAGGACACCGTGGTGCCCATCGTGGCTCCCAGCCGGGTGGCGGCCCGGGCCTGGGCCACCCCCCTGGCGCTGATCTTCATCGACGGGGGACATGCCCTGGAAACCGTCTTCTGCGACTACAGCGCCTGGGCCGGCCACCTCCTGCCCGGCGGCCGGCTGCTGATCCACGATATCTTTGCCGACCCCGCCGACGGCGGCCAGGCCCCCTGGCACGTCTACCGCATGGCCCTGGCCTCGGGGCTCTTCGAAGCCGAGCCCCAGGTGCGCAGCCTCGGTCGCCTGCGCCGCCGCCCCTGCGGCCAGGCGCCCCCCGACCTGGCCGCCCTGGTGGAGCGCCTGTAAGAAATCACGCCCGCCCTTTCCCCTTGACAAGCCCCGCGATTCAAGTTAACCACCATACCTTATTGGGTTAACGTAAATGGTGGGGCCAGCCACTTGAAACGCAAGTCCCGGTCTTCCCGGGTCCTTTGGGTCCTTTTGGTCTTTTGGGTCCTTTCCAACCCGAAACCCTGCCCCCCAGGCCCCCGATAACCGACAACCGACAACCGACAACCGATAACCGATAACCAATAACCGATAACCAATAACCGATAACCGATAACCGATAACCGATAACTAATAACCGATAACCAATAACCCCCATTTTTTCATGAAATCCCAAATCCTCGACATGCTCCGCGGCCAGGACGAACCGGTGAGCGGCGAGGCCCTCAGCGCCCGGCTCGGGGTTTCGCGGGTGGCGGT
>Ga0190347_1000154_pt1 | contig 22346 bp, 19 predicted proteins | sample 48721356_MG_FD_161652 | JGI IMG/M metagenome (GOLD analysis project Ga0190347, IMG submission 161652) | Hydrothermal vent microbial mat bacterial communities from Southern Trench, Guaymas Basin, Mexico - 4872-13-5-6_MG | ecosystem: Environmental > Aquatic > Marine > Hydrothermal vents >...
TTAGAATAACTATGCATATACTAGCTGAGATAACAACTGGTGTATTATTAATTTCATCAGGAGTATATATCTTAACAAAAAAGAAGTTTTCATCATTGTTTGATATTTCCTCTGGATCATTAATTTATACACTGATTGTATCTCCAGGATATTACGCCCAAAAGGGAGAATGGGCTGTTTTTGCTATTTTTTCTGCAATGTTAATAATTACTGTAACTATGCTTTTATTTAGGAAGAAAATTATTTAAGATGGTATACATCATACAACAGCGGTAGGGATGCCATAACAGAGCAACAGCACCCGTACCGCAGAATGTTATATGAAGTGTGCCTAAAATCAATAGGAGGAAAATGCTATGGCTAAAAGAAAAAGAGAATATGTAGACAAAGATCATAAGGTAATGGATATTTATTATGATTTATGCGAAAAATATAATGGTACCAACGCCAAATCCATAAAAAAACAATTGAAACAGTTGATTGAGAAAGACCCTGATTTTTTAGATTCATATTTATTGCTTTATGAGATATCGCAGGATGAGGGCAATTTACCAGAGGGAGAAAAGGTATTAAATGAGGCTTATGAAAGAGCACTGAAATTGATAACAGATAAAAAAGGCAACTGGCCAGACATATTAGAATGGGGATGGCTGGAAAATAGACATATCATAAGAACCATTTTGAATAAAGCTATTTCCTTATGGAAAAACAAAAAGATTGATAATGCCTTAGATTTATTTAGAAAATTGTTAAAAACAAATCCTAGAGATAATGTGGGGGCACGAGATTATATATTGGCAATTAGAATGAATATGAGCTTTGAAGAATTTGAAAAGCGCTTCAATAAAGGGGGTTATTACGATACGGAATTATCACATTGGTTTGATGAAAACTACAAGAGATTTCCAGACGAATTCGACTGGTGGGAAAGGGCTATAGAGAAGTATATGTAAAGCCACACTTCATTTTACACAGAATAAAAGGTTCGTGCCTTACGGCACTGACCCCTGTCTGTGTCGTGGACACGACAGGCTGGCAAATTTTTGCTTCGCAAAAACTTGGTTTATGCCGGGAACGTTATATGAAATGGCGGCTAAAATGCTCGCAAAAAAAATCAAGGGAAATAAACCATGAAGAAAACCTCTCTATCAATCAAAATCTATTTTGGCAGCGATTAATGTCTTTTTACCTCAAGGTTCTTTCTTATCGACTTTGCCAGAACAAGAACTTCCTGTTCCCAAGCCAGTGCTCGCTCTTGTGAATGCAGCCACTATGCTTATTCTATATGGTGGCTTGGGTTTTCTTGGATTAAAATTTTCACAAAAACTTGGCTTTGCTGACATTTGGGATTCGGGAGTTTCTAATAGACAAAGGTTTTTGATTCCTGCGCTTGTTGGGATAGCTATTGGTGTATTTTTTATTTTCACAGATGCCATTTTGAGTCAACTTTATACCTTAGGATCGCTTCCTCATCCACCATTCCCTACTTCCCTTATTGCTTCAACTTCTGCTGGAATTGGAGAAGAAATAATGTTTCGACTGTTTTTCATTTCGTTTTGGGTATGGCTTATTTCTTATGTTATCCTAAAAAAGAGATGGCAAAATCAAATTTTTTGGGCTGTCGCTATTTTCTCAGCCCTTGCATTTGCCTTTGGTCATATTCCCTCGGTAATGATTCTTTTAGGTTTGAATAATATTAATGAAATTCCATTTGCTCTTATGACTAAGCAGAAGTTGGCATTTACTGGAAGGGATGTGAAAGAGAAAAAGGAGTTCAAGTTAGAAGTTGAAATTGGGAACATTACGGATATCTACTTTGGATTTGATGATGTATTTACAGGGTGGGAGGATAGAGCTGCTCCGTGGAATAAACCTCTGAATTATGGTGCTGGGTGAAAATTATGAAAGTGTTAATAATCTATGATTCTACATTCGGGAACACAGAAAAAATAGCCCGAGTAATCGCCAAAACCTTAGGTGGATTCGGAGAAGTGCGATTATCCCATATTGACAAAATGAATCCTTTGGATCTTGAAGGAATAGATATCTTGATTATAGGTTGCCCGATACAGCGTCACAAACCAACTTTAGGTATCAGAGATTTTCTTGAACAGGTATCAAAAGGCACCTTAAAGGGATTTTTGGCAGCTACATTCGATACACGTTACAGAATGCCTAGATGGAAATCTGGTTCTGCCGCACATGTGATTGCTAAAAAACTCAGAAAGCGAGGTTGCTCGCTCCTTTTATCGCCTGAAAGTTTTTTTGTTGCTGGTAAAGAAGGCCCGTTGGAATATAAGGAGCGCGATCGAGCAGTAAATTGGGCTCGCATGATTCTCGAAAAGTACAACATAACGGCTGAAGGAGGTGTGTAGGAATGCATGCTTCTTGGAAAGTGGTTTTGATATTTGATAAGAGTTGCAACTTCGATAGTTATATTTTTCGTATTTCTTATTTTCGCCATAGTGTTCGTTTCATCACTCGCAAAGAAAAAATACGATAACGCTATATCAAGAGATTATGGTATTTGCCATTTCAATTACAGCTGCATTGGTACTGATTGGTGTCATTTGGATATTATGGAGACGGCGGTATCATAAATGAGTTAATATAAATTCACAATGAAACAACGGATTATGTTATTTACGCCTATTGTACTCATTTTAACAATGTATGCATCTTTCCGAGGGTTAGTTGCAATACTTGGTTTTTCGCTTGGGTATCTTGTAACGTTTCTCATTTACTGGATTGGCTGGTGCATCGTTCTTCCCTTGTTTGTCTTAAAATGTCCAGGTGTGTTGGATTTATTTCGTGAAACAAAGCCGCGGTTTGGAAAAACAGCATGGAAAACTCTTGCGTTGTTGTTGTGGCCTCTCCCATTTCCTATATTATTTAGATTTCTTCCCAAGCTTCCCGATATCAACTTATCAATTATCCTTGTTTCTATTATAATTGGTGTGACAACGGGTATAACTGAGGAAATTTTATGGCGTGGTGTCTATGTTAGAATCTTCCCTAATAATATCTGGCTGAGCTATGTTTATCCATCTATAGGATTTGCATTATGGCATATTTGTCCTCAGTCAGTTTTACCTAATCCAGATCCTGGGGGCATGGCATTATTTGTCTTTTTTGCTCTCTTACTTGGCTTGTCTTGGGGTTATTATGCCCGAAAAACGAATTCTATCCGCTGGTGCACAATTGTCCATTGCATACACGACTCATTTGGTTTAGGTGCATTTATGTATTTTGGTTGATAATTAGGGAGGTGAGGTTATGGCGGGGGACGCAACTCTTCGCCACTTCGTGGCTGGGTCTCGGCAATTCCGAGACTCCGATAACAGCGGGTAAAAGGCTTCGCTACGCTTCGCCCAAATTGCCTTCGGCAACTTCTTTTATCCTCGTCTCGTTAGGCGCAATGTCATTTCTAAAAATACTTAGGAAGAAGACATACAGTTTAATAAGGAGGAATAGGTATGGCATCGAAGACAGTTGATAAAAATGCGTTTAAAACAGCAAGCCCCAAATATTGGGTTGGATCAATAATAACGTATCTCCTCATACCACTGGTTCTCATGATATGCGGATGGGATCTCGGTTGGTGGCAGGGGTGGTTTTATTCAGCGCTGATAGTTGCAGCGGGTATAGTTCCGCGTATGTGGGCGGAAAAAAGGCATCCGGGATTGCTGGCGGAACGAGGTAAATTGGGAAAAGCTCAGGGTGTGAAATCGTGGGATAAAGTGCTTGCTCCATTAATGGCAGTGAGTATATCTTTCCCATTATTTATTGTGGCAGGACTGGATCACCACTTTGGGTGGTCACCTGTATTCCCGACATGGCTCAACATCTTGGGCTTCATCTTAATTGTGCTTGGATACACCTTCGCCGGATGGGCTTTGGCAGAGAACCGCTTCTTCTCAACCGTGGTGCGTATTCAGACGGACCGAGGGCATATGGTATGTGACAGCGGTCCATATCTGATTGTAAGACATCCTGGTTATGCTGGAAATATTCTGGCACTTCCGGGCATTGTGCTGGCTTTAGGCTCTGTTTGGACAATCATTCCAGTGATAGTGGCGCTGATCATTGCCGTGATAAGGACCGCCCTGGAAGATAAAACTTTACAAGAAGAATTGCCAGGATATTGGGATTATGTGCGGCGTGTGCGTTATCGGTTGATTCCAGGTGTCTTCTGAGGAGTATAATTCCGTGATGCAATTTGGCGGAGGTTGTTATATTCCATTGATGGAAATGACACAGCGCCTAGCAACGGCTTGCCGGCTACGGCGCATACGCGCCTTCGCCCAAATTGGAACATGTTTCAAAGCGAATGTTGGGTGGGAATCGTATAATTGAATGGGCTATAAGGTAATTGTGCCAACTTCGGCAAGCCGCGGACCGTTAGACGACACCCCAATAAGGATGCCTTAAGAAGTTTCTTTTTTGATAACTCCTAAGTCCTATCTGTTCTCTTTAAAGGCACTGTCAACACCGGTTGACGTTTTCTTGGCTTGACTTCTCTTACTGAGCTTATGCTTTTCCCGTTTAAACAGGGAGAGCCGGCCGCATCCATGACGATGGCCCATTTCTTGATTCATGATTTCCTGCTGTGGCAGGAGTTTACCGTCCCCGACATCCGGAACGAACCGTGCTCTACCGGGTGTTGTTCCATTATTTTGACCAGTTCCTTCAAGAATATGAGAGCCGTTTCGAGAGAGAGTACGGGTTCTTACGTCCCATCATCAAGGAGATGGTTGAGCACTATTTGGACTGTGGCAACCCCCGCTGCGGGTTTGCCCGCATCAGATGTCCGGACTGTGGTGAGGAGCGGCTCCTTTATTTCTCATGTCGCCGCCGCGGATTTTGCCCCTTCTGCCATTCGAAGAGACGGGAGGAATGGGGAGAGTGGATGAGGGAAGAGCTTTTACTGGATGTCCCCCACCGTCAGGTGGTATTTACCATCCCCAAAATGCTGCGTATCTTCTTTAAGTACAAGCGTCGGCTTCTGGGAGATCTTTGTCAGGCAGCTGTCCAAGCCCTCCTCAAATACCTCCAGGTAACAATCGGCACAGAGCTTCGACCGGGTGTTGTGGCCTCCGTCCAGACCTTCGGAGCCAAGATAAATCCCCACGCCCACCTCCATTTTCTGGTGACAGAGGGCGGTGAAGACTCTGAGGGGAGGTTCCATCATCTGGCCTCCTTCCAGGACAGCCTCCTGGCCGAGTTCTTCTCCCGCGAGGTTTTCGCTCTTCTCCTCAGGGAGGAACTCATCTTAGAGGCCCTGGTGGACAAGATCGCAGGATGGAGACACTCGGGTTTTTCGGTCCACAGTAAAGTCAGGGCCAAAACCAGGGAAGAGGCTGAGAGAGTCGGCAAATACATGATCCGGCCTCTTTTGTCCCTGCAACGCCTCTCCCTTGATGAACGGGAAGGTGAAGTCTGCTACCGGTATGGGGAAGACCCGGAAGAGGCGGAGCGGATGGATTATCTGGAGTTCATCGCCCGGGTGACTTCCCATATCCCAGACAAGGGCCAGGTCACCGTGAGGTATTACGGCCTCTACGCCAACGCCCACAGGGGCAAGGTGCGAAAGTCCCAACCCGATAAGCATCTCTTTATCATCGTTGAGGAGGAGAACCCGAGAGTCCCCCGCCGGGGCTGGGCTGAGATGATCCGGAAAGTCTTTGAGGTTAATCCCTTGACCTGTCCCCGATGCCAGGGGGGAATACGTATTATTGCCTTCCTCACAGACTATGCAGTGGTGGACAGGATCATCCAACATCTCAAGCTGACATTTGCAGCGGACAAACCTCCGCCGCCTCATAGGGTCCCGCAGGAATTCTTGATGGATTCCGAGGCCCCGGACGCTCATTTTTCATGATTTTCTATTTGACCAGGCAGAGGTCCGCCTGATTTTCAGCATTTGTCGGGCATCTCTGCGGCTTGTGAGGCGTTTTTGCTCACCAGGAGCGGCTTGCGATTGTCCTTGACATCCTTTTTGTCGTAATTTATATTTCACGACGATGTTTGAAGAGGAAAATCGACACAAAAAGGCTCACTCGGCCACAAGAGCCGAAAACCAAATTTCCATAAAATCATAGTGGGGGGAGTAACGGTCAAGCATGAAAAAAGAGAGGGTACTATTTATTGATATGAGAAGGATCATCAGACCAATGGGATTACTTGTGATGATATCCCCAGTCTCTCTATTTGCTCAGGACAGAAATCCAACTGAATTTCCCATCGTTTCCTACAAAAACCTTGAGGTAAAAGAGCTTAATGAGAGTATATCCGCTGCTGAGAAACGGAAGGAACTCTGGGTATTCCATCCTCTTTCCTTAGCCATGAGGTTTCATGAAGTCTCTGATGTAAGGTTTGTGGATATAAAGCAGAAAAATGACCGGGCAGAGTGTCCATTGAAATCGGTTGTAACAATTATTGAAGAGGGATTTCTTGATGACCAGTTACGAGGGAGATGGACCGAGTTTCACCTTGAAAGAGAAGATTGCGCCAAGGCATGGAATATTAAAGAATTAAGGCAGGCTTATCTATGTGGGCTGGAAGGTGCAGAAGAAGTTTTTTTGAAAGAGCTCTTTCTTGAATTAAAATCAGGGATGGTTACTGATGTGTGGGTTGAGATGAGCCCAGCATTTGTGGAGGTTCCATGTGATTACTTTCCCTATACCTTTGATGAGAAATTCGGGATAACAGTTAATGGAACGGCAACGGTTACTTTTCAGAGGATGCGGAGTGATGGAGCAAAGGCGCCACCGGAGGAGATAGTGTTTTCAAAAGCAGGTACTAAGGAATTTGAAGACTATTATAGAGTAGGAAAACCTGGGAATTACTGGTTTGGAGTTGAGATTATTAGTCCAAACAAAATTTTTACAAAAGCTGAATCAGTTGTAAGATGCCAGAAAAAATCATAAGAAAGGCAAAGAGAGCAAAAGACCAACTATCACTAGGTATTGGAACGTATTAAAGATTAAACTGCTGGTAAATGAAACGCAAAAATTCCATAAAAAAACTTAAAAAAGAAAGAAAACAAAAGAAGGATATGAAAATTAAAAAACAGATCATTCTTAAAGTCGTTCATTTTAGCTTAATTTGTATTGCTTATTTCTTCTTCAGCATTAGCGCAAGGTTTCTTAGCTGATATGTCCTGGAAAGAAGAGGGTAAAGAGGATCGGATTAGTAAATTTTGCCTGTCAGACAATCTCTACACTTATGATTTAACAAACAATGGCCAAAAAATGCGTTTTATAGTGGATCGGGAAGCCGGGATGACTAAGGTATTAAATCTTGATGAGAAGGTATTTATGGAGATGCCAAATAGTTACTATGAACAATCCGTTTGAAGCCCACGAAGCTATGCTAAAAACGTTTAAACAGTATAAAGTTTTCAGTGAAGGCGAAGAGGAGGTTAACGGACTTTTCTGCGAAAAAAAAGCCGTAAAATGGAAAGCGCAGACAACGGTGGGGGATGAAGTTTTAGAAGAGAAAGAAATAATCATTCAGCAGGCCTGGATTTCAAAAAAATATAATATCCCCATAAAATTGATTAACTACAAGGGAGATAAGGAGCATATGATTGTTGAACTGTCGAATATAAAAGAAGGGGAGATAAGTAAAGATGTCTTTCAGGTTTCCGGGGATTTTAAAAAGCATGAGATGAAATAAAGCTGTTCGAATTAACATGGGTACACTTCCCCTATTTACTTAACTGTATACTATTATGTGACCTTGTAAACCAAAGGACGGGAAGGGTTCAAGGTCTCCTTGGATAAGGAAAGGACTTCCCCCTTCCAACGTTCGCTTCGCTCACTGCCTCCCCTTCTCGGGCTTTGCCTTGCGGCCAAAGGGTCATACCCCTTGGATCCCCCGACGGCTTTTTTAAACTAAAGCCGTCACTGTGAGATATTATGGCCTCTACGGGAACGCCCACAAGGGAAAGGTGCAAAAGGCATAACTCGACACCCATCCCTTCATCCTCATTGAGGAGGAGACCTTACTACACTTTGCGGGCTTTACCGGAGAGATCATCGTTAGAACTTACCCTGGCCGTTGAAGTCCGGCAGAAAAGCGGGGAAAACTGGAATTCGATTAAATTAAACCTTTCAACCTCTTCTCCTTCGGTCGGAACCGCACCGACCCAACTTTCTCCCTGGGAAGTTGATTTTTATGAGCCGCTGCCTATTCTAAGGGAGAAAGCAGACATCCGGGAAGCAAGAACTGCCGGAACCATAATAGCAGCCGTGTGCCCCTTGTTGAAGCCGAAGAAGAAGCTGCTTTAATTGAGGAAAGCGGACTCCATCTCAATTTTATCGTTCCCCGGAAAGTTGATATTTCTGGAGACGGTTCCACCCACCAGGTTCCGATTTTAGTAGAAACCGTGGAGTCAAATTTCGATTACTTTACTGTTCCGAAAAGAATAGAAGCAGCCTTCCTCAGGGCTTCCCTTAAAAACACTCTTCCATATCCCCTTCTTCCAGGAAAAGCCAATTTATTTATTTCACAGGATTTTGTCGGCCCTGGCCGGATTCCATTTCTCTTTCCTCAAGAAGAAACCGAATTATTCTTCGGCGAAGATCAGCAAATAAAGGTCAAATATGAACAACTCAAAAAGAAAAAAGTGGAGCCGAGTTTTCTAAGTAAAACCGAAAAATTGGAATATGCTTTCAGGATAACCGTTGAGAATTTCCGTAATAAACCGATTGACGTGGAAGTTGTGGACAAGATCCCTATCAGCTGGAATTCTAAAATTGAAAAAAAAGAAGTATCTTTGGAACCGAAACCTTCACAAAAAAGAAGAAAACGGTCTGCTTCACTGGCTATTGCCCTTAGCTCCGTTAGAGAAAAAACAGGTATTATTCTCCTTTACCATCGAATACCTCAAGGACACCGTAATAAAATAACGAGTGAGACAGGCAAGATAGGCAGGAATGAAAAATGGGGACAGTAACCCATTTATCTATTTCAATCAATTGCGTTTATCGCGTTTGTTGCGTTATAAAGGGGAAGTTTATACTCTTAAAACAACTGAGTAAGGAGGTCAGCCCGAACAGGCCGAACAAATTAAATAGCCTGAATTAAAATTCCTTAAGAAGAGTGAAGTCTATATCAGGCCGGTCGGCGGTTCTGGTTCCTGCTAACTGGTTGGTATAATCTTTTCTCCAGTAATAATTATGTCCGGCTTCAATCTTCCATTTTTCTCCGGTTTCAGGATCAACCACGTCAGTAACTCCCAGAATATAATTGGAGAATCTTCGGCTCGTCTCATCCAGAACAGTTTGACGGTTCCAATAGGATTCATCAATAATTCTTGATATTTCTTGATTGGTTTGAGTTACTATCTGGGAAACATTGGCCGTCAACTGCTGCTGCGAAGCCACCCACTGGGGATTGAGTTTAACGCTTTTAAACATATGACCGGCAATTTCCCTTACTGTAACTTCTTCACCTTCAGGGCAAGTATAAATTATCAGCAAAGCTACCGACCAGTTTCCCATTCCCTGGGTTTGAACCAACTGGGTCAAAGCCATTCCATAACCAACATATGGTTTCTGCTGCTGTTCGAATCGGAAAGCAACTTCCCCTCCGTGAAGAGTGAATGAAATACCATAATAAGCGAATTGGCTGTAGATGCGATTGAAATTAGAGACAACATCAGGACACTCCTTCTGACTGACTATGGAAAACGACGCCAGAGAAGGCCTGTAATTCTGGTTGAGATATTCAAGAAGAAAGTATTGACCGGGAAGATATCTTTTAACCAGCATATTTACCCCATAACCGGGGGAATACCAGGAACCTTCCACGAAGCCGGCAAAGGCTAAGGTGGAATTGGGGACAGCAAAAACAGGCAGGCTCCCGTCGTTAAATTGAATACGGATACGGCCGTCCGGAGAAACGGCCTGAAGCACATGGACAAGGTCCACCGAAGCTCTGCGGAAAGTGCCTCCTTGAACTTCCCATCCTTGCGGAACCTCCATAGTAAAGGCATTCTCTCTGGGATCCTGCCAGGAAACATAGCGGATCTGCGGCCGGACCGGCCTCAGCTCCTTCATCTCTTCATCAGGCTGTTCAAATTGAAAAGACTGTAAAACAGTTATCAGCATTTCTCGATGCTGCTCAAAAGATTCCTCTTCGGCAGCTATGATGTAAAGAATTCCACTTTTTTCGTGGATGGAACAGAGAGCAATTCCCTGCCAGGTGATCCCTTCTTGCTGGAACCGGAAGCGGAGGGCGGTCTCGTCGGGAAAACTGCGCACTTGCTCTTTTTTTAAAATATCAATTTGGCTGGAAAATATGTCCAGTCGGGCAAAATTTTTATTTAGCCAGTCGGTACTCCGGCTTTTCTTTTTAAGAAAGAAGGGATAGACAAAGACAAAAGGAGAAGTTTTTTCCTCTTCAGATGAAATCAGAATATATTTATTGTTTTCAATTTCGGCCTTCCAGTTTATTGGATGTTTCAGGGAAAAACCCTGGGGATATCTTTTATAAATTAAACCGCTGTTTTCCATTTGACAGCTGACAACAAGAAAAGCAAGAAAAACAAAACCAATAAATTTAAATGTTATCAAAAATGGTATTTTTCTCATTTATCCCTTCCTTTTTGATAGAGTGGGTAGAATATAAAAATAAAATAAGTTTTCAGCTCCTATATTCGAAAATAAAAAAGATAGTCTATTTCGTTTATCTCATCTATATAGATTATCTTGTCTTGAGAAGGCAAGAAAAGCGAAACGAACAAGAAAGTCGATAAAAGTGGTCGGGATCTGCATAAATTAAACATGATTATTTTCATCTGTCGAGGGGGGTGAGTTTGTCATGAGCATTTAGCTTTTCATAAACAAAGTGAACGTGAACAATCTTACTCATCTCTCAAACGTCCTCATTTTTTATAAAAAAAGAAAAAATAGGTAAATGGGTGAGCTATCACCATTTTTTCTATCCATTCACTCTCACTCCAGGGGAAGGGGTCTGTCCCTTTGGGGAAAGTCCCCCTTTTTTAAAAGAGGACTTTGAGGCCGCCTCCGGCTCTGAAGCCGCCCAACGTTATTTCCGGTCCAGGGATACCGGTATCAGGCGAAAATTCAGCTTTGCCGTTAAGATAGCTGGCTCCTCCGAAAAGGGCAAATCCTTTGCTTATATAAAAAAGAAAGCGTGCCCCGCCTACAAATCCGAAAATATTTTTGGATATTTCGCTGATGCTTGAAGAAAGGCTAACCGAATCATATGGATAACTCTCACTGAAACTGATGGATGAAATTACTTTCGCCTTAGCCATAATATAGGCACCTCCAGCAAAAACATCAACACCTATTCGACCGAACCTAACTGCATAGACAGCACTTAAAGTAGCGGTATTTTCACTCAACGAATAAGCACCGGTTCCTTCAGCGGAACGGGGAGATTCAAAAAGCAAAGGATGGGGAATTGATGAGGAATAAGTTCCATCCATATCCCTTGAGGCAATATCCACTCCCAGTTCAAGCCCGACAGCAGGCGTAATCATGTATCCGATAGAAGCAGAAATGGGAAATCCCTTTTTTACGCCGTAACCGATAGAAGAAGTAGCTGTTTCATAATAAATCTCTTCCGTCCAGGTATTGGTTATTTCTTCTTCCTGGAAGCCGGCGTTAAAACCCGCTAAAAAATAGATCCGGCGGAAATTTTTTCCGGCCGAGCTTTCATCTCTCCCCTCATAATTGAAAGGAGGACTTTCCTGTTCCTGACGGACTGCTTTTTTTTCCGGTTCAAGTTCCTTTTTTTCCATTTCAGGTTCTTTTTTTTCCGGTTCCAACTTTTCCTCTGCTTTTCTTTCCTCCGGCATTCCTTTCTCTACTACCTCCACTATACTTTCATGAATATAAGCTATCATTTCCGGACGGTTTCCCTTGGCAGGTACGATTATTCGGAACCAATCCCCGGTTCTTTCAATTACCTGAAACTCAGTCCCCATTGAAGCTTGATGGACTACTGCGCTGGATAAAGAAGGCTGACTCCGGATATTGGCCACCTTAACCTTAACCCGTACTTTCAAGGTATCTTCCTGTTCGGCTTCGACCAAGCTATAAGTAGAAAGAAAGGCTGCCAATACTAATATAATAACTGAAATTTTTTTTCTCATCTTGCTCTCTCCTAATTAACAATCCAGCCTATGGCTTCCATGGCTCTAATTGTCTGGAGGTATTCATTGCTTCCGGCTCCATACTTGGAATAAGCTACTTGAAGCAGGGCATTGGCGGCATCCATGAAATCCGAGTAAGGGGTTAGATAATAAACCCAGGCCGTATAAAAAATATTGGCTGCTTTTTCAATTCCAATTCCATTGACTCTTATTTTTGAAACCCGGTTCTTCCCTCCATTTGCCAGTAGATAGAAAGCATGGGCATATATTGTTGCGTTGAGGTGTACTCCGCCTGAATCAAATTCATAAGGCACATTGTACTTCTGAGACAAGTGACAAGGATCAGGGTAATTGGGATGCCCTAATTGAGAATTGGTATTGGGATCAGCCAGGTTACGGCAGTTCTCAATACTGTAATAAGGCCGGGCATCTTCTCCGATATACCAGTCGGCCATGTACAATCCTTCACCCTCCGGGTACCAATAGAATTCAGCCGTAGCACCCATGATGTCGGAAAAAGACTCGTTGAGAGCTCCCGGTTCAAAAGCATAAACCAAATCGGAAGTATAGTCGGTGATTCCATGGGTATATTCATGACAGACTATATCCAGGCAAGCGGCAGGCTGTAAGTTGCTCTTACCGGGCACACAGAAATTCAAGCTTTCACCGTTCCAAAAGGCATTGTCCTTGTACTTATTGTTGTGGACATAGACAATGGTATCCAGATTATTGTTGTTTATTCCATTTCTGCCGAAAAATTTGTAATAAAAATCATAGACAAAACCAACCAAGGCATGTGCGCTCACCAGAGTCCCGTCAAAATCCCAGTAATTATCATCATCACCGGGAATATATCCTTTTTTGAAGTGAATTGTGTAATGGTTGTAAGGTCTGACTCTCTTTTCATCATAAAGATAATAGTAACCGTCTGAATAAAGGGTAGTAGCCAGCTTCATGCTGAGTCCATGATAGTTATAGCCCAAACCTATAGCCGGTTCATCAAAATGAATATTTGAGTACTGAAAAAGAATTTCTCCTGTATGAGCATCTACTATTGCGGTCATGCTGTAATGGCTCTCTTCAGTCAGGGTCACCTCATAGGCTAAACGGAATGATTCGTTGGAAACAGGGAAAATTCCCAAGCGCCTATCATTGGTTTTCTCCTTAAGACCGGATTTTCCAAGATGAAGACGGTATATATCAGCTGCTTCCTCACCTGAAAGAGTTGGAATAATATCTATTTCATCAATTTGATAGAATTCACCGTTAATACTCTCCGGAATCCCTCCTCTGAGGTGATATACAATTTGACCGCCGAATACAGGGAGTCCCCGATAAAATTGGGCATAGCGGATATGTTCCATATCTTTTAAAGAATCTGTTTGATAGCGAAAAGGGACCAAGTTACCTTCCTCGATTTGCTGATTGAGAAACCTCTCAAGCGAGCGTCCGGTCAGATGAAATTCTTTCCTTTCGCCTTTTTCTACGCTGTATTCATCAGGAGCACAAACATAACTCTTGCCGACATAATCAGCTGAAGCTATTGCTGCTAAAAAGAAAACCAACAGAAAAATACCAAAAACAATTTTCTTTTTTGTCATTTTTTCCTCCTTCCTTTTTTTACAGGCATGAAAAAAAACTCTGTTTTTTATATTTTTTTAAATATAATTAACCATTGAGTCAATCACCTTTAAGGGTGAAATTTATTTGCTGAAAGAGGGTATTAATAAGCGGTGACAACTCACTCATTTAATTATTTTTTCGTAAACCCTCATTAGATAAATCTCTTAAGTAGATCTTCTTCTTAGACAAAATTTATGGTATCTGACTGACGTCAACTATTTTTTCCCACTCCTTATTGCCTCATGATGAGTGATGAAGTCGCTTAGAGGGCGGAAACTTGGTGAAAAGAAGGGAAAATCATAAACAGAAAAACAAATTTTTTGCCAGCACAGCAAAAAGGCTTTTCAGGCATATTTTACTTTAAACGGGAGATATTCCTTAGAGACATGGTCAACTCGGATCAGCCAATACGGTGAGATAAACGGTTTCCGGCTACCGGTTTAGGGGGAAGGAGTGGGGAATCTAAGCTCAGGAGATTTTCCCTATATAAGATTGGAAATTACTGATATCGAATACAATAATCCTTCACTTTATTAGTTGGAGTATATTTGTCCAAGTAGATGTAGTGTTGCTTTTTCTCTTTATATATATAGGAATTATAAATAAAAGGAGAAATCTATGTCTATGTATCGCCGTTTTAAAATAATCGCTCTGGTTGGAGCCGTTATTATCAGACGTTCGGTTTGGAGAGGTATGAATGCAATTATGTCTTCTGACTTTAAGAATACCATGTCCTCGCCTGAAGGAGGCACCGGCGGGCATATTGCTGAATCTAACTACAGCCTTGTTTGTACAGGAAAGACGGGACGTGCCGAAGTAGGAGAGGTTATCTTTAATCTGGCAATACGGTCTAAAATTATTGGCTTCATAACTCCTGATGTTTTTTGGCTATTTCGTTGGCGAGTCTCTCAAGGGCCTGGAAGTCATCTTCTTTGGGGTATCCTCGAGCGACGACAGGCTCGAGAAGCTCAGCTTTAATGTTGGTTAAAAGCCCTTTAATATCTTCAATAAATTTGCCTCCCCAGCCAAATGAGCCGATAATCGAGATGAATTTAGTTTTGGGCCGGAGGATGTTAAGGAGGTAGGTGGCGTAGACTGCTTGAGGATGAGGGCCGGTTAGAACCATCGGCGTTCCTAGAACTACGGTGGCGGCATCAACTAGAGCCATGGCGAGCTCGCCGATATCAGATCGAGGAAGATTAAAAGGCTTGACTTCGATATTTCGCTCGATAAGAAGTTGGATAAAATGCCTGACCATCTTCTCGGTGCTACCGTGCATCGAAACGAAGGGGAGGACAACCTCGTTTTTAACATGGTCGGATGTCCATTCGTGGTAGGCTTCAATTATGAAGCTTGGATTTTTGTAAATTGGACCATGACTGGGGGCAATCATGGCTATGTCTAGTGGTTTTATCTTATCGAGGTTCTTTCTGATAATTATGCGAAAAGGCATCATGATTTCTGCATAGTATCGCTTGGCGCTCTCAAGAAGTAGTTCACCTTCTTGGGCGTAAAATTCGGAGGTTGCCAGATGAGAGCCGAAAAAGTCACAGCTAAAAAGAATTTTATCTTCCACGAGGTAAGTCACCAGTGTTTCTGGCCAATGGACCCAGGGAGTAAATAAGAATTTAAGGGTTTTATTACCCAGGGAAAGTTCTTCGCCATCTGAGATAACTTTAAATTTGTCTGGAGAGATAAGAAGGAGTGAGCTTAAAAATTCCTGGCCTTTTTCGTTGGTGACGACTTTAGCCATCGGGTACGCTTTAAGGATGGCGGGAATTGTGCCGGAGTGATCCTGTTCGGCATGGTGGGCTACCAGGTAGTCTATTTTCTCGATGTTTAATTTTTTTAGATTTTCGAAGAGGTCGGACTCTTTAGTGGGGTCAACGGAATCGATTAGGGCTGTTTTTTCAAAGCCTTGGATAAGGTAAGCATTGTAGCTTGTCCCCTCGGGAAGAGGGATTAGTTCGTCAAAAAGCCTGCGGTCCCAATCAATGGCTCCCACAGCATAAATGCCTGGCATTATTTCTTTGGCAGGCATAAGTTTCCTCCTTAATTTTTTTATTTTTTTGCTTTTGAATTTGTTACTTCTAATTTTACACATTTAATTCTATTTTGTCTTATTGTTTATTTTTTGAGTACTAACCTGAATAATTACCTAGAAAATGGGCCATTCACTAAGCTGTTGTAGAAGCGTTGCATAAGAAGGTTGGATGGAAACTTGATATCCTAGGCTTTTCAAGCGTTTAACAAAATGAATCTTAACGGAGACGATGTTCACTCGATCAAAATAGTCAGGTCCGAGCTCTCGTTAGGACATATTGTACTTCAAGACGTGGTAGATCATAACCAAAATGCTGGGTCTCACAGCAACAGCGGCCTTCTTTTTTCCCGACGGCGGACAAGGCGGTGATATGCTGTTTTTGAATCATTTTTTCTTGTTTATTTACAATTTATGAATAGATCAGGTTAATTGGAAGTGGTCCAATATTTCAAAGAAAAGGACAAATTAACCATCTGGGATGTTATGTTCCAAGTTTTTAACCTGAAAAAACAGGTAAATAGGTATTGTGTCCACAGTTTTTTGTTCCCCAGTTTTCCTGCCCAGTTTTCCCGTCCCCAGTTTTTCTTTTCACTCGAATATATATTATGCCCTATAAAAAGGCGAATATTTGTGTGACTTGGATCTTTTAAGAAAATTATCTACTTGACAGGTGGCGCACATAGTTGTGACCCAAGTTTTTCCTAATTTTTCATTTTCATGTCAGATAAATCAGCTTAGATGGCCATGGATAAGAGCTAAAATCAACCTTTTTAGGCGTTAAAACGTAAATAATAAAAAAGAAGGTAATCTACAAATGATTGATTGAAAAATCAAAAGGAGGGGTTTCATGAAAAAAACACTATTTATAATATTGGTAACTTTTATATTGCTATTATTTTTGCTCCTGGCTTGCGAAAAAGCGCCCAAGGTTACAGAGAGGGACGGTGAACTTTCTTTTTTTGTACCTCGGGATCCTCCTACTGCAGCTTACATCTTGAAAGTAAGCTTCGATATTAAGGATCAAACTGTAATTCTTGAAGGAATTGGCCAGGTCGATTTCCGTAATTCCTCTGGAAAAAAGATGACTTCAGTGGCTTTTGAAAGAGGCGGCTCGTCATTTGAACTCTTTTTTGATGGACGAAAACTTTCACCTGAGGAAGTAGATCCTATTGGAGAAGGAGTCCGTTTTTTTTCACTTCCCAAAGAAATAAAACCGCACGAGAAGCTTTCTTTTGACCTTAAATTCAGTTTACATGTTAACCCTCAGGATAATGGAGATATTTTTTTAAGGCGATGGTATCCCAAACTCTGGTGGGATGGCTTGCCGACTCGAGATTCCTTTAAAGTTAAGGTAGAGGTACCTTCTGGTTACAAACTAGCTTCAAGCGGTTGTTTGAATCCTGAAACCGGCTATTACGAGAATCCAGGCGTTACAACAAATTTTGGCCTTATTTTATTCAGGGATATTAACGTCGAAGAGAGAGATGCCGATGGCGTTCTGATAAAGTCATTTTATAAAGATAAAGGAAAAAAATGTGCTCTTCTTTGCCTAGAAACCGCAGTTGATGTAATTAAATTTTATAAGGAATTACATGGCTTTTTCCCTTTTTCCTCATTGAATATTGTCCCCGGTATTGCATCACCTGTAGGTGGGTATCCTTTTGCTTCGGCTTTGGTGATTATCCATGGACAGCAGGCATTTAACAGCCGGCCTGAACTTCATTGGAAATGGATAACAGCTCATGAGATTGGCCATCAGTACTGGGGAGAATACGTGATGAGTGATGAAGAGAAGAGTTACACTGAATCATGGCTGATGATAGGGATGGGGATAATGGCTGATAGATTTTATGTGGAAAAGAAGAAATTGCCGGATGATAAGCATGATGAGTTTTTTAACCGGTATCTTAAGGGAGTAGAGAAGGGTTTCGATACAACAGCCGATGCACCAGAGACACTACGGCGTCAGCAGAAATATGACCGCAATAATATCTTGATCCACGGCAAAGGATATGCAATTGTAAGCGCCTTACGGAATGTGATTGGTGATGATGTGTTTAAGAAAGTCTATTTACGTTCTATTGAAGAGTTCGGCGGAAAGAGGATGAATTACCGAGACTTAGAGCGAATGGCTGAAGAAGAGTCAGGAGAGAATTTAGACTGGTTTTTTGACCAATGGGTACGCTCTTCTGATTATCTCTGCTATCGGATTGTTTCGGCTGACTGTCGAAAGGAAGAAGAGAAGAAGGAAGAGGAGGAGAAACAAGAAGACAAGAGAAGCCAGGCAGGAGAAGCAGGAAGTAGTTTTATTACTGAAATTGTAGTGGAGAAAATGGGAGATAGTATGGGTATGCCTGTTGAGGTAATGGCGGTTTTTAAAGACGGGTCTAGCCAGATTAAGAGAACAAGCAGATTTTTGTGGAGGAATACTCTTTTTTTCCGAAGTAATTCAGAATTAAAAGATGTAGTGCTTGATCCTTCTCATCAGCTGGCGATATTAAATAAACTTCCCCCTATTAATATGGAGGACCTTAAGGAAAAAGTAGAAGACATGCCTTATACTGGAGCGCGGAGGCGTGGGTTAGAATTATATAAGAGTGCCCTTGAATTAGACTGCAAGGATTACAAAACATGGTTTAAACTGGGACTGGTTATTTTTGAAGGCGGATATTTTGATGAAGCTTTTACCTGTTTTGAGAAGATTTTGGAACTTGATGCCCCGGAGAACTACCATTTCATTGCTACAACTTGGCAGGGGAATGTTCGTGATGCCCAAGGGAGAAGGGATGAGGCAATCGGATTTTACAAGAAAGCATTGGAAATGGCTGAAATAACGAAGCTTCAAGTAATGAGGCATGACCAGTGGGGAATTAAAATATCCCGGGAGTGGGTAGAACGAAGATTGGTTTCTCCTTTTGATTGGAAAAGTGTTGTAAAGAGATAATCTCCCTCAAAAACATTAAATATTTTAATTTTTTTATTTTATTGGTAAAAATCAATTATGCTGACTTAACATCTTGTTGAAATTAAACTAACAATTAAAAATGGAAGGTTGCGGTTAAAACAAGGGTAAGGTTGCGGCAAGATATAAGGGTTTTTTGCGCGGCAGCTAGATTAAATATTTCGAGACTAAATTTTTTGTTTTAATCCCTAAGAGAAAAATATAATAAGCACATATGAGGCTGTTAATTTTTTTCTGTTTGATTGCTAAAAGAAAAATAAAATGAATGATGAGTTTTGTTTCTATTTCCCAGTTTTCCTTGTGTTCAGCATTTTCTCTGGTATGTTCAAGTTTTTGTCCTTTTGTTGTATTCGTTCTTGTTCCAAGTTTTTAGCCTGGGAAAAAACAGGTAAATAAGTATTGCGTCCCCAGTTTTTCCCAGTTTTTTTCAGTTTTTTCCCCAGTTTTTGTCCAGTTTTTTAAATTCGACATGTTTGGGAGATTAAATGAAAAATGCTCTACCTCGCCTCCCTAAAAACGATTGACCTCTTTCTAAATCCTGTGATAATCTTTTCTCTTTAATTCTTAAGAGGTTTTATGGACTTTGAATTTTTCCTTCGTTTGATGAAGTTATCAATTTATCTGACTTTTCTTGGGCTATTTTTTCTTCCCAGGTTAAAGCTTATTTTTTCACTTCCCACCAACCTCCTGATGACGGTTTGCCAACCCCCGGTGGGGCCATAATTTCATCATGAAACGGTCTTAGTTGAGAGTTTTAAACATGAGTCGTGATGGCTTTTTAGCCATTTTTCGAAAGCCGAAAAACAGGAATTCCCAATAAGAATAAAAAAATAAATAAATAAGAAATAAAATAAATAAGAAAGGAGTTTTTAATGAAAGGAGTTCTTAAGCTTCGTTGGGTTTTGGTTTTGTTGATAATTTTTTCGCTGGCCTCTCTGCTTAGAGCAGATATTCAGCTGACAACCAAGGACCTTGATATTTTCACTTGGCGCCATATTGGTCCCTGGAATTTTTCGGGGCGGATTACCGAATTTGCTGTGCCCGCCGGACAACATAAAGTTTATTATGTGGCGACTGCTTCTGGTGGACTCTGGAAGACCGAAGATCATGGAATTCATTTTGAACCTATTTTCGATAATTACGGGAATATGAGTATGGGAGATGTGGAAGTGGCTCCCTCCAACCCTCAAATTATTTATCTGGGAACAGGAGAACCTTTGCATGCGCGCTCGAGTGCTCATGGTAATGGGATGTGGAAGTCGGTTGATGGGGGTAAAACCTGGCAGCACATCGGCTTAGAAAAAAGTTATTTCATCCCCAAGATAGCCATCCATCCCACCAATCCTGATATCGTTTATGTAGCGGCCGAAGGCAAACTCTACGACAATGAAATGGATTGCCAGCGAGGGTTGTACAAGACCACCGATGGAGGTAAAACGTGGACCCGGGTGCTGGATTTAAAAGACCGGGGAGTAGGTGATTTTGTTATCGACCCCACTAATCCTGAGGTTATCATTGCCGCTGCCTATAAAACTTATCGTCGGACCTGGACGTTCATCGATCGGCAGCCTGGAAATCATTTGTATAAATCAACCGATGGGGGGAAAACTTGGAAGAAGTTGACCAACGGATTACCCCTGGATGCGAAAATGGGATGGAATGGATTGGCCATTTATCCCCGGAATCCTAAGATTGTTTATGCTCGGTTGGATGAAGAAGTTAACTTGGGTTTTGATGACCGAGAAAACCGGTATCTTTTCCGGACGCGGAATATTTTCCGGGATGGAGCTTATTTTAATCAATTTAAGTCCTTTAAAATTGATTCTCGCTTGAGTAAGCTGGTTAAATTTGAGCCTTTAAAGGCGGATTCATCCTCTAAACTTGTTGAACAACTAAATAAGCTCATCCAGGATAAAGAATTTGCCGCGCGGCTTGAAGTTGATTTAGACGCCTTTACTCAGGTAGCCCGGAAGGTTTACCGTCGCGATAAAGACATGCTGGAAATTATTGATGAGTTTGCCCGGTTTAGGACTGAGTTAGAAAAAAGAAAAAGCGAGCTAGAAGAAGTTAATCGATTTGTCCTGGAGACCATTTTAACTGGAGCTGCGGAAGGTGAGATTAATCCTGCTTTTCAGAAGGTGGTTAAGTTTGACCAAGATAAGATTAAAGATGCGGCCCAGCTTTGGGCTCAAAAAGAGGAGTTGGTGACTAATCCTGACCTCTGGGCTGATTTGGGGTTGAAGAAAGGTTCGTTTAAGACAGCAGCTAAAAAGGCCTTGAAAGAAAAACCCGAAGCTTTAGCCCAGGTAGAGGAAATGGCCGCCAAGGCAGATGAGTTTAACCAGCGGCGGTTCTCTTATCAGACCATCAATCGCTTCATCCTCCAAGTTCTTTATGGCCCCTTATTGGGCAAGATGGAACCGGTTAAAAAAGCCGGGGTTATCTATCGTTCTGAAGATCAGGGAGAGACCTGGAAGCGGATGACGGAGTACAAAATTGTTGGGGGAAGTGAAGTGGTTAATCAGATCGAAGCCGGCTATGCAGGCCGGATTTATGTGGATCCTAATAATGACCAAGTTTTGTATGTAGTAGAGGTGGTGGTTAAAAAATCTGAGGATGGCGGGAAAACTTTTAAAAATACCAACTGGACAGGACAAAATAAATGTCATGTTGATACCCGTGGGATGTGGATTGATCCTCTCGACTCGGATCATATTCTTAACGGCAATGATGGCGGAGTAAGTGAGACCTGGGATGGAGGTAAACACTGGTCACAGAAAGCGACTATCTCGGCTCAGCAATTTTATGACATCTCGGTTGATAACGAGATGCCCTATAATGTCATGGGCGGCACCCAGGATAATGGCTGTTGGATGGGACCTTCGCGGACTCGCAATCAGTATGGGGTTTACCCGGCTGATTGGACTTACTTGCCTTCTGGAGACGGTTTTTATGTCGTCCGTGATTGGTGGAATCCCGAGTTTATCTATTTCGAAAGTCAATTTGGCTTTTCGCGGCGGATGAATTTAAAAACAGGAGAGATGATTAGCCTCTCTTATCGTAATACCGAAGAGGAAAGAGCTGCCGGAGCCCCGCCCCAACGCTATCAATGGGATGCCCCGATCGTATTGTCTCCTCATAATCCCGGAATTGTCTATGTTTGCTCCCAGCATGTTTTTCGCTCCTTGAGTCGAGGTGAGCCGGGAACCTGGCAGAAGATTAGCCCTGATTTAAGTAAAGCCGACCCCAAGCGAATTGCTCAATCTAAATTGACTAACCTCCAATATGCCACCATCTACACTTTTGCTGAGTCGCCAATTAAGCCCGGGCTTTATTGGGCGGGTACCGATGATGGTAATCTGCAGATGTCGCCTGATGGAGGGAAAACTTGGGTCAATATCACGGCCAAGTTTTATGATAAACGGGGCCGTCTCCGCAAAGATCGACCTAAAGGAGCAGTTCTTCCTTATGATCGATGGGTGACGCGGGTTTTACCTTCAGCTCATGATGTGGATACATGTTATGTGACTTATTCTGGATATCGAACCCACAATGAGGACACTTCTTATATTTTTGTTACTCAT
>Ga0190347_1000155_pt1 | contig 22334 bp, 19 predicted proteins | sample 48721356_MG_FD_161652 | JGI IMG/M metagenome (GOLD analysis project Ga0190347, IMG submission 161652) | Hydrothermal vent microbial mat bacterial communities from Southern Trench, Guaymas Basin, Mexico - 4872-13-5-6_MG | ecosystem: Environmental > Aquatic > Marine > Hydrothermal vents >...
GACGTTATTGACTAGCTTGACCTACTATTTCGTTTTCCTTGTAATTGTCTTGGAAATGGCAGACGTAGAGACCCCGAAAGCCTATTGTGGTTTGGCTGGTTTGGGTTTAACGCAGGCAGTGCCCTTGCAGCCGATGGAACCGCTGCATTGGCCTTCTTTAATACGCAGGTGGCAACAGGAGCGGCCGCCCTCTCATGGATCATTGCTGAATGGATACTCCAGGAAAAGCCCGCAACCCTTGGGGCCGCCTCCGGTGCAGTGGCAGGATTGGTTGCCATTACCCCTGCTGCAGGGTTTGTAAGCCCGGTATCGCCGTAATTATCGGCCTCGTAGCCGGTGTGCTGTGTTATCTGGCTGTGCCGGCAAAATCCAGGCTTGGTTACGATGACGCACTTGACGTGGCAGGAATACATGGTATTGGAGGAATATGGGGTGCATTGGCCACAGGACTCTTCGCCTCAATTGCCGTGAATCCTGGCGGTGCGAACGGTCTGTTCTTTGGAAATCCCCAACAGTTTGTGATCCAGGCAACAGGGGTTGGAGCAACCATGGCATATCCGTTTATCGGCAGTCTAATAATTCTCAAGATTATTGATGTGACAGCAGGCCTTAGGGTAACCGCGGAAGAAGAGGTCCAGGGCCTGGATCTCACACAGCACAGTGAAATCGGGTATTCTCTATAAATAAGCCCTCAGGACGACAGAAAATGCATGGCATATTATGTTCGTCCCTATGTACCTGATTACAGACCTCGTTAAATGGTTCAGTAGTTGATTAGTTCAGTGGTTATTATTATTTGAATTTATATGGTTTGCATAAAAATTGGACACTTGATGTGGTTGAAGCTCTAATATGCTGATTTAACATATTTATTTTCCGACTCAACGACTCAACTATTTGACGATCTCTTGATTAAGGAGGAATCCATGAAGAAAATCGAGGCAATTATAAAGCCCTTCAAACTGGACGACGTAAAGGAGGCCCTGAACGAGATCGGCATCAGGGGAATGACGATTTCCGAGGTCAAGGGTTATGGTCGCCAGAAAGGGCATAAAGAGGTCTATAGAGGTGCGGAGTACGTGATAGATTTCATCCCCAAGGTCAAGCTCGAGATAATCGTGGATGCGGCTCAGGCGGACCAGGTGGTGGCGACGATCAGAGAGTCTGCCCATACTGGTAAACTTGGAGACGGCAAGATATTCGTGCTCCCACTGGAAGAAGTCGTAAGAGTCAGGACCGGTGAACGTGGCAAGGATGCTATTTAACCTTAATATGCTGATTGTCCATGACCTAATCAGGACAAGCCGGAACAGTGCCTTAAGTGAACTAAAGTTTGAAGTGCCTAAAGTTAAGGTATCGTTTCGCTCTATCTGTTTATATTAACCGCGCTGAAAGCGCGCACCATAACTTTAGGCACTTCAAACTCAAATAACTATTCAAAAGGAGAGATATCTTATGACACCAAAACAGGTATTGGACATGGTTAAAGAGAAGGGTATCAGGGTAGTTGACCTTCGCTTCCTTGACTTTCTCGGATTGTGGCAGCACTTCACGGTGCCTGTAAGCGAGCTGGATGAGACCAGCTTTGAAGACGGCTTCGGCTTCGACGGCTCGAGCATCCGCGGATGGCAGCCGATTCATGCAAGCGACATGCTCGTCGTCCCTGATTCCACCACTGCCCGGTTAGATCCGTTCCTGGCAGAGCCTACATTGGCCGTGATCGGGGATATCGTAGACCCTGTGACCCGGGAGCCGTATTCCAGGGACCCCAGGAACATAGCCAAAAAGGCCGAGGCGTATCTCAGGGGCACGGGCATTGGCGACACTGCATACTTCGGGCCTGAGGCCGAATTCTTCATTTTTGACGATGTTCGCTACGACAATGTCAGCAACGGCTGCTTCTACGAGGTGGATTCAATAGAAGGCACCTGGAACACGGGCCGGGATGAATGCCCCAACCTGGGATACAAGCCCCGCCATAAAGAGGGTTACTTCCCTGTTCCTCCAATGGACAAGTTTCAGGATCTGAGGACCGAGATGCTGCTTACACTGGAGCAGGTCGGCATCGAAGCCGAATGCCAGCACCATGAGGTAGCCACTGCAGGACAGGCGGAAATCGATATGCGATTCAAACCTTTGCTCCAGATGGGTGATCAGCTCATGTGGTTCAAGTATGTGCTCAAGAATGTTGCCTACCGCCACGGCCGTACTGTCACCTTTATGCCCAAGCCGCTCTATGGTGATAACGGCACAGGCATGCATACCCATATCAGCATATGGAAGGATGGCCGGCCCACCTTTGCAGGCGACAAGTATGCCGGGGTTTCTGACATCGCCATGTACGCTATAGGCGGCATTCTCAAGCACTGCCGTGCCCTGTGCGCCTTTACCAATCCCTCAACCAATTCCTACAAGCGCCTTGTGCCTGGTTTTGAGGCCCCGGTTAACCTGGCCTATTCAAGCCGCAACAGGAGCGCCGCAGTCCGTATCCCCATGTACTCAGATTCTCCCAAGGCCAAGAGGATCGAATTCAGGACCCCGGATCCTTCCTGCAACGGCTACCTGGCCTTCTCTGCGATGCTGATGGCGGTCCTTGACGGCATTGAAAACAGAATAGATCCTGGTGAGCCCCTGGACAAGAACATTTATGGCCTGCCCCCTGAGGAACTGGCCGATATCCCCTCAGCCCCGGGCTCTCTGGATAAGGCCCTGGCAGCACTCAAGGAAGACCAGGAATTCCTGTTAAAGGGCGGTGTCTTCACCCAGGACGTCATTGACATGTGGATCGACTACAAGACGGAAAAAGAGGTTAACACGGTCAAGCTGCGTCCCCATCCGTATGAGTTCTTCTTGTACTTCGATATTTAATCATAATATGCGATATACAATTCTGAGGGCCATAGCTCTTTAAGGGATGTGTGGCCTTCACCGTGAAGAGGCTTTTCTGAACGTGCTTTGAAATTTGGTAATCGCGGTTTTCATTTCTGCAAAAAAATTCTCTTCCGTAGGGCATGATTCACACTGGTAGTTATTTGGACAGGAAACCAGGGAGCGACTACCCATTTTCATGCGACGCAGCCGCGGGTTCTTTTCATCAGGCACCATTTCAATACAGCCTGTGGGGCAAATGTAGCTGCAGGCACCGCAGCCTATACATGTATCCGATGCTACTTTAAAGGGAGTGGCCACCTCGCGATCGATGCCCCTATTGGCAAGCCCTATTGCACCAACTCCGACGACCTCCTCGCAGAAGCGGACGCAGAGACCGCACAGGATGCACTCGTTTGCTTCCCTCTTCTTGAACATGGGGGACTCGATGCCCATCTGTTTGGCCATGGTCCGGATCATCGGGACTTCAGGACACCTGGCAAGCAACAGTTCCAAAATCATCCTTCTGATCTGCCTGACCCTTGGAGTATCGGTAAAGACCTCCATGCCTCCTTCTGCGGGAAAATTACAGGATGTCACCAGACGTCGCTGCTTATTATGAACGACTTCAACCATACAGAGGCGACAGGATCCGTATGGCTTGAGGGCTTCGTGATAGCAGAGTGTGGGAATAAAGACACCGGCCTTCCTGGCCGCATTGATGATCGGCGTCCCCCGGTCGATCTCGACCCTCAGCCCGTCAACTATAATAGGTACTTTCACTACTTGCTCTCCTGAGCTGCCTGCAAAATCCTGAGTTTTGCAAGCGCCTCTCCAGATTGCCTACCTGACTCGAACCGCCTCCAGCTTGCACAGGCTGTAACAGATACCGCACTTGATACACTTCTGGGGGTCTATCATGTGCGGCTTCTTTTTCCTGCCCGTGATGGCCCCTTCCGGGCATTTTACTTTACAGAGAGTGCAACCGTTGCACAGTTCTTCGTCGATATAATATTCAAACAGGTTCTTACATACACCCGCACGGCATTTCTTGTCGTATATATGCGCCTCATATTCATCACGGAAATAGCGGATAGTGCTCAACACCGGGTTTGAGGCGGTCCCGCCAAGCCCGCACAGGGATGTCGTTGTCATGAAACGGCCCAGTTCGGTCAGTGTCTCAATGTCTCCATGTTCTCCACGGCCCTCGCAGATATTTGTCAGGATGTGATGCATCTGCTTCAGCCCTTCCCTGCAGGGTATGCACTTTCCGCAAGACTCGAAAAGCAGGAACTGTATGAAATACCTGGCAAGATCCACCATGCATGACGATTCATCCATTACTATCATGCCGCCGGACCCCATGATGGCGCCGGCCTCTCTCAGGCTGTCATAATCAACCGGCATATCTATCCTGCTGATGGGAATACAGCCCCCGGATGGCCCCCCTGTCTGGACCGCCTTGAAACGCTTGCCCTTTCTGATCCCGCCTCCTATGCCAAAAATGATCTCTCGAAGCGTGGTCCCCATCTCCACTTCGACCAGACCCGTATTCTTTACCTTGCCGACAAGTGAGAATATCTTTGTTCCCTTGCTGTTGTCCGTTCCGATACTGGAATACCAATCAGCGCCTTTTGAAAATATCTTGGTTATATTGCCAAAGGTCTCCACATTGTTCAGGACCGTTGGCTTGCCCCATAATCCTTCAATGGCAGGGTATGGAGGCCTGGATCTCGGCGTGCCGCTTCTGCCTTCAATTGAAATCATGAGAGCGGTCTCTTCACCACATACAAAGGCACCGGCGCCTCTGTCTATCTTTATGGTGAAATCAAGGCCTGTACCCAGGATATCTTTGCCGAGGAGGCCACACTCCTCCGCCTGTTGAATGGCGATAGACAAGTGTTCGATTGCTATGGGATATTCCTGCCTTACATAGATAAATCCATGACGCGCCCCGATTGCAAAGGCGCCTATAATCATTCCTTCAATAATGCTGTGAGGGTCTCCTTCCATGAGGCTGCGATCCATAAAGGCGCCCGGATCACCTTCATCGCCATTGGCAATTATGTATTTGATGTTACCTGGAGCAGCGCTGCAGAGCCTCCATTTTATCCCGGCCGGAAATCCGCCTCCGCCCCGTCCCCTCAGCCCGGAGGCCACAACCATCTCTACAACTTCTGCCGGGGTCATGGTGGTTAAGGCCTTACCGAGGGCGGAATATCCGCCACCGGCAATATAGTCCTCAATATCAGTCGGATCGATCCTGCCGCAATTAAAGGAAATACTCTTTTTTTGTTTTTTGTAAAAGGGAATATCTTTTTCACACTTGATAAATTTTTTGGTGTCCGGATCCTTCCACAACAATCGCTCTACAACACCACCATTTAAAATGGTCTCGGAAACGATATCCCCGGTATCTTCGGGTTTTACGCGGCAATAGAAGATATTCTCCGGCTCAATAACCACGATCGGGCCCATTTCACAAAAACCATGGCAGCCTGTCTTCTTTATTTCCACCTTATCCTGAAGGCCCTGCTCTCTGACCTCGTTCTCAAAGGCCTCGATAACCTTCGCAGACTTCCTTGCCCGGCAACCAGTGTTGCAGATTCGAATTAAAATCTTTCCGGGATCTCCCTTCTGAAGAAGAGATCCCCTTAACCTCTCCAAGTCTGCTGTGGTCCTAATCTGCTGCAACCTCTTACCTCTCATCTTTTGAGCTATAAATAGCCAGGATTTTATCTATTTTCCCGGGAATCACCGCGTCGTGATAATCTTCATCCACCTGCACCACAGGCGCGAGAGCACAGGTCCCCAGACAGTTGACTGTCTCGAGAGAGAACGTGCGGTCCTCTGTCGTCTCTCCTTCCCTGACATGCAGAGTCCTCTTAATCTGTTCCAGATTCTGCATTGCTCCGGCAAGATGGCATGCCGTTCCGCAGCAGACCTTGATTATGTGACGCCCTCTTGGCACCAGGCTGAAGGCCTTGTAAAAGGTGGCGATATCAAAGATCCTGGTAAGGCTCAGTTCAAGCTTTTCGGAAATATAGCGAAGGATCTCCTCAGGCAGATAGTTCTCAATATCCTGCACATCCTGCATGATGCCGATTATTTCAGAATGCCTGTATTCATGCTTTTTTAATATGCTATCAACTTTCTTAAGATCCATGGTCAGCCCTTACTTATTGTATACTTCCGCCAGCAGGGCATTGTATGTGTATCCATCAGGCCCTCTTTTACCTTTTGAAACATTGTCCTGCGGCACAAATCCTGTAAAAAATCATTTACAGGCTCCAGCCCTTTCAGAAAGTCCTGGCTTACAAATCCCTCGGCCAGAGCCAATTTACGTAGCTCAGTGGCTACCCTGCTGAATCGTATTCCCTGGGGGCAGACAAAATAACAGGAGTTGCAGAGACAGCAGAACCAGATCAGGTCGGATGAAAGGACCTGCTCCCTCAATCCCAGGACGATCATGTGTATGATACGCCGCGGATCAAAATCGTCTATGACCTCGTGTACCGGACATACACCTGTGCATGAACCACAGGAATAGCAGGGATTAATTACCTCCAGGCCTATTTTTTCAGCTATCTCGTGTTTGAAGTTGGGATCTGCCTTATCTAAAAAGACGGTCTCCATGGAGATCTCCATTCCACATCTTGTGAGCGCTCACAGGTTCACAGGTTCAGGGTTACCCTTCTTCCGTTGACCTTGCGAGTTAGGTCTCGGGCCAACTGCCATGCTTCAATATCTTCAAACCGTTCAATTTTCATCGCTCTCTAACCTTGAACCCCTGAACTCTGAACCCGCGAACGGTTGCCACATCTTTTTCTTTCTCAGGGTCTCTACGCAGGACGCGGCTTGATCTACAGAGACACCCAGCAGTTCCGCCAGTTCCGAAGCAGGACGTTCCCTTTCCTGTAAATACAACAGCGTCTCATACAGGGTTGTTTCATCCTGTATAGTGGTTGACAGTTTTTCTCTCGAAGGGAACTCGCCATACGTCCCGTGCTTTTTCATCTTCTTTGACTCCCTTGCAAGGGCCATCCGCACCTTTCTTCCTTCCAGAGCGATTTTGGCTGCCCTTATCTTGTGCATCAAGGTCTGGCGATCCAGACCCTCGCTGTGTCCTATGGGGCCAAGATCCCGGATACGTGCATCAAATTCCGTTATCACCTGTACGAAACGAGGGGCCTCGGCAGCAGAGACCCATTCCAGGGCGCATCTGTCCGTCTCGATTCCGAGGTTTTCCAGAATCATCTTGATAAAGGCGATTTTGTTTATGGCTTCATAATTACCGGACCGGTAATGACACTCTCCGAGGTGTCACCCGCCGACGAATATTCCGTCCGCCCCATGGAGAAATCCCTCCAGGATAAACAGAGGATCTATCCTGCCGGTGCACATCACTCTGATTACCCTGATATGAGGCGGATATTGGAACCGGGCCACGCCTGCCGCATCTGCCGCAGCATAACAACACCAGTGGCACAAAAACCCGAGAATTCTTGGTTTACTCGCCATAATATCGTCCCTCAATTCCTCCCAAACGCCTCGATTTGGGCAAGAATCTGCTCATCTGTAAACCTCCCCATGCTGATGGCCCTGGCCGGACAATAGGAAGCACAGACCCCGCATCCCTTGCAAGCGGCAACGATGACCTCGGCTTTTTTGAGCTTGCCCTTCTTTGTCATCTTGATCGCATTGTAAGGGCAGAAATACTCACAGATACCGCAGCCGATGCACTTATCCGGATCACAGGACGATACTATCGGCTCAACCCTGACATGGCCCCTTGCCAGCAGTATACCCGCTTTGGACGCCGCTGCCTTGGCCTGGGCAATAGATTCGTCGATCGGCTTAGGAAAATGCGCCATGCCGCATATGAAGATCCCGTCAATGTATGAATCCACAGGCTTCAACTGGACGTGTGACTCTAATAAAAATCCGTCTGCTGAACGCGGCACTGCCAGTACACGCTCCAAGGTATCGTCCCGCTGTGGAACGATCGCCGTGCTTAAAGCCAGCAGATCGGCATGAATTACGACATCATTGTCAATGAGCAGGTCCTTGATGGTTATGCGCAACCTTCCATCAACTTCGGCAACTTCAGGCTTTTTGTCCCTGTCATACCGGATGAATACAACCCCCTGCTCCCTGGCCCGTGTGTAATATGCTTCATGAAATCCATATGTCCCCATATCCCGGTAAAGGACATACACATTGGCAGAAGGATTGATTTCTTTTATCTTCAGCGCGTTCTTGATTGCCATGCTGCAGCAGATACTGCTGCAATACATATGGCTGTCATCCCTGGAGCCGACACATTGAATCATTACAATCGTATCATCCCCGGTTGGAACAAAACTGCCGGAGGCCAGTCTTTCTTCCAATTCATGCTGCAATATTACGTGTCCGCTTTTCCCGTAGAGATATTCATCCGGCCTGAAGGCCATGGCACCGGTGGCCAGAATGATGGCCCCGTGTTGAAGCTCTACGGTCTTTTTTTCAGGACCCCGCCCGGATTTTACCACTGTCTGAAAATTGCCCACAAATCCATTGACACTCTCTATCTCAGCTTCCATAAAGACATGAATAAGCCCGTGGTTTCTGACCCGATCAACAATCGTTTTAAGATAGTCCTGCGGATTTTCTCCCTCCAGGGTGTAATGGATATTATGGAGATTGCCCCCCAGCTTGGCTGTTTTTTCAACCAGGTAACATTCAAGCCCCTGCCCGGCCAGTGACAGCGCGGCGGTCATACCGGCAAGTCCGCCGCCGATAACCAGGCCCCTTGGAATAACGTCTATGACCGGTTCATCCAAAGACCGGATCAACCTGGCCTTTGCAACAGCCATGCGAATCAGGTCTTTTGACTTTTGTGTGGCCTCCTCTTTTTCATGGGCATGCACCCATGAACACTGGTCGCGGATATTTACCATTTCCACGAGGCACCTGTTCAGTCCAGCCTCTCTGATGGTTTCCTGAAACAGCGGCTCATGGGTCCTGGGAGTGCATGCAGCCACAACAACCCGGTTGAGCTTTTCATTGACAACGGTTTCCTTGATCAAGACCTGTGTATCTTCAGAACATGAATAGAGGTTGTCAGTGCTGACAACCACATCGGGGAGAGTGGCAGCATACTTTTTTACATCCTCCACGTCCACTACACCTGCTATATTCTTGCCGCAATTGCACACAAACACGCCGATCCTCAAAGGCTCCTGTTCCACGGGACGTTCTTCAATAAAGGTCTTTTCAGATATGAGTGTACCGCGGGCCGGGGCAAGGAGCTCGGTCACGCACGCAGCGGTCCCGCTGGCCTGCATGACACTGTCAGGAAGGGGCATCGGTCCCCGGAATCCACCTGCAACATAGATCCCTTCTCTTGACGTAAAAAGCGGATCAAACAGCCCTGTCCGGCAAAAACCATGGTGGTTAAGTTCTACGGCTGCGGCCTTTGCCAGGGTAAAATTGCCTTCAGGGGCCTCCAGACCCATGGGGAGCACAACCAGATTAAATATGTCCTGGTGCAAGGAGCCGTCCTCAGTGACATACTTCAGGATCAGGTCTTCTGTTTGTGGATCACGTCTTACCTCGGAGACCCTGGACCGGATAAAATGTATTCCCGATTCCTTTGCACGTTCATAGAAACTCTCCAGTCCCTTGCCGTGCATCCGCATATCCATGAAAAATATCGTGATGTCCAGATCAGGCTCATGCTCCAGGGCCACAATGGCGTCTTTAACAGCATATTTGCAACACACGGACGAGCAATAACTGTTGCCTGATGCACTGCCACGGGAACCTGCACATTGAATAAAGGCGATTCTCCCGGGTTTTTCCGAATCCGAAGGTCTCAGGATTTTCCCCATATAGGGACCGGAAGCGCTTGATATGCGCTCAAATTCCAGACCTGTAACGATATTGGGAGAGTCCTTGCATCGGTAGGCCTTTATGCGGGCCGGGTCGGACTGCTTGAAGCCGGCAGACAGGATAACCGCACCGACATGGTATACGGCGACCTCCGGCTTCTGGTCAAAATCAATGGCCCCTGTCTGACAGGCACGGGTACATTGCTTACACTCCTGTCTGTTCAGGAACAGACAATAATCAGGATTAACGAAATATTTGGAAGGTATGGCTTGCGTATAAAGGATATCAATAGCCTTTTTTGGGGATAAGTACTGGTTATGGGGATCGGGCAGGGTAACCGGGCAGTATTGCGAGCAGACCCCGCAACCGGTACATTTGGCTTCATCCACATAACGGGGGCGTCGCAACACCTTGACACTGAAATTCCCGGCGGTGCCCGAGATTTCCTGAATATCGGCGTTTGTAATGATTTCTATATTAGGAGACCGACCGGCCTCTACCAGCTTGGGCGCCAGAATTCAGATGGCACAGTCGTTGGTTGGAAAGGTCTTGTCCAGGCCCGCCATGATACCGCCTATGGCTGACGACTTTTCGATCAGATAGACATAAAACCCGGCATCAGCCAGGTCCATGGCAGCCTGGATTCCGGCGATTCCGCCCCCGACAACCATCGCAGCGCCGACCAGATCCTCCCTGGAGACATCAATTTTCATTGGAATACTCTCTCCTAATCTTCCACCAGTTCCAATGCACCTGTGTTGCACCAGCGCACACACGACGGATTCGGCGGTATACCGCAAAAATCACATTTCAAGGGAATACCGGTTTCTGCCTCTATGAAATAGGGTTTCTGCGGACACGATGCCCTGCACAAAGCGCACATGTCATAGGTCTGGTCACCTATTACTATGGTCTGTTTTGACGTACAGGCAGCATCTACAAAAGGACCTGCTATCACAGGAAAATACTGATCCCCTTCTTTCATCACCCGTATGCGGGCGCGTCTTGGATTCACGGTATTTGCTACATGATTCAGGGAGCACGCGGTCTCACAATGCCTGCAGCCGGTGCACTTGGTATGATCAATTTTTATCCTCGGCATTACTCATCCTCCAGTTCCAATGCCTTCAGGGTCTCCGGCGGGGGCTCGCCTTTCTCGTTCCACCCTCTAAGATGATAATATTCCGGAATCATTTCGCCTATCCGGCTGATCTGTCCTTCAGCAGGCCCGTCGGAAATGGGTTCTTTGGTAAACCTGTCAGGGAGGGTATCGTGTGAACTGTTGAACCCTGCGCTCAGATTAAACAGCCTTTCCAGGTTCCATATCCTCTCCCCGATAAGGAGCAGATCCTCTGCCTTGTAACTTGTTCCAAGACAACTGTTTACAAGTGGGACATAATTATTTAATTTCAGTCCCTTCAAAAGCTTGCTGCACAGGCCCAGGGAATCCATGACGGCAGTCGTGTCCTGATGCAGTTTGACCAATGCCGGCTTTCCCTCAATTTCCCACGGATCTGAGTTCTCGTGTACGTTGAGCAGCTCATCAATATAGGTATAGGCGTACAGGTAATGAGGTCCATAGTTGCTCGTGGCAAAATGGAGTCCCATTCCCTGAATGGCGCGAGGATCGAACGGTGCCAGAGAAAGGCCCTTTACGCCCATAAAAAGATCCGGCCTCCCGGATGATTCGGCCAGGGCCTTCCCGCCCTGTCCCAGGCGTCTGGCATGCCCTTTTTTCGTGGCGATCAAGCGAAGCGCCTGTATCAGCGTCTCGGCATTACCAAACCCGAGATCAATCTTGAGTTCCTCCGGTGAAAGCACCTTCTTTTCCACCAATTCCATGGCAGTGGCAAGGGCTCCTCCTGTTGCGACCGGATCGAGGCCCATTTCAGCACACAGCATGCTCGCCATACCGATTGCCGGGAGATCGCTGATCCCGCAGTTTACCCCGAGGGCACCGATTGCCAGATAGCTGGGCACCATACCCTTTCCTTGATACATAGGGTGCTTGACAACTGATTTCTTAATACATGCAACAGGACACGCAAAACACCCGCGACTTTTCAGGATAAAAGCGCTGTTTAACGCCTCTGTACCTATGTTTTTCAACGAAAGGGCCGCCCAGCGGAAATTGTTTTGGGGCAGCATCCCCTTTTGATAACTCAAGCCCACCAGAAAAGCGGTTCCCCACTGGGACATGGATTGAGAGACAAAAGGTGCGCTATTCAGCTTGTTGATCAGGGTATTGACTACCTTCACAAACCGACTGCCGTCTGCCACGTACAGGGAATGCCGGCCTTTCACGGCTACGGCCTTGAGATTCTTGGATCCCATAACCGCGCCTGTACCGGCTCCTCCTGCAGAGAGAAAACGGTCGTTAACAACATTGGCCAATGGGAGTAACCGTTCGCCTGCAGGGCCGATCGATATCAGAAATGTCTCCCGCGCGATCCATTGATCACCAAGGTTCTTTTTAAACAGGTCTTCAGTCTCGGCAGTAGAACGTCCCCAGTATTCCAGAGCGGGAAGTATTCTGACTTTGTCGTCAATAATTGAGAGAATGACCGGAGTTTCTGCCTTGCCCTCTATAATGACCATGTCGAATCCGGCGAACTTGAGCTCAGCGCCGAAATGCCCGCGGATCTTGGCGCAGGCCAGGGTCCCGGTTAATGAAGACCTGGTTATGACATTGCAGGATGCCCCTGTTATGGCCCCTGTTCCGACCAGTGGACCCGAGGAAAAAATGAGCTTGTTGTCCGGAGAAAGAGGGTCTGTCCGAGGATCGACCTCATCTGTAAAGACCTTTACTCCGAGACCGCGTCCGCCCAAAAATTTCTTAAGGAGTCTCGGATCGATCTCCTCTATACTATGTTTTCCCTTGGTCAGATTCACCCTCAGACAACGACCGATACATCCATCCATTTCCTATTCTCCCGGCTTTGCCATTGTATGAGACCGCCAAGCGCCCACAAGCAGGCATGGTTGACCGCAGGGACTCTGTTTGCCTCCTTATAAGCGCTAAGTTGTTTTGAAAAATGAACATCCAACATCGAATGAAAAACAAATATCCAATACCGAATATTCAACGGCTATTTTTGTTTCTTTTCCGCCGTTTTGATACTCACTATGTTAGCCATTTAGATTGAAGGCTGAAGTATACTAATATCCCATCTCCTGCAATAATTAGCAGCCTTTCTTCCAGGTCATAAGTCTTTTTCTTTTCCCATTCAACATTCGATGTTCGATGTTCGATGTTCATTTTTTAGTAAGCCCATCCGGTGAAAATAACTTGGCGCTTATGCCCCTCATGCCTGCCTTTCTGTACACTTATACATTATGCCTCGCCCTTGAGCCACTCTACGGTCTTGTCTTTCAGTGCTTTATCACGAGAAAATGTGATGCACACTGTCCGGCAACAACCACAGCCGATGCACTTGTCAGTATCTACATAAATAGAGCCTTGCTGATCAATTATTGCACCTAGCGCGCATACCGGCAACGCAAAGCAGGATGCGCAGTTATGCTTACATATTGTATTCAACATGATTTATTGACCCCCTTTAACAAGTATGATCATGTATATCAATCGTGTAAATTACGAAAGGATACTATCCCAGAATCTTGTCTACCTCTTCTGCATCTGCGTCCATGACATGGGAAATCCCGGAAACTTCCGCAGATTCTTTGGTCAGGGCCATCAGATCGTTACGGTCAATATACTGGACGGCGAATTTCCTTGCCCCTGCCATAAGCTGCTGAAGGCCCTGTTTCAACCTGTCGATGTAAGAATACATGCCGATGGCCCCGGCAGGGAGCTTGCCAAAATCTTTCCCGAAGCGCTCCTTTAATTGGGCGCCAACTGCAAAGAGACGCATATAGCCGTCTTCGATATCCTCCCCTTCCAGTTCCATTTTTTCAGCCATCAGTTTCCCATGAGTCTTGCCTACCATGGCGGCAGTGAAAATGGCCCGGCCAAGGCAGATGGCCTTTACATAGGGTGCCCCAAGGGCAATGGCCTTAAAGATATGGTCTTCCAGGGACAGGCCGCCGGCAATGGCGATCGGCGGGATATAGGCCCCTTTGGAAGCCAACCGTTGGCACATCTGATAGGCCAGGCATTCCAGTTGTACTGTCGGGATGCCCCATTCATTCATCATGCGCCAGGGGCTCATGCCGGTTCCGCCTCCTGCCCCGTCTATGGTAAGGAGATCGATCTTTGCATCCGAGGAATATTTTATGGCCCTGGCCAGGTCGGCAGGACGATATGCACCTGTCTTGAGAGTCACATATTTTGCGCCTACTGAACGCAGGTGATTAACCGAATTGTGAAAGGCCTCTTCTTCCACCATGCCGAGGCGTGAGTGACGTTCAAACTCTGTGATGCCGCCTGCCCTGAATGCTTCCTGCACAGCCGGATTGGTCGGATCCGGCAACACGATATAACCCCTGTTTTTGAGTTCCGTGGCCCTCTCGATCGAATGCAGCTTGACCTCGCCCCCGATATCCTTGGCGCCCTGGCCCCATTTAAGCTCAAAAATCTCAATTCCCAATTTTTCAATTACATATTCAGGCACGCCCAATCTGGTATCTTCCACATTCGCCTGAATAATGATGCCTCCGGTACCGTCATACCACTGATTGAAGGCATTGATGCGGCGTTCCATCTCCGGCGACCTGGAAATCTTTCCGTTTTGGAATTCCGCCTTCGAATCCATACCGCAGATATTTTCGCCAGCTACGACTATTACCCCGGATATGGCCGCACCTATGGCCACGTCTTCCCAATTAATGCGGGCAATATCAGTTGACCCCACCGCGCCGGTAAAGACAGGGAAGTTCAGCTTGATACTGCCATCAGCGCCGATAGCCGTAGTAGTATCTACGGCCGGAAATGTGGCTTTATCCGAATCGGCTTCAATGCCGACCGCACCTACGGCCGTCCCCTGAATGTTGAAATGGGAGAAATCTACAGGGTAATCCTTTTCAGAACCAGCCGTGATCGTACCAAAGGGTGTCGGGTAGATGACTTCCCTTCCTTTAAGGGCGGACCTGCCTATCTCGCAAGGCCCCTCGCAACCGTCAACACAGGTCACGCAGATCCCTGATACGGGAGCCGGTGTCATACGTGTTGTTGTCAGCGTGGCAGCACTGTAATTGGGTTTGCTAAATGACATAACAGAAAATCCTCCTAATTTAGAAATTGACCGTAGAGTTTAAGCAGAATTGTAGTTTCCGCCGCAAAAAAAACGTCCGCCACCCATAAGGGAGGCGGACGCCTTTGTCAGCCATGTGCTTTAAAACGGCTTCCTACGCCTTTGTACGAAACCTTACAAATCTGTAACAACCGGGACATATTTAAGGCTACTAATCCATCTTGTCAAGACCTTTCCGCTCCAGTTCCTCCGAAAGCAGAACTGCCTCTGCCACATGCCGCATGGATTTGCGGGAGTCCATGCTCCGTTTTTGAATCCAGCGAAAAGCCTCATCCCCGTCCATTTTGCGTCTGCGCATAAGGATTTCCTTAGCCCGCTCCACCAGCTTTCGGGTCTCCAGTTCCTCCCTGATCACCTTGGTTTTCACCATGAGCTCTGTGTTGAGAATTGCGACCGCCGCCTGATTGGCGACTGCTGTAATGAGGTTTACCTCTGTTTCTGAAAATTCGTAGGGTTCTGCTGTAAAGCAGTTGAGCACCCCGATCACCTTTTCATCCTTTACCTGAAGCGGCACGCTGACCATGGATACCAGGCCAAGCTTTTTGGCCATCTCCTTTTCCTTGAACCTGGGATCTGTTGACACGTCTCTGATAATAAGTGGTTGGTTGTGGGCAGCCACAAAACCGACCACTCCTTCGTCCATGGTCAAAGATCTGTCCTTCAGATAATCCGGGGCTATGGCCTGCGTCGCTTTCAGCCGGATCTTTTTCGGATCGGCACTTTCGTCTATGAGCCACAACGAACAGATCTCAACACCTGTTACCTTTGCCGTTACCATTACGATCAGCTTCAGAATATCTTCAAGATACTGGGCTGAGGTGATGGCACGGCTGATATCCGTGAGCGCTTTTATATATTTGTCATAGGTTTCAGGCTTGTTTTCTTCCATTTGTTATGCCGCTTTTTAGAAATATCTCAACATAAAGGATAATATCCTGCAGGTCGTTCTTCTTATCGTAATATCTACCCGATATCCCCATGGTATCTCTGAAGCGACTTCACCCGACCATGCCCCCTCCGGCAGGCTGCGATTCCCCTGGCGGCGGCAACGGCCGCAGCCGTAGTGGTTATATACGGTACCTTATATTTGATTGCCGCCTTTCGGATGTAGGAATCGTCGTACTTGCTCAGTCTGCCGCTGGGTGTGTTGATGATCAGTTGAATCTCATTGTTTTTTATCCCGTCAACAATATTTGGGCGCCCTTCGTGCATCTTGCGGATCAGCTCGGATTGAATTCCGTGGTCTGCCAGGAATCTGCGAGTCCCTTCAGTCGCCTTGATCTTAAAGCCAAGCCTGTCAAACTGCTTCGCCGCCTCCAGGGCAGCATGCTTGTCTCTCTCTGACACTGTGATAAGCACGGTCCCCTCAGAAGGAAGACTTTGTTGAGTCGCCTCCTGGGCCTTGTAAAAGGCCAGGCCGAAAGAGTCCGCCAGCCCCAGCACCTCCCCTGTGGATCGCATCTCAGGACCGAGGATCGGGTCGACCTCCGGGAACATGTTAAAGGGAAAGACCGCCTCCTTGACCCCAAAATGAGGGATCGATACGGGCCTGATATTCAGGTCTGCAAGCTTTTTGCCCAGCATGAGCTGCGTGGCCAGGCGGACCATGGAAATGTTGCAGACCTTTGAAACAAGAGGCACGGTCCTGGATGCGCGCGGATTGGCCTCAAGTATGTATACCATATCGCCGGCAATAGCGTACTGGATATTCATCAGGCCGACCACACCGAGTTCCACAGCGATCCTTTTTGTATATTCGCAGATGGTATCAATGTGTCTGGCAGGAATACTGATGGGCGGTATCACACAGGCCGAGTCACCCGAGTGGACCCCTGCCAGCTCGATATGTTCCATCACAGCAGGCACAAAGGCATCAGTGCCGTCGGAAATGGCATCTGCTTCAGCCTCAATGGCGTTTTCAAGGAACTTGTCGATCAAGATCGGCCGTTCCGGCGATACATCCACGGCTGCGGCCATATAATGCTTTAGCATCCCCTCGTCATGGACAACCTCCATGCCCCGCCCCCCAAGCACATAGGAGGGCCGGACCATGAGGGGGTAGCCGATTCTTTCAGCCACGCCAATAGCCTCTTCCAGTGTGCTGGCCATGCCCGATTCGGGCTCAGGAATACCGAGCTTTCTCATCATCTTCCGGAAACGGTCCCGGTCCTCGGCCAGGTCTATGGTCTCAGGTGAAGTGCCGATGATTTTGACACCGGCCTCAGCCAGCTCATTGGCAATATTCAAAGGGGTCTGCCCGCCAAACTGGACGATCACCGCTTCGGGTTTTTCCTTTTCGTAGATGCTCAATACGTCTTCGACCGTAAGCGGCTCGAAGTAGAGCTTGTCTGAAGTGTCGTAATCGGTTGAGACGGTCTCCGGGTTGCAGTTTACCATAATCGACTCAAATCCCCCGTCACGCAATGCAAAAGCAGCGTGAACACAGCAGTAGTCAAACTCGATCCCCTGCCCTATACGGTTAGGCCCGCCACCCAATACCATTATCTTGCGCCTGTTGCTCGTTTTCACCTTGTCAGTGGCATTGTAGGTGGAGAAATAATAGGCTGCATCCTCGACGCCGCTTACCGGCACAGGCTCCCACGCCTCTGTCAAGCCCAGAGAGGTGCGCCGATGCCGGATATCTTTTTCAGGGATTTCAAGGATCTCAGACAGGTACCGGTCTGAAAACCCGTCTTTCTTGGCCTGTTCCAGCAGATCGTCGGGCACTGCAGTCCCCTTGTATTGCAGGATCTTTTCCTCAAGCTCCACCAATTCCTTCATCTGCTCAATAAACCATGGCTTGATAAAGGTCTTTTCATAGAGCGCTTCCACGCCGGCTCCCTTTCGCAGTGCCTCGTACATGATAAACTGCCGCTCGCTCGATGGCTCGACCAGAAGTTCCATCAATTCATCCAGCGATTTATCATTAAAGTCCTTGGCAAAGCCGAGTCCGTAGCGGCCGTTTTCCAGGGAGCGAATCGATTTCTGAAAGGCCTCCTTGTAATTCTTGCCGATGCTCATGACCTCGCCCACGGCACGCATCTGTGTGCCCAGCTTATCTTCAGAGCCCTCAAACTTCTCAAAGGCCCACCGGGCAAACTTCACTACCACATAGTCACCCCAGGGTGTGTACCTGTCCAGGGTCCCCTCTCGCCAGTAAGGAATTTCGTCCAGCGTCAAGCCCCCTGCCAGCATGGCGGAAATAAGCGCGATGGGGAAACCGGTCGCCTTGGAAGCCAGGGCGGAGGAACGGGAGGTCCTGGGGTTGATTTCGATCACCACCACGCGGCCGGTCTTGGGGTCATGGGCAAACTGGATGTTGGTGCCGCCTATGACCTTTATGGCCTCGACAATGTCGTACGACCATTTTTGAAGCTGTTTTTGCAGTTCCGGGTCGATAGTGAGCATGGGGGCCGTACAATAGGAATCGCCCGTGTGCACGCCCATGGCGTCCACATTCTCGATAAAACAGACAGTGATCATCTGGTTCTTGGCGTCGCGCACGACTTCCAGTTCCAGTTCCTCCCATCCCAGGACAGACTCCTCCACCAGCACCTGGCCCACCATGCTCGCCGAGATACCGCGGCTGGCAATGGTTCGCAGTTCTTCCACGTTATATACGAGGCCGCCGCCCGTTCCTCCCATGGTATAGGCAGGCCTGATGACCACAGGGTAGTCGAGTTCAGCGGCAATTTCCTCGGCCTCCTCTACACTGAAGGCCGGTTTACTCCTTGGCATCTCTATGCCGAGGCTGTCCATGGTCTCCTTGAATGCGATCCGGTCCTCGCCGCGCTTGATGGCATCGACCTCAACGCCGATTATCTTGACACCGTATTTATCCAGCACGCCCGTTCGGGCCAGCTCTGAAGAAAGGTTCAGGCCGGTCTGGCCGCCCAGGTTTGGAAGAAGGGCATCCGGCCTTTCCACTTCTATGATTTCCTCCATGGCCTGGAGATTCAAAGGCTCGATATAGGTCACGTCTGCCATTCCGGGGTCTGTCATAATGGTTGCAGGGTTGGAATTGACCAGCACTATCTCATAACCGAGTTTGCGAAGGGCCTTGCAGGCCTGGGTGCCGGAATAGTCGAACTCGCAAGCCTGGCCTATAATAATTGGCCCGGAGCTTATAATCATGACTTTCTTGATGTCATCACGTCTTGGCATTAAATTATCCTTTCATTAGAAATCATTATTCAACCATCAAAACTTCGTAACTGATAATAACCCCCCTATATTGAAAATGTCCACGGACTAAAGTAAGAATATAATATGCTGGGAAAACGATTGCCCGGCAGAATTCATTAAGTCTCTATTACAAATTTTAACCCTTTCGGCCTGAAGTGTCATCACAATCAAAAGGAGGAAGCATGTGCCGACTCAGCGCCATCACCTCCAGTTCATATTTTTCCCCAATGGAAAATATCCTGGCGCTGGAGACCATGAAAGAAGGACATGACGGCTCCGGTCTTGGCCTGGTCATGAAGGATCTGGGCGGGCCATTTGAGGATCTCAAGAGCTATCCCATCCTTTCCGGCTGCTGTACCCATAAAGGCCTTGAGATGCTGGATGATTACATGCAGAAAGCAGGCTTTCGGGTCAAATACAGTTGGGAGCCGAAGATCAAGCATGTCGCGGGCATGGAGACAGGACCCCGTGACCACTACTTCGCAAAGGCCTATCAGTATCCTTCGCCATATGAGCCGAAGGCCCAGGTTGAGTGGGAACAACTCCTGCTTGAGACCAGGCTGGACCTGAGGCGTATGGGAGAAAAAGATCAGTCCCTATTTATATTTTCTTTCTATCCTGATTGTCTCGCATTGAAGGAAGTGGGAGATCCGTTGCAGTTAGGGGAGTTCTTCGGCCTGGATGATCCGTCCCTGCAGGCCAAGGTGATCCTGGCCCAGGGGCGGCAAAACACAAACTACGCCATCTATCTCTATGCCTGCCACCCCTTCTTTATTCAGGGTTATTGCACCATGACCAACGGCGAGAACACGGCCTTTGTTCCTATCCGGGAGTACCTGACCAGCCGCGGATTCCCCGGTTACATGGGCTACAACAGCGACAGCGAGGTATTCACTCATATCCTGCACTTCAGCCACCGGCAACTAAAATATCCCCTGACATATTATAAGGACGTCATTACCCCCTTGAAGGACGAGGAGATCCGCGAGCGAGCGGACGCCGAGGCCGTCAGCCTGCTCAAAAAGAGTCTTCGGCCTCTGTGCATAGACGGTCCCAACATGGTCATCGGTTTTATACCTGATGGAACAATCTTCATGGTACAGGACTCCAAAAAGCTCAGGCCCGGGGTTGTTGGCGGGGACAAGGGAAAATACGCACTTATGAGCGAGATGTGTGGGCTGGATAGAGCAATCCCCCGGCGTAACCGCTCTGCTGACATTTTTCCTTCAAAATATGACATGGCAATAGTGACACCCAATGCCCAGGAGGTCCAGGTATGGAACCAGCTTCACGGCTAGACCACAATGGACAATTGACGCTGCAAGACTTCCCTTACATTATACAATGGAGGGAAGACCGTTGTACCCGCTGCGGCCGTTGTACTGCTGTGTGCCCGCAGCAGGCTATTGAGCCGGCTGTCTTTGCCCAGCGCCTTGTGTACTCTGAATCCGGGACCCTGATGCCCAGTACTGTACGAAAGATAACCCACGGGATCCGCCAGGTTAATGACATTGAACGTTACTGCACCGGTTGCGGAATGTGCAGCCTGGTATGTCCGAATGCGGCAATCGCCCCGTATTACAATCCGCGGCACAAATTTCTGTTTCACAAGAACCTTGGAGGAACGCCGTATAAGCGCGGCGGGAGGCGCAATGATCCCAGCCCAAGCACTCTGGACAAGCTCAAGTTCACCCGCATCTCGATGCTGACAGACCCCGCCCTGGATGCAGGCAGGCACGAGTTCCATATCCGGACCCTTTTAGGGCGTATCCTGCCCCCTGAGAAGCTGCCCCTCAAGGTGAAGGATAACTTATTGACAGTAGGAGACGATACCTTCATCCCTCCTGTGAGGGAGATATTCCCTATTCGAATAGGAAGCATGTCCATAGGCGCCGTTTCCCCGCCCATGTGGGAGGGCCTTGCCATGGGCATCACCTATCTCAATGAGGTGGAGGGGATGCCGGTGGTTATGTGCTCCGGGGAAGGCGGCATGCCGCCCAGGCTCCTGCGCTCCCGCTTCCTGAAGTATTTCATACCTCAGATCGCATCCGGCTACTTCGGATGGGATGAGATCATCCATGCCCTGCCGGATATGGTCGAGGACCCGTGTGCCATCGAGATCAAGTACGGCCAGGGTGCAAAGCCGGGGGACGGCGGCCTGCTGATGTCCTACAAGGTACTGAAGCTCATTGCCGGAATCCGCGGTGTCCCTATGTACGTTGACCTCGCCTCTCCCCCCACGCACCAGACTAAATACTCCATCGAGGAGGCAGTGGCCAAGATGATCCAGTCCATGTCCATGGCCTGGGGTTTCCGTGTGCCGGTCTATCCCAAGATCTCCGGCACCAGGACCGCCCGGGCGGTCCTTAACAACCTGGCCAGAAATCCTTATGCCGCTGCCTTGTGCATTGATGGTGAAGACGGCGGGACCGGAGCGGCCTATAATATTTCTATGGACAAAATGGGGCATCCCATTGCTTCCAATATCAGAGACTGCTATCTGGATCTGGTCAGACAGGGGAAACAGAACGAGCTTCCGCTCATCGCTGCCGGTGGAATGGGCAAGACAGGGAACCTGGCAGCAAATGCCGCTGCCATGATCATGCTCGGGGCCAGCGCCGTAGATATGGGGAAATATATCATGCAGGCCGCAGCCGGGTGCCTGGGCGACGAGTACAACCGGTGTAACCTTTGCAACACCGGCAAGTGCCCACGGGGCATTACCACTCAAAACCCCAGGCTTTACCGCCGGCTGGACCCTGATAAAGTGGCTGAACGTGTGGTAGAGGTCTTCAAGAGCGCTGAGACAGAGCTGAAAAAGATATTTGCCCCCATGGGCCGGAGTACGCAGTTGCCGATCGGCATGTCGGACGGCCTCAGCGTAGGTGACAAGGCTATAGCGGAGAGGCTAGAGATTGATTATGCCTGCTAAAGAGCCACTTGCAAAACCCATCTTTTGCCCGAGGGCTGCGTTGCTCGTCGGTGAAAAATGCTCATGTACACCCAGTACACTGCGCTTTTTCACCTCCTCGCGCCTTGCCCTCGAACAAAATCTTGAGTTTTGCAAGCGGCTCTTGCGAAAAATTCCTCATTTCCGGATCGAAAACCGAAGAAAGATAACCCTGAACGGTGAACTCTGAACCTCTGAACGTTTAAAACAATTATAATTAGTAATTATGACTTCGGAAAAAGTGA
>Ga0190347_1000160_pt1 | contig 22042 bp, 15 predicted proteins | sample 48721356_MG_FD_161652 | JGI IMG/M metagenome (GOLD analysis project Ga0190347, IMG submission 161652) | Hydrothermal vent microbial mat bacterial communities from Southern Trench, Guaymas Basin, Mexico - 4872-13-5-6_MG | ecosystem: Environmental > Aquatic > Marine > Hydrothermal vents >...
CCTCGTTTTCCTGTTTCTGTCAGAAGTGAACAGGATCGACCCCAACCCCGCTTTGATCGAGAAGCAGGCATTGGTTCACTGGCAGCGGGAATGGCGGTGGCTATCGGGAGGGTGAGAAAAAAGGGGAAATTTTTGTTGTTTTTTCTTTTAGTCAATAATCTCAGCCGTGGGGCAGCCGGAGCTTCCATTCTTAATGCTGAGTTAGCTTTATCATTAAATAAAATTTCTCGGGGAAAGCAAAAGCAAATCTAACTAGAAAGAAAAAAGATGCTCAAAATAATTAAATTTGGTGGAGGGTGTTTCCAAGATGCTAACTCTATGGATTTAGTTCTGAATATAATTCTTCAAACACAAGAGAAAAGAGTAGTTGTAGTTTCCGCCTTAAAGGGGATAACCGACTTATTGGCCGAAGCTATCAGAAAAATCTTGGCAGAAAAGGCTGAAGTTTCTTCTTATATCAATGAAATAAAAGATGTTCATCTTTCCTTTACCAGCGGTTATCCGCCGGGAACGATTATCTTTATCAATTCGAAAGGCAAGAGGGAGGGCATCAAAAGTGTGGCTTGTAATCAAGAAATTGGCCTTCTTCTTCTTGAAGGCCCAGGGGTTGGCTACAAGCCTGGAGTCATCGCCGAGATTGGGGAGATTCTCGCCACGGAGAAAGTTAACATTTACTCTATCCTTACTTCCCAAACTTGTCTAAACTTTATTCTTCATCAACAAGATTTATCGAGAGCTTATTTAGCCTTGGCCAAGCTTAAACCCCGAATAATCTCCCACCTTAGGTGTGATAACAACTTGGCTCTGGTGGGGGTAGTCGGGGAGGGTCTTCGGGTGGAAAAAGGAATTTTTGCGCGTGTTTTTTCCGCGATTTCCCAAGTAGGAGTCAGTGTTGAGTTGGTCTCTGCTGGGGCATCAGAAGTAGCCTGCTATTTTTTGGTGAAGAGAGAATATCTGCGTCAGGTTGTTGCCGCTATTCATCGTGAGTTCTTTCCTTGATTTAACTAAAGAAGTTTATAAACTATCTATCGTTGGCAATTACAAGAATAATAATTATGGATGGTCAGCTATTGATTTAAGCCCGCTTTTTCAAATGAAAGTTCAGAATGCCTAATTGGGAATAGGGAAGAGAACCAACTATTTAAGTTATGGCTGGCTAGTCTGGCGGGCCACAATTAAAATCGTGGCCGCCAAGGGGAAATAGTGGCGTTCACTTTCCCCAAGGTTAACACGTTTTAAGAAAGCAGAAAGACCGCCTTTTCTTAAAAATTCCTGGCTCAAGCGGTAGTGGTTCTTGCCCGCTAACCTTTCGATAGCCTGGCGGAGAAAAGCACCCCAACGGGAAGGTTTATCCCAGGGGTTTTCAAAGTCCAAGATTAAAATAATCCCCTCGGGACGGAGGATTCTTAATGCTTCATTAATGACGATTTTTCTTTCTTCCTCCGGCTTTTCGTGGAGGGCAAAGGAGAGAATGGCTGCCCCGAATGATGAATCTCTAAGGGGGAGATGGCAGGCATCTGCCACTAAAAAACTTTGGATTTTGCTTTTCTTTGAGGCGTGGTGAATCATCCCCTTGTCCAGGTCGAGACCGAAACTAGGGATTCCTAAAGCTTGCAAAAATTTGACCTGAGTTCCTGTGCCACAACAAATGTCGATGGCCGGGGCTAGTTTATATTGATGAAGCACGTGGGCTACTCTTTTTTTACAATTCATCAAGAATGGTTCTAAAAAAAAGTCATATAACTGGGCCATTAAGTTAGTTTGGCCACTCATTTCACTTTTAAAATTGCCCCTGAATTTTTTTTTATCATTAAAATCAGCAATTTCATCCTGAGAAAGTATTTATTTAGTTTGACCGTTCTTGTCGGCCTTTATTTACCAGGAAAGTCGAGTTTTTCCCTGAAGCGGTGCTCACAGTCAAGGCAGATGAATTCTTTTTTTTGCTTTTTTCTCGGGCTTTGCCGGTGAGCCTTCAGTAACCAACTTATTCCCGCGACCAGAACTAAGATGAGGATGACCGGGTGAAGCTGGAGGAGAAAAAAAAGAAAAAGAACCAACCCGAACAGCACAAAAACGAGGATGAGGACCACGGAAAAAGGGTAATCCCGGCTGAATTCTTTCTCTGCTTCGGCTACATTTAAAGAACCGCATTGAGGACAAGAAATAGCTAGAGGCACTTCTCCTTGGTTCATAGATAAATTATAGGGGGAACTAAAACGAAAAAACAATAAATGACAATGATCTTCATTGTTTTGTCTATCCCTGCTTAAATGTCTTCGGGCCTGGGAACAGGGAGGTTTGCTGCGTCGCATAATTTCTTCAACTGCGAAAGGCTAAAGGGATTGTCGAAGTCATAAAATGTGGAATAAGGTTGGCCCAAAAGATCTATAACCTCCTGTGTCTGTGAGTCAAAAGAAGGAAGGATATTCCGGCTGATTTCATCCCATGGAGCTCCGGAAAGCTTGAGAGTCATAAAGCCCGAGAGCAATCCTTTATGTACCCAAAGTGCTCCGAGACTGTTTGACTGGATTAAAGACCTGGCACGGCTGATTTTCTTTTCACCAACATCATTAAGGATGTTAAGGTATTTTTGGTGGAGCACCCATTCGTTAAGAAGGCGTGCGATCTCGCCGGGAGTGAATTTTTTCCAAAAAGAAACATCTGCATCATTGGGGATAAGGCTGCCGATCACAAAGGCCCCGGCGTTGTAACCGGAGATACTTTTTTCCGCGCAGATACGCAAGGCCCCCTTGAGAAGCCGTGCCTTCCGGTCTGCTGAAAGACAGGCAAATGCTGCCTGGTTGAGGAAATGAGTACCCAGAGTTGAATCAAAAAGCCGATGCACAATGATTTCGCTTTTCCGGTCGAAGCAGCGGTTAACAAATTTGGATGCTTTTTGTTCATTCTTTCCCAGCTTGCCGAAACGGACGGCATGTCCGAGATCCTGAAGGCTCTCGAAATCTTCTGCGTCAACGTTCTCCCGTATATTACGGTAATCGCTGTAGGTTTTAGCCAGATTTTCGAAACGTATTCGCTCGTCAGGGGAAAATTTTATTTCTTCTCCAGCCATGAAACGGAGGAGACGTGCGGGAGCGAACCGGGCTTTTCCCACATAAAGCGACCCGAACGCACTGGAAAGAGTAACCCATGACCCTTCCGGAATTTCCAATCCTTCCCTGTTGATAAGCAGGCCTTTTTCATGATCTATGCTCACACCGTATTCTTCGAGGTTAATCAGAGCGGGAATGCCTAGGCTTTGGGCTGATGAGACTACGTGGATAGCAAGAGGACTCAAGCTGCAGATTCCGTCAAATTCTTGCATTTCAATGGCATCCATAGGTGTGAACCTTTCCTTAATCAGGATAACATTTGTATCTCTTGACTTTTCTCGTAATTTCAGAGCATTCTCTGAGGAAAAAAAGATACGGCCAATCACGGCAGAACGCGGGAGCACAGATGTGCCGCGGCAAAAAGGAGTGAGCGAATGAAAAGACTTCAGGTCAATGGCGTCTGATTCAATCTGCCGAACATGGTAGGGTTTTATGAGCTCTCGGACTCTCTCCTCTGGTATTCGGCCGCTCCTGTGCATATCTATAACGGCTGTTATCATACCTGCTCCGGACATCTTTGCCTGGTTTACTTGCAGGATAGTGAAGGTTCCCTTGACTCCGGTGAATTCGACCATTACCGGTGATTGGAAAATATTCTCAAGCTGGAAAATTCTGTCCCAGCAGTGATAAACAGCGGGAAATTCCCGTCGGCTTTCTTCGCGAGTCTGAAAGTGGCGTTCCTCGGGTTGAAGGCGACCTGTCATCAAGTCTTCCCCGAAGATCGTCCGTCCGAACTGAAGGAAAAGACCTGTGCCTAATCGGGGATGACGGCTGTATATGACGCCAGCATAAGAGGTCCTATCAATGACGCTACAGACCATTCGTTGGAAAATGATTGCAGGACGGTACAATTCCCGGGTCATAAAACTGCGGAGAACATCCAAATGATCCTGGTAGTAGTCATAGGCCTTTTTGAGAAAAAACAGAAGCTGACTCCAAGCGCTTGTGAGAAGCTCTGGCCTGCGGACGGCAATCTCGGATTCCATCTGTTCAGCCAATTCAGTGTTTTGCTGGATGGAGAGAAGGGCTTTTCCCTGAATATCAAAAGGATGGAAAGCCTCTCGATCAAGATTTTCCAGAATGGTCTTGCGGTTGTTGAAACGGATTCGGGCCGCACCGGCCTTACCGTATCTTTGTTGAAGCCCGGGAAGCATATCTGGAACAAATCCGACGTTAAGGTAGGTGGGCATAAATCCCGGCAGGTATTCAGGCAAAGCGGAGCGCATGGCAATGAGTAATGGATTTTCAGGGTCTTCGAGTTTTCGTCCACTCAGGATCTCGAGATTCCGGACAATGGCTCTGACCAGAGGTTCCCGCTCTTCTGGCGGCAGCGAGTAGGCTGAAGCTGTGAGCAGGCAAAAGTCCGCTGTGGCGATACCTCGCTTGGAAAGAGCCAGAAGGATTGCGCCTTTGTTACTGATTTCGGTTTCAGAATAAGTGCTGGATGTCGTGTAGGGGACGACGTACTCGTTTTCAATAAGCTTATCTCCAGTAAAACGGGTCGAAATTTTATCAAAAGCTTTTTTAGTTTTTGTTTTTAAACGGCGTGCGGCCGCAAGGCTTCCATGGCGGGCAGCAAGAATAAGACTGAGATGCTCTATCGCCCGGGGAGAATCCGGCGGATTCAGTTCGCGTACGTCATAGTCCCTAACCCTTATGGTCTTCTGTTTATTGTCTTCCGTCAGAAAATCCACTTCTGGCGGAAGATACCCGGGCAGACGCTTAAAGCGGATTCCCTTCAGCCTGTGTTCTAGGTTCGAAAGAATCAGCCGGGCACTTGTATACTCTGACCTGATCTGAACGATTTTTTTTGCCATGAAAATTCCCAGTCGCTTTTATTATACATTTGTGAGGGTATGAGGGTCGAGGGAAAATTCTTGTGAGAGATTTCTCATAATCTATGGCTTTTGTGGCGAAAAGGCTCTCTTTTTTTTGAAATGTTTGTATATTTTTGTTTTTTCTGTATTTCTTCAAATATGTGTGTCAGAATAAAACTAATGAAAGGAAGATCAATGAGACAATCAAGATGGAATTATACGGCTTTTATTTTTTTGTTTTTAGGACTGGTTTTGTCATTTGCAATAGGGATGGAATGCGGCCAGAACGATCCGGCTGAGAAGCTCCTGGGAGAATGGGTGGTCGCTGACAAATACGGTAAAGGGGAGGGTGAAGCAGAATTCAGAGCTGACATGACATACACCCTAAAGGAAACCCATTCGGACGGGCTGACTGTGATCCACGATGGAGAATACAGGCTCGATCCATCCAAGGAACCCTGTTCTGTTGACTTATGCGTGGGCAAATTCAACAACGCCGGTTCGGAGTGGGTCACAACTTTTGGGATTCTGAGGTTTATTTCTGATGATGAGGCCGAGATTCACTTTAATCCGAATGGACAACGGCCGGACTCTTTTGAGAGTTCTCCCCCTGATTATATTCACAAGCTGACGCGCAAGAAATAATATTTACCTGGTACTTTCTGTCAGTTTTTCTTTTTTCTTCTTCTTGGGCGGTGGTGGCGGAGACGTTGAGACCGGCTTGAGATCGTCTAGTTCAATGACTGCCTTATTCCACCATTTAGGGGTTTGTATCCGGTTGATCTTTCTTGTTTCCGGATTGTAGATGCGGAAGTGATTGTATTTGACAAGGAGGTCATCCCCCAACTTCCACCAGGCATTGACAACGGAGTTGGCGTGATTGACTGAAAAATCCGTAAGAAACTGCCTGGCCTTTTCAGGGTCCTTTTTAAAGAGCTTTAACGCTGCTTCATCTATGATAGGGATATTTTGAAAAGCGAGCCCTTCCCATTTTTCCTGTGCTTTTTTAACGTCCTCTATGGCATAAGAATAGACTACCTGGGTGTGGAAATCTACATAATCCGAGGCCCATCTGGCGGAGTCTCTGTTGAAAACGAAATGGTCTCCCACCTGGAATGATTTTGGGAGTTTAGTAATACCGCAGTAAAGCGGCATATAACAAGCCGTATCCTGGGCACCAAAAGAAACCCATAAAATGCCTCCTATGGGATTGGGTAGCCATCCCCTACACTGGGTAATGGTTGTGTATTCCACATTGTTAACGCAGATACAGCGCGGGCCGTTGTATCTTTGTTTGTCCACCTGAAATCCTTTGAAGTAGTTTGGGTTGGCAAAAGGGCCTCCTTTGATACCTTTGGCGGGATCAAACAATGTTCCTTTGTATTTATCCCTGGTAATGGCCATGACATCCTGGAGAGAGATTTTTTTATCCGGTTTTACGGAAAAAGGGAGGTCCATGTCTTCTGTGTCCGGCCCTAAATTAAGAGAGGGAGCGACAATGTTATAAAAACGCCACAACCTGCCTCTTCTTCCCTGGGAACTGAGGGCGCTTCCCGGAGAAGGTGAATAAGCTTTCTTCCAGGAAAAAGGCTCTCCGCTTTCCGGGTCATAATAGCCGTTTTCAATGGCATAAGAGATGACATTGGAAGAGGCCATGAAAAAGTCCTTATTTTCCAGGTCGATTTCGCCGATACGCGATTCATTAGGGCAAACACTCACATGGTCATCAGGAACTCTTTGAGCACACCACACCGCACCTGGTTTACCGCTTTCGGGTGTCCAAAGGGGGCCGACAGGCATGATTTCGAAAATCCAAACTTCATTCGGGTCAGCGACAGCTAGCATTTCACCGCCGTCATTGAATCCATATCCATAAGTCGTGCTCAGCTCCCCCATGATTTGAATAGCTTCTCTTGCGGTTTTGGCCCTTTCCATGGCCACGAGAGTGAGCATGGTAATATCGAATTTCGCTGAGGGTGTCGGGTTTCTCATCTTTCGCTGACAGCCGATAGTGGATTCTCCTATTGCTACCTGGTTCTCGTTCATGTAACCGAACATGCCGTGAATGTAAGCATAGGTGTGGGGAACCTGGGGAATATCCAGCCCTGTATAATCATCCTTGTATCTTTCCCATTTTACTCCTTGTTCAGGAGGCCAGGTTCTGTACTGGTTTATATGATAGATTTTGCGGACCTCACCTTCTTTATGATCAGCGGCCGGGACAAACCGGAAAGTCCAATCGCACATACCGCAGTCACAGGTGTGTGTGGTCATGGTCGAACCATCGGCCGAAGCCTTTTTCCCCACCAGGATGGATGTACATCCTTCCCAGTATTCGTAAGCATTCAGATTCTCCTTTTCATAATCCGGTGCCTGATTGGCAAAAGAGCTTAAGAGGGCAAAGACTGTGATAAGCACACCAATAAGGAGAAGGATCCTTTTAGAGCTCATTTTTTTCCTCCTTTTTCATAAATTTAAGGTAAAAAGCTTAATAACCTGGATAACTAACAAGTCAAGGTTGTTGTGTTATGGCGAAGAACAAAGTGATGAAGCAATCTCATGGTGACAAGGGAGCATAAGCTAGATCTGAATTTAACATTGGCTTTCTTTAATGTTAAAAAAATGGCGATTAAAATGAAAGTAAAAACTTGGCCAAAAAAAATTTCATTTGTCATTTTAATAGAAAGCATGTATGTCCTTAAAATCAAAAGAAAAAAATGTTCATCGCCATTTTTTTATGAAGTGGTGGAGAGAATCATCGTGCAAATAAAAAGCCTTATTTTTTTGGTTTTTTATTCAGCAACTCTTCTCTGACCATGGTATGTCCGCATTTTGGGCATTTCATATCCGTGCATTTGACACCCCTTTGGTGCGGTATTTTTGCGCCGCATTTAGCACAAACACAATACCCTCCTGGGCCAAAAGCGCCGCCTCCTTTAAGACCGCGCCCTCCGCCCCGGCCTAAGCCCCTGCCGTCTCCAGCATTCTTTTTGTCTTTAAAGTTCTTCATTTTTTCTTCCTATCTTATTCCCCTTTTTACACTATTCCAGGTCTATTCTCAAATCTATAGTTTTGTCCAGACCTTTCGCCTCAACTTTAGTGCGTTCCAACTCTGAGAGGCCCCGTTCTTTAATTTGTAATCGGACGCCAATTCGTCCTCTTTAATTATGCCGTCAAAATAATAATTTTTGATTTTCTTAGGATGTTCCTTTTCGAGTCTGGTATTTTCTTTTTCCAGAAAATAAAAGCACAGATCAATTCTGAGGAGATTCGGTTTGGTTTTATTCAACGGGTCCTTGGCATTTCCTGCCTTTTGCTCCCCCTCTTGTTGGACGTAAAGGATCGTCCGTTTAATATCCCGGTCTCTTTTTTGTCTTTGTATTTAAGCTCTTTAAGAAGTCACTCCTTTGCATCAGGAAAAAACAATGAAAAGATAGTGCGTTTTTCAAACCAAGTTAACACAATGGTTATAGCGGCCTATCTGTATTTAAATCATAAATTGGTTTTCAACGCTTCAATGATTTGTTTTATTCTGTTTATATCTACTGGTTTCTCAAGATAATCTATAGGATTTAATTTTTGTGCTTGATCTTTGATATCTTTCAGCGCAAAACCGGTCATAAATACAATGGGGATTTTCTTTTTTAACAGGATTTGTTGGGCAGCCTCGACTCCGTTCATGCTGCCTGAAAGCCGGATGTCCATCAAAATAAGATCTGGATTCTCCTTGAGTGCGATGTCAACGGAATTCTCGCCTTTGGCCACCGGGCCAAGCACTTTCACCCCAAGATCTTCAATATCCAGCTTCAGGCTTTTCGCTGTCAATACCTCATCTTCCACAACGAGCACCTTGAATGGCTTTATCATCTTTTAGACTCTCGGTGTGTACAATTCTTTCTCAATCACAATCCGGCACTTTAATCCTTTTTTATTTGTAAAAGTGATCTTACCCTCCAATTGATGCCTGACCAGCTCTATTACTGTTTGCAATCCCAAATGGCTGTCTTTTTCCACATCAAAACCTTCGGGGAATCCTGCGCCATTGTCGGAGACTTCAATGATTAGCCTTTTTTGAGCATCCTTTTTTAATACCACACAGATTTTTCCCTTCTTTTCGGCAGGAAACGCGTGGTTCACCGCATTGGTGAGCAGTTCATTCAATATCAATCCAAGCGGATTAGCCGCATCAATTGAGACGTATATATCTTCAGGTGCATCAAAATGGAATTGAATTTTATCAGCTTCCGAAAGAAAACTTTGCCGGAGCCCAGAAATTAAATCGTTGAAATAGGATTTCAGGTTCAACGAAGACAAATCCTGTGATTCGTATAGTTTTTGATGCACCAGAGCCATTGAACGAATTTTCATTTCAATATCCCGGAATGAGGCTCTTACCGTTTCATCGGGCATAGTTCGCGCCCTGAGCCGCAACATAGCGGAAATCACCTGCATGTTGTTTTTGGTCCGGTGATAGAGTTCGCGGAGCAGCAATTCTTTTTCTTGAAGCTCTTTTTGAATTTGTTCTTCGGCTTTTTTTTGTTCCGTGATGTTTTCGGAAATAACCAAAACGCCGCGCCGGCCTTTTCCAATGTTGATTGGATATTTCCCTGTCCTAAACCAGATCTGTCTGCCCTGACTGTCCGTTCCAGGTTCGATCATATGTTTGGGCTGACCGGTTTCAATTACCTCTTTATCACTAGCCAGCCACTTCTGGATCTGTTTCGGATCTGCCCCGAACCGGCGATGCAGGTCGGATTGGCGTTGACCAATGACATCTTCAACAGACAGGTTATAGAAGGCTGCCATGACTTTATTGGCTAACAGAATTCGGGAGTCTTTATCCTTGACAAATATGACAGCCGGATTGGTATTGAGCACCTGACGCAGCAGGTATTCATTTTGTTTTAACAGCTCTTCGGCGCGCTTGCGTTGGGTGATATCAGTGAATACTGTTGCAAATTTTCCTTTCTCCGGACAATATACCGAGATATGGAAATATTTTTTCATCGGCGGAAAATATTCTTCGAATGTCACACTTTTGCCCGTTTCTGCCACCTTTGCGAAAATATCAAGAAATGGAGCTTCTTTTGTTCGGTATAGTTCTGTTGCCAATTTTCCTATGGCATATTTGGGTTTTATATTGAGATGTTTTTCAGAAGCTGGATTCGCTTCAATTATTCGATAATTAATTGCTTTCCCTCTCTTGTTATAGATAACTTCATGGAGATAGACACCTTCTGTCATTTCTGAAAATAGCAAGCGGAATTTTGCCTCGCTTTCCTTCAGCGCCATTTCCACTTTCTTCCGCTCGGTGATATCTCGTGCAATTCCAAGAACTACAGTTTTACCTTTGATTTTTACAGGATAAGTTCGAATCTCCACTGAAACTTGACTGCCGTCTTTACGATTTAAAGTGAATTCATCCGGTCCGGTACCTTTACCCTGAAGGTTTTTCGCTAAAAGCTTAGACGCTTTAAGTAATTCTTTCGCAGATAAGAGATCAAGGTTTAGAAAACTTTTCCCTATTACTTCTTCTTTTTTATATCCAACTAAATTTTCGGCAGCTTTGTTTCCATCAATGAAATATCCTTTAAGGTCACTCAGGTAATAAGCATCCGGTGCATATTCAAACATGATCTTAAGTCTTTCTTCTGAGTTTTTTAATTCCTCTTCTGCTCGCTTGTGCTCGGTGATGTCGCGTGTATTTGAAAGAAACCCATTTATAGAAGGATTATTGAGTTGGTTAGTACTGATACCTTTAAGAATTCTCCAAGTTCCATCTTTATGTTTATATCGGCAAATTGTACTTAAAGGCTTTTCAGGATTTTTAAGTATCTTTTCAAAACCTTTGGTAACTACTGGAAGGTCCTCGGGATGGACAATTGCAGCGCTCGGTTTACCAATTAGTTCTTCAGGCTTGTATCCCAGAATCCGTTGAACTGAGGGACTAACATAGGTAAGGATACCTTTTTTATTAACTATCTGAATCATATCCAATGAATTTTCTATCAATGTACGGAATTTTTCTTCACTTTTCTTCAGCGCCATTTCCGCCTGCTTGCGCTCGGTGATATCCAGCAGGGAGATCACACTTTGCTTAGTGCCGGGAATCACGGCAATAGAAAGAATAATATTTCTGATTTCTCCTTTGGCATTGATCAGGCGAACTTCATATTTTCTTTCAACTGACTTAGGATTTTCTCTGTGCGCCTTGAGCCGGCTCAGCATCAACGGCAAATCTTCTTTGTAAACGAATTCGGTCCAGCTTTTCCCGATAAGCTTGGCGGGGGAATATCCAGTAATTTTCTCACATTCATTGTTTGCAAGGACAATTGTTGTGTCTTCGTCAACGATTACGGTTGCTGTTCCGGTGGCTTCAAAAACGGCTTTGTACTTCTGCTCGCTGCTTTCAATAATCTGTTCCGATTGGGCGCGTAGTTTCAAAAATGAATTTATCCGTGAGCGGAACTCGGCTTTCCCGACGGGCATCCGGATAACATCATCAAAACCTTTGTTCAGCCAGGGTTCAGCCGGAGCTTTTTCAGGCAATAAAGCCAGAAGTGGAAGAAACGGCTTGGCTGATTCTTTTATTTCTTTCAGGAATGAACAGACCTTTAGGCCGGTTACTTCGTCAACCAGAACAGCATCGGCTTTCTTTGCAAGCTCCATTTTGTTGGCGCCGGTAAGTTTTTCTACCCGGTATCCTTCCTTTTGCAGTAAATCGGCAAGCAGATTGTAATCGGCCGGGTTTTTTACCGAAAGAAGAATTGTTCTCTTTTTCATAACGCTCAGTTCCGTAATGTATTTTTTATTGGTGACCCGGACAATAATCCGAGCTACTTAATTTTTGAATTTCAATCTTATGCAAATCTATTACACGGGATTGCGATAAAGTTCTGTCCAAATAAATCACCCCGTCAGCCAAGAGGGCCAGCGCGGAGTCTTTATTCATTTCAATGGGGTCGTAAAGTAACAAGGCAGTGCATTTAATGGATTGGAAATAATTAACAAAGACTAGCAGGTGTTTGTGGCATTGATCATCGTTGATTGAAAGGAAACTTAGTAAGGTAACCGAATTTGGCATCCGAATCAAATGCCCGGATAAATTGTGAAAATCTTCTGGGATAGCACAAAGACAATTATTCATTTTTTTAAAAGACAGGAATTTCATTTTTGTGGTAGTGGCAAACTTCTCACAATTCCCCGCAATTTCCGCCTCTCGGCATCCTAGAATGAGCTTATCACGGGAAAGAGAAGGGGTCAAGGGTAAGACAAAAAACGAAAACGACAAAATAGGCAAAATACTCACCTATTAAAAAAGCCTGCCCTCGAATGAGCAAAAAATAGCAGCCCAGGCCCTCAGAAATATTCCCCTATCTCCTTGGTTGCTATCAGGAGTTCTTGTGAAACCACATAAGGGGGAGGAGGTCTCTAGGCAACGAAGGTCAGCTTGAGGTGCTTGATGATTCTCTCCACCAGGCGTAGTTGGTGATGAAGGCGATGATGCGGATATGGCTGCTACCCCTGGTCTTGCAGGAATTCTTCTTGGATTCCGAGGCTTTGCCTGATTACTTTTCATGATTTTTTCTTTGTTCAGGTAGACATCTAACTGGTTTTTGGCCTTTTCTGGCCGTCTCTGCGGCTTGGGGTGTGTTTTGTCTGCCAGATTAATGCTTCCCCCAAACCTATTTTTAAAATACTTTATCATTTTCTTTTCTTTGGCGAATTTGAAAATGGTTCTAGATATGTTCGAGTACTCAAGACAACTTTCTCTCTTGAAAATTAAACATTGCGATACCCAAGAAAATCGGCTGCTTTTGTTTTTCGGGTAAATATAATAATAAAAAAAATTTAGCGGATTAGCGGTCAAGGTTTAGAAAGAGAATGATGAAAGCCGAGGTGTCGTAAAGACCATGGATAAGAATACTCACCCAAAGATTTTTGCCGCTCAGCAGGTAAAACAGGCAGAAAATGAGCCCGACAATAGTGGTTAATATTACTCCGGCTAGGCCTTGGTAGGAATGCCCCAGCCCAAAAAAAACAGAACTTAAGAGAATGGCCAGACCTAGGGAGAAGGGCTTTTTAGCTCCCAGCTCTTGCAAACGGTTGAGAAAGAAGCCGCGGAAAATCATTTCTTCACCAAAAGCCGCCGTTGTCCAAACAACGAAGAGGACAAAAAGCAAGGCCAAGAGATTTCCCCGTACCGGGTCGAAGCGACTGGTATCAGGTTCGGTTCCCAACCAACCAGAGATTAAAGGCTTAATAACTAGACCAATAACCAGGTGAAAAGTGATGGTTCCCCCAATGGCCCAAGCCAGAGTTTGGGGCCAGCTCTGGGGAGGGTGAAACCCAAATTCTTGCCAGGAGCTCTGGCGAAGCTTGAGGAAGAAATGGATGAGGAACCAAGAACCAATAATACTCATCAAAATGAGAAATGGATTTTCCGTTTGAGTGCCACTAAGAAGAAAACCTCCACCGACCACAAATACGGCCAGTAATTCGAGAAAAGTAAGATGGCGGGGATAGTTATGGTTATCAGGAGATAGTTTTGGTGGAGATGATGAAAAGTCTGGCGAGGGGATAGGGCTTTGTTCCGTCATGGGTTATTTATTTTTTCCTTCCAAGAGGGTTCTTTTTGCCCCCAGAGATTTTACCAATTAAAGACGATAACACTGCATTATTGAAATAAATCGCTTTGAAATCAAGCAGAAATTTGCCGTTAAACCATTGCCAAACCTGTGGTGATGTGGGTAATAGCCATTACCTTGAATAATAAATATTGTAAAAACTGGGGACGCAATACATATTTACCTGTTTTTGCAGGGAAAAAAACTGGGGACGCCAAAAACTGGCCAAAAACTGAGAACTTTTTGATGATTAGTGGAGACAAAAAAGTTTTTATTCATCTTGATTGCCCATTATAGTAAGCATGTGTTCATAATAATGAGCAATCGTTGATTTGTTAAGTTTGATGATGAAAGATTCGGGGAAAATTTTTTGTGTGTGAAAAAAAATTAATAATTCAATATAAAATAAAAAAGTTTGCTCTAAGTTCCAAAAGGGCGCGTAACTAAAAACTCACCATTTCGGGCATGACAAGTAACTTTTTTCCGCAATTGTTTTCTTGGCGAGAAAAGAATCTACAATGACCTTTTCCTACAATCAATTTGCGAATAAAATTGGAAACTAGAGCTTACATAAAAGGAAGGGTAAAAACACAAAATAGCCCAAACGGATTTACCTCGTTATTCTCTTAATTAATAACCCGAGAGAAAAGTCCAAATTTAATAAAGAGGCATTACCAAGTTCAAGTCCGCCATCTCAGGAAGCAACCCAATCACTGCACAACACTTCTGTCTGTTCCAGAACAAGTTCTGTAGCTTTTTCCTGTTTGTCCGGTGGATAACCATATTTCCGGAGGATGCGTTTGACCAACACTCGCAAATGTGCTCGGGCATTCTCACGCCTGCTCCAGTCCACAGTCACATTCTTGCGTACACTATCTACTAACTCTTGGGCGATTTTTTTCAATGTCTCATTTCCTAGGACTTCCACTGCGCTTTCATTGGCGGCCAACGCATCGTAAAAGGCGGTTTCGTCCTCAGAAAGGCCTAATTTTTCGCCCCGGCGCTGGGCTTCACGCATTTCCTTGGCAATAGCAATCAATTCCTCAATTACTTGAGCAGCAGCAATAGCACGATTATGATATTTTCTCATCGCCTCCTCCAGCATCTCGGAAAATGCCCGAGACTGGACCACATTCTTCCGGAGCCGCACTTTAATCTCATCCTGCAGAAGTTTCTTGAGGGTTTCTAAGGCCAAGTTTTTTTGCGGCAACGCTCGCACCTCGGCCAAGAACTCATCCGACAAGATGGATATATCAGGCTTATCTAATCCTGCGGCCGCAAAGATATCCACCACCTCAGTTCCCGAGATCGCTTTCGAAATCAGTTGTCTGACAGCTGCCTCAACATCTTCTAGGGGACGTTCGCTGCTACTCACGGTGGCTTTGACTAGTGCTGTCCGAATTTCCTGAAATAGGCCAACCTCATCGCGAATGCCCAACGCCTCTTCATGTGGTACGGCTAAGGCAAAGGCCTTGGATAGCTCTGTTACAGCCTGGAGATATCGTTTTTTGCCGTCCTCCTGACTGAGGATGAACTCCATGGCTTCCGCAATCCCCTGCATGCGTGCAGTAGTATCAACTTTAAGTAACGAACGGTAGTCAAAGCCATGCAAAATACCTTGCACAACCTCGTATTTCTCCTTCATCACAGCTACAGCTTCTGCCTGGTCAACAGCAGCCATCCCTCTGCCGCCGCTTTCAGCATAGACAGCCAACGCTCGTTTGAGCGAATCGGCAATTCCTAGGTAGTCCACTACCAACCCCCCTGGTTTGTCGCGGAAGACGCGGTTCACCCGGGCAATGGCCTGCATCAGGTTATGTCCGCTCATGGGTTTATCGATATACATAGTGTGCAGGCAAGGCACATCGAAACCAGTTAGCCACATGTCACGCACAATCACCAGCTGCAATTCATCATCGGGATCCTTGAAACGCCGGGCCAACAGATCACGAACTGCCTTATTCCGCACATGCTGCTGCCATTCGGGCGGGTCAGAAGCAGATCCGGTCATCACCACCTTGATCTTGCCTTTTGTATCATCTTTATTGTGCCAATCAGGACGTATACTAGTGATGGCTTCATACATGGCCACGCAAATACGTCGGCTCATACAGACGACCATTCCTTTGCCAAAAAGCACCTCTCGGCGTCGTTCGAAGTGTTCCACTAGGTCCTCAGCAGCCAGTCGGATACGCTTTTCGGCCCCGACCACCTCCTCGAGTGAAGCCCATTTGCTGCGTATTCGTTGTTTGCACACTTCGTCTTCTTCTGTTTCCATAATTTCCTCGAATTCCTCATCTATCCTGGGCTTTTCGGCTTCGTCGAGTTCGATCTTGGCCAGTCGGCTCTCGTAATAAATGGGCACCGTGGCCCCGTCTTCAACAGCCCGCTGGATGTCATAAATAGAAATATAGTCACCGAAGACGGCGCGGGTATTTCTATCCTCCTTCTCTATAGGTGTGCCGGTAAAACCGATAAAGGAAGCACGCGGCAGCGCGTCGCGCATATGGCGAGCAAAACCATCAATGAAGTCGTACTGGCTGCGGTGGGCTTCATCAGCGATAACCACGATGTTGCTCCGCTCTGAAAGCAAGGGATAAGTATCACCCTTGTTCTCTGGGAAGAACTTCTGGATAGTGGTGAAAATCACCCCACCTGAGGCCACCTTGAGTAATTCCCGCAAATGGGCCCGGTTTTCTGCCTGAACTGGTGTCTGGCGCAGAATCTGGCGGTTAGCTGAGAAAGTGGTAAAGAGTTGGTTGTCTAGGTCGTTTCGGTCAGTAATCACTACGATAGTGGGGTTCTCCATCGCCGGGTGACGAATGACCTTGCTAGCGTAGAACACCATTGAGAGGCTCTTACCTGACCCTTGGGTATGCCAGATGACTCCTGCTCGACGGTCACCGAACCGGGTTCGATACTCACCCTTAGAGTCGTCGATACGAAATGGATCAGCGGCTTCAGCTTCGACAAATCGCGCGTAGGGCATATCCGGCGAAGCCTTAAGGCCACAAGCAAGTAGAGTGGAAGCTAGCGCCTGATTCACTGCATGATATTGGTGATAGCCGGCAGCCTTCTTGGCTATTTCTGCTGTACAACCACCCGAATCTTCAAAAGTGATGAAATTGAGCACGTAGTCCTGGAAACGCGCCCGCGCTAGCATCCCCCGAACCATGGTTATAAGCCCAGGTTGGACCACACCTTCGCTTTGCTTTTCATTGCCCGGCTCGCGATAAAGGTCAGTGCCATCAATAGTCCGCCAGGGCATGAAACGGTCCCAACCGGAGGTGATGGTGCCAAAGCGTGCCTGGAGGCCATCGGAGATGATGCAGATGGAATTATAAGCGAATAAAGAGGGTATATCCTGCTTATAGGTCTGCAACTGGTTGAAAGCTTGGCGGAGTGTCGCCTGTTCAGAGCTAGGACTTTTTAGTTCGATTACCACCAGCGGTAATCCATTGACGAATAATACGATATCCGGCCGCCGTTCCTTCTTGTTTTCAATTACGGTGAATTGGTTTACCGCCAACCAGTCGTTGTTTTCAGGATTCTCCACGTCCAACAACCACACTTTACCATGCCGTTCCCCCTCCGCTCCCATCCACGAAACATCCACACCATCGGTGAGCATCTGGTGGAAGCGGCGATTATTTTCGATCAACGCTGGGCTTTCAAGCGTCAACACCTGGCGAAGGGCTTCTTCGATGGCGGAATCCGGCAAATCAGGATTTATGCGCACCAATGCTTCCCGCAGGCGACGTATTAATATTACATCACTATAAAAGGCACCCTTTTCTCGTTCAGGATGTGGACCATCAAATGCAATGTCCGGGCCGAAAGCCACCTGCCAGCCAAGTTCTTTCAAATCTTTCAAAGCCATCTGTTCAATGGCGTTTTCAGAAAGATAGGTCATCTTAGTTCCTTCCTTCGATCTCTCGCATCAACCACTTTAAAAGTGGTTGCCACTTATTGATGCCCAGGCCTTCAACACCGGCAACCGCAAGAAGTCGCTTCAAATACACCTTGACCCTGGATTGCGCTGACGGCCGTTTCGCCCAATCCACCACGGCAAGATTCTCCATTTCTGCCAACAGGGTGTTCACGAAGCGAAGCACTTGCTGAGCTTGGTCAGTGTTGCCATTAAGCAAGTTGTGAATCACAAACTCATAAAGATTGTTCACCTTGTCCTGATACAGTCCCTGATACTCATCAAGGAGTTGCAATTTCGAGGATTTGAGAACCGGTTCCTCCGGAGGCACCTCTTCCTCCTCAGTGATAACTTCGGCTGGCTTCGTTTCCTTTTCCACGGCAGGCTCAGTCTTTTCCTCGCTTTCTGCGGGCGGCACCTCCTGCAAAGCCTCCAACACGCTAAGATACGCCTGTCGGTCCAGGTGATACAGCAACTCACTCGGTGGCACCCGCAGCTCGATGGCTTCCTCCGGGGTTTGAGCTCCAGCCTGCACGCGTACCACCAAGATCCCTTCCTCCATGTCCACCTCGGCGTCCAGAGCGCATCCCTCATCGATGCGGTCGTTAAGGTGCCGGAAGCGATCTGGCGGCTCTCTGGTCGTAAGCAGATTTGGTTCTTTGCCGTCATAGGCACTGAGTATTAGGGCAATGACAGAGTCGGCCGACAGTATATATACCCGTGTATGGCGACTTGAGATGGCATCGAGAAATCCATCCTTGCCGTGGGCTACACTGCCGTCCTGATTGCGCATTTCGTTTAATCCCTCGGCCAGTTTATTGTGCCCCGAGATCACCTTGCCTAATGGCCCCACACCGCGCTGGTTGCGCAGCCCTAGGGCATTCAATACGCAGGAAAGCAACTCAGTTGTCGTCGGTGTAGCTGAATCCGGCGGTGTAGCCCTTAGCTCGCGGATGACCGTCCAGCAGACTGCCTCTAAGAAGGATTTGGTCAGTTCAATCAAGCTGCTGCCGTCCTCTTCATATGTGCGGGCAAGGTCGTTGTAATGCTGCTGGAGATTTGGTGCATGCGGCCATCGTTCGCAGGCGGCGCGAAAGGCAGGGACGATGTCGTCTAACGTACAGGTCAAAGGGGGCCCTCCAGAATCTTCATGTTGGATTTTTGCTTATCCTTTTGCGACAACCAAAAAGTTATTTGCAGAAAACTGGAGATTCCGTTGGAAACTGTATGAGAGACACTCCCAATTCGGCCCCGACCAATGGTCGTAAAACTATATTTGCTACATACCGAACTCACGACACCTACCCATTCGATTCTGACAACAAATCGACACACTGCAACCTGACATCATAGCCCAATCCTTGCAGTAGCTTCGCGTTTTGCATGAGATTTAGCTGACTAAAAAACGGTAGAGATAGTGGCCAGTTCCTTGTCAGTTTTGCAATAATGGCATAAACTATCTTGAAATCAGATGGATTGGGGCGTGTAGACCGATCAGGTATGAGATCCCGAAATTTCTTATTAACCCTCATCCCTGCAAGTTTTGTGTGAAGCTGCTCGCGCACATTTGCATCCTGTAGAAAGAGTCTCGCTGCCACTGTCCCTTGTGCGAACAGGTGACTAAGAGTAGCGGAACGTGTCTTTCTTTTCACGTAAACCAGCTCGTTTTGATCGGACAGAAGATCGCAGAACTCAATACTTGTTGACATATCTTCTCCCCTAACGAGAACATTATCTAGGCAAACATATGTACTACTATCCGCGGAAACGCGTCTGTTGTATTCTTTTTCCCGCTCGTTTTTTCGTGCTGGTGGCAAAGGTCTATCTGGCGCTGGAAGCGAGGCTATGAAGCTATTCACGCGATTCGCGAAGTTCCTTTCAATTTCGAACCATCTTCCTTCAACCAATGCATATAGGCGGCCGTTAAAATTGGTTTCCCACACGATACAGCTGAAAAAAGACCATTTGTTTTGAAAATCCTGGCTTCCTGTCCAGCGAACTGATACCTGATAGGATTTCAACTTCTCGATTGTCATTTCATCTATCTTGCTACCCAGGGCTTGCATGTACTCATCAATGTCAAGATCATCATATTCCTCACGCCGTGTCCCACCAATTCGGAACTTCTCTACAGATTGCCAGTCGATGACTTCCGGCGGAGCAAGATGGAGTTTCTCTGTATCTCTCTTCTTTAGAGTTTCCACAAGTGCTTTATTTAGCATGTTGACGATATGCGGGTCTTTCACTTCGCTCAAATGGTCGACCCATTCAAAATGCTGCTTATAGCGATTGTCTCGAAACGCGTGCAATATCTCGACGCATTTCTCGCCAAGGTTTTTCGCAGTTATCTGCGCTGTAAAGGTTAATGCGTCAGCCCCTGTTAATCGTTTCGCGAAGGCGTGATCGTCAGGCTCTCCTGTGACAGCTCTCAGTAAGTCTCGTGATATATCTAAGCCAAAAGCCGCTAACTCTGCGCTTCTGCTTGTTTGTTTCCGAGTAGTAACCATGATATCTTCATAAGTTCGAAGATCCATGCTTCGGAGACGCTCATGGTGAATTCGATTGAGCGCAACTCTTAGCCCAAATGCCCGTTCGTAACAGTTCGGTTTGAGGATGTTACGCCCATACCCGAAGGTAAAGGCGAAAAATCTCCTTTTGGCTTTTACAAAAAGAACAGCAGATACGGATGATGTAGTAAGCTCACCGAGGGGCAATTCCAGCACTGGTTCAACAAAGTGCTTCCACTGTGGCGTTCTTGTCCTCGGACGTGAGTACCATAATTCTCCCTCATAAGGTGCATCGTTTCTCAGGGGGACACGTACCAGCGACTGTGGTTTACGTACTGCGTGAAGCGGCGACTCCACCGATTTCTTTAAGAGTAAAACAGTCAGCTTTTGGGTAGGAATTCTTCCACGCGTCATAGAACATCCTCCAGAATCTTCTCCACATCCGGCACCCTAAGTTCGGCGGAGATGAGCTTGGGGAGGAGGGTGTTACGGAGGATATCAATAGTGTTTTTTTCTTGGTTTCTCAGTACAATCTCTCTAAATAATGGCTCGACTAATCGTGAAAATAATTCAATAATGTTCGGAGCAATAGGATGCTCCATTAGTTTGTTCCTCAAATTTGCAAACGTTATCTGAGGTTGTGCCGAACCAGTAATGCAACTCTTAAAAGAGATGTGTTTAAAGTAAATGTAAAGAAAATTTACAGAACCATATCTAGGAAGACACGCAAACGCTATATTTGAAATCCAAGCTGGTGATTTTGTTGTATCAACACGTCCGCAGTTAGAACCTCTGCAGGTCAAGGCAACTATTCGCTCTTCATAAAGTTTCTCATTGGTATACCCACGTATTCCATTGCCACCCCACACCGGATAAACATATTCGCCAGTTACACGGTCTGAGATCTTTCGTTTTGAAAGATACTTGCCTTGCTTCGCATAGGCTATTTTATTGAAACGAACCACCTCCCACCCCTTCGGAATCGGGCCCAACTCCGATTCCTGAAAACGGTCGGGGAAAAGGCGGAGGATGTGCTCGGGCAGACCGAGGGCGTCCGGGTTTTCGCGGTAGTGGGCGGCACGCTTGGCGAATTTTTCGGGTAGGGGAGTGCCGGCCTTGATGGCATTGACAACCACCGGGTCAAAGTCAACGAACCAAGACTTAAAAAGTGCCTGGGCTACTGCTTCTAACGTCTCGTTCATACGCCGATTCAGCTCGATTTTGTCGTCCAGTGTGCCGAGGATATGAGCAATGGCGCGTTGGGTAGAGAGAGGGGGGACAAGTATTTTTCGTTTGTGTGCTGCCTCCCTATTTAAACCAGGCACCGCACTATCCGCATTCATGCGGTCCAACCCGAGAGATTTCAACAAGTAGTAGGTGAACCTTAAATCTCTGTAATCGGCAGAGACAACGTAAAAAGTGGTGTCAATGGGACAAAAAGGGAGCTTAGAGAAATGTACCGCTCCGACTGTGCCTTTACGGCCGATAATGATACCTGGCTCATTAACAAAAGGCTGGTAATGACTTCCTACCTGGCCATTTGATCCGAAAACCGGATAAGGTCCAGGAATTCGATTCCGTTCTGGCAAGCCCTTGCCATAATGGAAAGGACAAAAATCCCCTACTGTAGTCTCAATCCACTCAGTTCCCATGCTCCAATACCTCATAATTATTCTTCATCCTTTTATCTCCCTCATCTTCTCTTCAATGAATCGCTGCATATCTTCCTTGCTGGGCAGTTCGAGCTGGTATCTGGATACAAAGAGATGGTTGTCCATTCCCGCCAGGGCGTATTCTACTAAGGTCTGATCCTTTTGCGTGCACAACAAAATCCCGACTGGTGGATTATCGTCTTGTCGCATTACGTTCTTTTTGTACCAGCTCACATAAGTGTTCAATTGGCCAATGTATTCATGGGAAAAGGCGTCCACCTTGAGCTCAATGAGCACATGGCACTTGAGAATACGATGGTAAAAGACAAGATCGATAAAGTTGTAGCTATCTCCAATAAGAATTCGCTTCTGCCTGGCTTCAAAGCAGAATCCATACCCCA
>Ga0190347_1000161_pt1 | contig 22039 bp, 18 predicted proteins | sample 48721356_MG_FD_161652 | JGI IMG/M metagenome (GOLD analysis project Ga0190347, IMG submission 161652) | Hydrothermal vent microbial mat bacterial communities from Southern Trench, Guaymas Basin, Mexico - 4872-13-5-6_MG | ecosystem: Environmental > Aquatic > Marine > Hydrothermal vents >...
GGCACGAAAGCCCTCAAGGAGAGGAAGGGGAACGCCTGCTTTGAATATTTTGAGAGGGAACCGTTCTCCTCATCTGAAGAGACTTGGTCGTCTTTCCCTGCTTTTAGTTTTGGTTTTGGGAGGAGCGTAAAATTGAAAAAGATTGCGGAGGTCTGCGTCGGGTTCGTAACAGGATTTGAGAGGGCGTTTTTGGTTGAAGAGCGGGAGTTGGAGGCTTTTACAGAAGAGGAGTGGAGGCTGGTGAAGCGGTTTGTAAAGGCGAAGAATTGCAGGGGTTACTGGACTGAGGGGACGGTGAATTATGTGTTCACGGCAGACATAAAAAGCGAGGAGGAACTTTTAGGTTTGCCGAACGTTGCAGAGAGGTTGTTAAAATACCGGGCAGAGTTGGAGAAGCGGTATTTGCCGAGAGGTAGAAAATGGTTTCAGTGGCAGGCTGTCAGAAACAGAAGGACAGTGGAGGCGAATTTGGGCAGTCCAAAGATTTTTGTGCCTACACTTGACCGTTCCAAGACGAGCAGGTTCTGTCTGACCTACGAGCCAGTTTACCCGTGTGGCGACACGCTGCTGGTAATTCCGCGGAAGGGTCTCGAATTTTTTGTCTTGGGGTATTTGAACAGCCGGCTCTTCAGGGAGTTCTACCTCTCAAACGGTGGTAGAAGAGGCGGCAGGGTAGCGTTCACGCAGAGGCTCGTTTCGGAGGCGGACGTGCCTCTCTTCTCGGACGAGACGACCCGGAAAATCAGTTCTTTAGCGAGAGCGATTTACGAAAATAGGGACTTGGGCTGCTACAAGGAAAAGTTGGAGGCAGGAGTGCAAGAGGCGGTTAAAGGCAGTTACACAGGAAATCAAGCGTTTTAAGGGAAGAGGCGAAGAGGACGAAGCCGCCTGGGGTGGTGCTGGTTATGTTTTGCGTCTCGTTTGCAGTCGGTTTTTTGGTTCTCCACTCGCTGCCGGTGGCGGCTCTTGGAGCGGTCGGCGCAGCAGTAGCAGACGGCGTGGCTTTGAGAGTTCGGGGCGTAAGAATAAACGACAACCTCACGATTCCTTTGTTCTCGGGGGCTTTGATGAGTTTGGTCTAATTTATAAAATTGTGGTGTTTAGCTCGGTGTAAATCGTGAAGTGCCTGTCGGAAAACGGCACGCTGGTGCCAGGACCAGGCAGGTGGCAGCCGACGCAGACCTTGTCAATTTTGTACCCGCAGAAATTCTGGGAGAAGGTGCTGTTCAATATTTCGGTGTGGTTTCCAGGAGTTCGTAAAATGTTGTGGCACTCTACACAGCCTGAGCCAGTTTCGTTGAACGCGGTTGCAGTTCCGTTGTAGTGGCAGTCGTAGCAGTGCTCGGTCGTCGCGGCGTGGTAGTCGAGCCGTGCTTCCAAGTGGTTGTAGCCTGCTCCAAAGTCAGACAAACTCGGTCGGTGGCAGGGCTTGCAGTCTTCGACGCTCACGCCGGTGCTGGTTCTACTAAAGTTGTGTCGCCTGCCTTTGTGTCCTGAAACTGCGGTGCCTGAAAGAGTTTTTCCGCTGCTCGGCACGTGCCCACCGTTCTCGAGTGCGTTCTTGATGTCGGAGTGGCAGTCAAAGCAGTTGACCGCGGACGCGTTCTTCCAAGTGTGCCTCTCGCCGGGTGGGGTCAGGTTTACTGTGGCGGTGCTGCTCGGACCGAGGTTGAAATTATGAACTAACCAAGTTCCGCTGACATTCTTAATCTCGTACTCCACATAGAGCGGTCTCGTAAAGTCAATGCTCTTGTCAAAGCCCGTGTGGCACAAGACGCAAGCCTCGTTAGACTCTGCGGCAGAGCCACTCCCTCCACCCCGGTTCAACGGCTTGTGCGACTCATCTGCAGCCGCGAGGTCTTTGCTCTCGTGCTCGTGGCACTGCTGGCACAAGGGAACAGAGGCGGCGTGGGCTTCTTCACCAGGCTCCGAGTACTTACCAGAGCCGTTCGCGTAGGTTACGCCCGGCTCGCTCCTGTGGCAGTACTCACACGATTTGTCCTTGTGCGGTACACCGCTTCCCGGAGGCAGGGGCGTCGAGGGCGTCTCGTCAAACTCTGCTCTGATATTTTTATGGCACTTGTAGCAGGACACATCGTTTTCGGGCGCAGAGAGGTTGTACCAAGTGTGCTGCCCCTCAAAGAGAGAAGAAGAGAAGACAGAACAGGCTAAAGACGCAGTAAGAACAACCAAGACGAGCACCGCGACCTTGTATTTGTATTTGATTTTAATCATCGCCGCTCGCTCCTCCGCTCGCTCCTTCCACGCGGGTAAAGTTGCAGTACGAGAAATTAACTTCCCACTCGCCGCAAGCCTCGTCGCCCTCCCACTTCCTGCTTGACTTAATTTTGTAGCCTTGCGGCACTAAATATGTGACCGTAACCGAGGTAGCAGTGTGGCAGGCGATGCAAGCCTCGTTCGAACCTTTCAAGGAGGCGTTCTCAATCGCGTCGTGCAGGAACTTCTCGTGTGCCTCCTTCTCGCCTGTGTCGTTCGTTCTACCGGTCAGTCCGAAACCGCCTGCGATCATCCATTTCCATTTATCTTCAATTTCTTCCGGCGGAGAGTGATGGCAGTCGTTACACCTTGTAACATATTCAGGGTCAAGCGGGTGCATCGCCCCGCCCTTAGCAGTGTGACAGTCCGTACACGCGACCACGGATGCGGCGTGTGCTTCTTTACCTGGTTTTGTGCCTTGCCATTTGGTTGCGTAAATGTAGTTCCCGCGAGCGTAATTATATTCGGTAAAAGGAGCCCTGTGACAATCAGCGCAGGTTAAATCGCGGTGCGCACCGTTCTCAGGACTCTGCATCTGTCCTTCAACATCAGTATGACATTTCTCGCACGGCACATCATTTCTTCCCCAGATCTTTGGCTTATGTGCCGGTGGAGAAAGGTCGTACCAGTTGTGCTGCTCGGCGAAGAACGAGACCGTGCTCGGAAGCACGAAAATGCCGACCGCGACTACTGCAACCGCGATTAAGAAGAATCCTTTCATCTTTTTACTCCCTCCTCTTCCTCGTCTGCATCTCCCTGATCGTCAAGACCAAATAACCAATGATTGCAAGGACGCAGAACGCGTAGCCGTACATCCGCAAAATAAAAAAAATGTTCTTCATAAAAGTGTATTCCAGTCCGTACCTGCCAATTCGCCTCTCTCGGGCGTCGAGGATGAAATAATTGCCGACATCTTTTAGAACCACTGCTCGTCCGCCTAACTGCACGGCTTTCGCCTCGACCGCTCCCTCGGGCAGAACCCAAGGATCTACTCTCTCGCAAGCGTCCCCTTTTGTCCTCACTTTCCGCTTGCCTCCCTTCTCCTCGGTCACTGCGACGACGCGATGAATAAAAGGAAGCAGGAAATCAGGTCGCTCAAACATAATTATGTCGCCCTCTTTTGGCGTGGTCTGAATCTTCTGCATTGCCACGAGGTCACCGCGTTCAAATGTGGGTCGCATGCTGTCCGAGGTGACGGCGGAGAAGAACGCGAGTTTAAAGAGTAGAGCAAAGACGACGAGCAGGAAGAGCGAGAAGAGGAGCGAAGAGACGAGAAGGGACGGTCTGCTGCCCGAGGCGGTCTTGAATTCTTCGAGTTGCTCTTTTACTCTCTTCTTCCTTGAATGCTCGCGGTATTTTCTCTTGACTTGGGTGTAGAGACGGAGAGGCAGTTCGGTGCCGTTTACTGCAGTCGAGTAGAAGAAGAACAAGAGAGATGCTACGAACGCACTGACCACGAGGCTTAATATTACCGCTTCTGCGAAGGCTTGCATTTTTGCTCTTTCTTGCTCTTTTTTTGTTTTGTGTGTTTAAAACTAAAAAAATAAAAAGTAGGTAACCCCAGCCCCGAAGAGAAGAAAGGGAAGGGTTACCTTCGTCCTGCACTGCTGCTGCTCAATCGCTGTTTTCGTTCTCGTATATCTCGTCTATGTCGCCTGGCCAGTTTTTGTAGTAAGTCGTGTTTCCATATCCTGTTGTGTTTCCCCAGACTGTTGCATTGGCGTAGCTGCTTGTATTTATGCCCCACTCGGTTACGTTCCAGTCGTGGCTCCAGTCGGTTGTATTTATTTCTGGCTCGATGTTGAACTCCAGGCTTCTCGCGTGGCTCCAGTTTATCTTGACTGGGATGTAGGTGTGGCAGGCTAAGCACGCCTCGTTGGAATCTTCGAGCATCTCTGAGTTTATCGCTTGTGCAATAAACGGGTTGTGTGCTGCGTGTTCCCCTTTATGCATATCATCGGTGTAGTGGTATTGTTGTCCTTCAAATCCAACACCGTATGACGGCTGTGCAAATCCCCCCGCTGCCGGTCCCTTGTCTTCTGCCGTAGAACCAAATTCATGGCATGCCATACACGCGATTGTAGCGGCTGCGTGTGCTTTGTTACCTGGAGTGAAGTCGCCATCTCCACTTGCGAATGTGTAATCGACAGAGTCAACTCGGTGGCACGCGGCGCAGGCCTTATTTGAATCATACGTTGTAGTACTATTCGTGCTATTACTGGACTCTCCGCCAGCTAATGTTTGGTGAGCACCCGACATCAGAAACTCTCCATAAATATCTGCGTGGCACTTTATACACGGAACATTATTTTCCGGTTGGCTAATGTCGTACCAGACGTGCTGACCTGCGAAGAGCGAGACCGTGCTCGGCAGTGCGAATATCCCGATTGCTACGACTGCTACTCCCAACAAAACCAATTTGTTCGTGTTCATTTTTCCCCTCACCTCCTAATTTTTTATTTTTACTTTTGACAAAAATGTAAGAAAAATGTTGTTTAAAAGGTTTTTGATTTTTTTGCGTTTTTTGCTACAAAATATCTCTTCTTCTCAAGATGCGGGTCTTAAAAAAGAGGATAAAAACGAGAGGAGGAGAAAGGGGGAACGGAGGAGAAAAGGGGCGGGGAGGAGAAAAGGGGCGGGGAGGAAAAGCAGGGGAGATTTTGCTAATCCCAGAGTCGTTGGACGACTTGTGGCACCTCAAGCACTTAATCGAGACGGGCGACCTCGTCTTCGCCCTCTCCTACCGCAGATTAGAAGGAGCGACCGACAAAATCCGCCCGGACAAGACCGAGAAGAAACCTGTTCGGTTGGGCGTGAGAGTGGAGAGCGTTGAATTTCACAAGTTCTCCCGCAGGCTGCGTGTGAAAGGCGTGATCGAGGTGGGGGCGGAGAGGGGAGCGGAGACAGAACTGGGGTCTTACCACACCCTAAACATCGGGCAAGGTACAGAACTCTCGGTCGTGAAGGACTGGAAGGAGCACCAGTTGAAGAGGCTGCGAGAGGCGGAGAGAGCGGCGGCGGTTGCTTCTCCCGAGGTTGTTGTAGTTACGATTGAGGAGGGCGAGGCGGTTGCGGGCGTCGTGAGGCAGTACGGCGTTGACGAACTCTTCTCGATAAGGCTCGGCTCCGGGAAAGGAGCGGGTAGCGCAGGTGCAGGCAGTAAAAGCGATTTTTTCAACGCCGTGCTAAAGCAGTTGAAGACCTCTTTTCTTTACACATCCAGAGGAGGCGGAGGAGGAGCAGCAGGAGGGGCAGGAGGGGCAATAATTATCGCAGGTCCCGGGTTCGTGAAGAACGACTTTTTCTCGTTCTTGAAGGAAAAGGACGCGGAGTTAGCCAAGCGGGCGAGAACCGAGCAGGCGTCGAGCGTCGGAACTTCGGGCTTCCTGGAGGTTCTGAAACGCGGGGCGGTGGAACGGCTGAAGAGCGAGGAGCGGCTAACACGAGAGGTTCGACTGCTGGACAAGTTAATGCAAGAAATAAGTAAAGAGAAGGGCGGAAAGGCGGTGTACGGGAAGGAAGAGGTCTGGGAGGCTCTGCAGTTCGGCGCGGTTGAAACCCTGCTGGTCAGCGACGAAAAACTGAGCGCTGGCGAAGAAGAGGGTGAGGAGGCGGAGGAGGCGGAGGAGGAAAGGCGTGAGGTAGAGAAAATTCTTAAGGCTGTGGAGAGCGGGAGGGGGAGAGTGGTGGTCTTCAGCACCGAGTTCGAGCCGGGAAAGCGACTGAACGGGTTGGGCGGAATCGCTGCAGTGCTGAGGTTTCGGTGGGACGGCGGGAGTTGAGCGGTGGATTCAGAGGTGGTTGGAAGGAGAGAAGAAAGAGAGAGGAAAGTGAGAAAGAGAGAGGAAAGTGAGAATGAGAGTGAGGTGAGACCACGGGTTCTTGCTTGACAACGCTTCAGTTCTGGGCGTGCTGCTCTACGGCTCGGTGGTTAAGGGCGAGAGTACTGACCGAAGCGACTGGTTCCTCTCGCGTGTGAAGGACGAGCGGTACGATGTGCGTCTCTTCGAACTTATGCCGCTTTACCTTAAGATTGAAGTTAAATTAATCTTTTAATTTGCGGGTAAAAGAGGAGCAGCAGCGGGAGAAGGAGCAGCAAGCCAACCGCCACTTTACCCACCACAGAACCTAAACCGAGGAGAATAAAAATAACCCGCTCCTCTTCTCTTCGCGGTTCAAACATTCTTGGCACCGACTCACCCAAGAACTCTTTTGTTACGCCGAGAACGCCGTCGTAAGAGCCTTTAGAGGGTGCGAGTGCCGAGACGCGGACCAAGGTAATGTTCTCTGAAGTAAAAGGGCTCTCTTTTACATAAAAATACAGCACGACCAGTCGCTCGGTTACCTCGCCTGCCGCTGCTTTCTTTACGACGACGAGTTTCTTGGCGGAGATTGTGTCGTTGAAATTTTGGCTCGCCGCCCCCTCCCTCTCACCGCCAGTCCCCTCCTCCGCCCAGGCAGCGTACAACGGTTTTTCCACCCAGCTCAAATTCTGCACCTCTATTCTCGCCTTGCCCTCTTCTTCAATCTCGTAGCCCATCGCGGGGTAGCAGACGATCGGGGGGTGAAAGCTTGAACGAGCGTTGGACTGCACAATCAGAAAAATCACGGGCTGATAGAATTTCGGATGCTTGTAGGCACGCAAGAGTACCACTTCTGCACCCAGGCTCTCTGCAACCTGCGTCGTGTTGTAATCGTTTGCGGCAGTCCACTCGCCGACCTGCCGCGGAAAAGCCTGAATGTGCTCGTTGTTTCCGAAATCCAACAGCGTTCGGACAGGCGTTGCAGCCCCGGACGCACGCGAGAGCTCGGTGTCAATCGTTGTGATCGTTTTAGCGAGAATCATTGAGGGGGTTGAAAAAAGGAAAATAAACACGAAAGAGAGCAGAAGAAGTCCAACGAGCCTTGAATTTTCCTCGAGGAAACTCCTCATTTTTTTCTTTTTCCACCCTCTTTTAGCTTCTGCTCTAACACCCGCTCCGAGTCCGCGAACGCTCGCTCGGTCTCGGCGTTCCCGAAATGCCTCTTCGCCTCCTGCATTTCTTTTACTAACTCACCCACTCTACCTTCTAAGACCAACTCGTGCAGCCTGCTGGCAGTCGTCAAAAACGCCTCGTGAATCCCGCCCATTTCGAAGTTCGTCTGAATTGTTGCGTAAAGGTGCGGGTCTTGGTGCAGGAGCCTGCCCACGAAATCGGTTATTATTTTGAACTGCGGGTTCATAAACCGCCTCGCCCGTGCGACCTCAAAATCGAGGTCTTTTAAAGCAACGCCGAAAGCGATGAGGATAAAATGCGTCAGCCCCTGAACCACTGCCATTATTTCGTCGTGCTCCGCCGCGGTTAGGACTTCAATCCTCGCCCCGTTACTCTTGAAGAGCTCTGCGATTTTTTCGGATTTCGAACCCCTCGAACCACTCAAACCCCTCGAACCCCTCAAACCCCTCGAACCCCTCAAACCCTTCAAACTCACTAAACCGCTTGAGCCGCTTCTTGAAGTTGAAGGCACGAGAATGACAGTCTGACCCTGCAGGCTCTTTGCAGAAGGACCGAAGAGGGGGTGCGTGCCGAGAATCTCAACACCGCTGCTCGCAAATCGTTCCATCGCAGCAACCGGTGCTTTTTTCACCGAAGTTAAATCCATCAGCAGCGAGCCTGCCGGCATTCTCGGTCCCACTCGCTCAATCACGCGGCTCGTTAAGTCAATCGGGACCGAAACGAGCAGCACCTCGGTCGCCGCAACCTCCTTCTCTCCTTCTTCTTTTTTTTCTTCTTTTTCGTCGCCCAAAATGTCGGTCTTCAAGAATTCCACGCCGATTTGTCTTGCGACCGCCTCGGTCTGCTCGCTCTTGTCCACGATCCGAACTTCAGCACCGTTCGCCTTGAAAAACCCGGCGAACCACTTTCCCATTCCACCTGCCCCGCCGATTATCGTTATTTTCATCGGAAACCGCTCGTTTTCACAAAAGTTTAGTAAAATAAAAGTAGGTGCGGTGGAGAATTCAGAGATCTTGTGGGAGAGCCTCTGTTTTCTGCGTTTAAATACTTTGATTTTTTTGATTTTAATAAGAGCGGGACTTAAATAAGGTTTGTTCTAATATCAGAGCGGAGTAACGAAGAGGGAAAGAAGAGGGAAAGGAGGAGAGGGAAGGATGAAAATAAGGGAAATTATGAGTCGTCCAATAATCGCAGAGGATGAGGAGACGCTGGTTACGAAAATAGCGGAAGATATGGACGAGTTGGGAATTGGGAGCGTGGCGATAACGAGTAGCGGAGAAGAGGGGAAAGAAGGGGAGAGAGAAGGGCGAGAGGGGAGTAAAGGAGGGAAGCCCGTGGGAATTATCACCGAGCGGGACATTGCGTTAAAGGTTTTGCTGAAGGACAAGCGGGCGAGCGAAGTAAAGGCGAGAGAAATAATGTCGTCTCCTCTAGTCACCGTCGAGCCAGAGACAACGGTAGACGAAGCCTGCAAACTCGCAGCGCGGAAGCGAATAAAACGACTGCCCGTTGTTGAAAACGGCAGGTTCGTGGGAATTGTGAGCATTCGGGACCTGCTGGCGAGGAAGCCGGAGTTCGTGAGGGAGTTTTATTTCTGATTTTTAATTGAATGAACCCCGACGATCATTGGGTATGCGCCGTACTCCAGCCGCTCAACGCCGTAGTCCGAGAAAGTGAGCCCAATTACGAGGTAAGTCTCGCTCCTCCGCAAACGCCAGAGCATTCTCCAGCCGTAAGTCCAACGGTGCTTCTGCTTTAGGTCGTTCCAGGCTTTGTAGAAGTCGTCGCACCTGCACGACCACCCGCGGTAAGTTCTGCCCGAGCCGTCTTTGAAGTTGAAGCGGAGGTACTGTTCGTGACTTTTCACTCTCTCTTTTTTCCCCTTCCCGCTTTTTCCCCTTCCCGCTTTTTCCCTTCCCTCTGCCTTTCCCCTTTTTCCCGACTTCGCCACCTCCTCGTGGACCCGCAGAATGCGTGGTTTTATCAGACCTAAGCTCCTTCTCTCGCCCTGCTTTCCGCTCTTAAAGACTGCGTCTACCGAGTCGTCGAGGTTCTGCTCCAGAAACGCTCGCTTCTCGTCCTCGCTCAGTTCCCTGCTCACACCCTCGCCGCAGACGAAGAACCTGTCCTCCTTCCGTGCCCGCCTGCCCCGCCACGCGTCGAGATAAACTTTTGAGACGCAGAGGTTCTTGAAGTTTTGCGTGTCTGCTTCGTAAACGTCCTGCGGTCGCACCCCCTCGCCGTTCTCGGTTACACCCGCGACGCAGACCCGCCCCCTCTTCTCGGGTCTCGCAACCGCCAGCACGGTAAGGTTCTGCCTCAAGTAGTCGGCACGGCTCAAAGCGTCGATTTCTCTTGAGATTTTGGTTACCCTCGTAAATCTCCCGACGTTCGCTCGTTTCTCTGCTGCCTGCTTCTCGCTGCTTAAAATCCAAGCGTTCTCAATCTTCAGCACGTCGCCAGTCTTTATCTTGCCACGAGCGACGAGTTCTGCGTACTCCTCCCAAAACGAGACCTTTCTGTAGTCAAACTCGTCCGAAATTATGAGGTCCACGATTTTTTTAGTCTCGCCACCGCTTACTTGCTCTGCAGTTCGTTCTGTTGCAGTTCGTTCTGCTTTTGGTCTCGGTCTAACTTCTTTAAGTGGTAGAACCCGCAAAACCTTCCCGATGATTGTCGCCATTGTCTAATTTCTCTTCTCCAATTCTTTCTCCAATTTTACTTGGCTCTCGGCTTTAAATAAACTACAGGAAAACGAGACAAGATGCACTACATAATTACAGAGAAAGGGACGACAGCGAGGCGAATCGCAGCAATCCTCTCCGACGGCAGAGCAAAGAAGACGAAGGTAGGAGGAGTAGAGAAAGTAGCCGCGTACGAGTTCGACGGGAAAGTGGTCGTTGGGCTGAGCGGGCACATTGTTCAGTTGGACGTCCCGAAAGAGTACAAGACTTGGAGCCTGACAAACGCTTACAAATTAATTGATTCCGAGTTAGTCGTGGTTCCGCTAAAAAAGGAGGTGGTCAAGGCGTTGCGGCAGATTGCGAAGGACGCCGACGCCCTCACGCTTGCAACCGACTACGACCGCGAGGGCGAGTTAATCGGCGTCGAAGCACTAAATATTATTAAAAAATCCAACCCCGCGCTGCTGTCGCCGAGGGCGAGCGTGAAAATCGACCGAATGCGTTACAGCGCGATCACAGAGAAGGAGATAAAAGAGAGCTTCGCAGCGAGGAGCGAAGTGGACTACAACCTCGCAGCAGCAGCCGAAGCGAGACAAATTACCGACTTGGTCTGGGGTGCGTCGCTGACAAGGTTCGTCTCGTTGTCTGCGAGTTTCTCCTCACTCTTCTCGGTCGGTCGTGTGCAGTCCCCGACGCTTGCGTTGCTGGTCGCGAGGGAGCGAGAGATTGAGAAGTTCGTGCCTCGCAAGTACTGGGAGGTGACTGCAAAATTAAAGACCGCGAAGGGCGAGATTTTTGAGGCTGCACACGAGAAGGGTAAGTTCTGGAAGAAGGCGGATGCAGAGGCGGCGAAGGCGAGAATTGAGGCTGCTGGAGTGGCTGGAGTGGCTGGAGTGGCTGGAGTGGCTGGAGTGGCTGGAGAAGGAGCAGGTGGTGGTGCGGGCAGTGGTGGTGCGGGCAGTGGTGCGGTTGTGTGTGCAGTAAAGACGAAGTTGCGGACTGAGAAGCCGCCGACGCCTTTCGACACCACTGCGTTCATAAGAGCCGCGGCGTCCTTCGGGTTCTCGCCGAAACGCACGATGACCGTCGCAGAGAGCCTCTACCTCGCAGGACTCATTTCTTACCACCGCACCGACAACACTACCTACCCCAAGACGCTGGACTTGAGGGCGTTGGTGAAGATGTTTCTGGGCAGCAGGGTGTTAGGGGTTGGGGTCGGGGAGCACGCTGCCAAAATCGCGAAGAAGAGGACTCTAAAGCCGACCGCGGGCAAGAAGAAGACCACCGACCACCCGCCGATTCACCCTGTCGCCACCGCAGAAGCGGGCGAGAAGAAAATTGAGGAAGGCAGTGACGAGTGGAAGGTCTACGAACTCGTGGTGAGGCGGTTCTTGGCTACGCTCTCGGACCCCGCAAAGTGGAAGGACACGGAGGTCAAGGTAGAGGCGGGCGGCGAGATTTTGAAGGCGAAGGGGAAGGAACTGAAGGAACGGGGGTTTTTGGCGGTTTACCCGTATTTGAAGCGGGAGAAGGAGGTGCTAAAATTACCGGACTTAAAGAAGGGCGAGCGAGTGGAGGTCGTTGGCGTTGAGGTCGTGGAGAAGGAGACGAAACCGCCGAACAGGATTTCGCAGGCAGGGTTGGTGAAAAAGATGGAGGAGCTGGGGCTCGGCACGAAGAGCACGAGGCACGAGATAATTGGAAAGTTGTACGACCGCGAGTACGTGCAGGGCAACCCCGCAAAGCCGACAGGAAAAGCCTTCGCTCTCGTCGACGCGTTGGAGAAGCACGCGACGTTGGTAACGAAGCCGGAAATGACGAAGACGCTGGAGCAGGAGATGGACGAAATAAGCGTGGGCAAGCGTGCGAAGGAGGAGGTGGTGGCGGATTCGAGGCGGATTCTGAAAGCTGCGTTCAAGGAGCTGACTGCGAACCGCGAGGAAATTGCGAAGTCGCTTAGAGAAGCCGTAAAAATCGACAAGGTCGTCGGCGAGTGCCCGAAATGCGGGTCTGCACTCTTGCTACGGCGATCCAAACGAGGCAAGAGGTTTCTGGGCTGTAGCAACTACCCTGACTGCAGTTTCTCCCTGCCACTGCCGAACTCAACGACTGGAAAGGTGGTCGTGACCGAGGACAAATGCGAGGAGCACCCTTACCTGTTCAAGTTGAAGATTGTGGGGAAAGGGAAGCGGCGGGCGTGGGACTTCGGCTGCCCGTACTGCAATTTCCTGCAGTGGAAGGAGAAGAAGGAGAACGAGAATACTAAATCTTCGGAATAGTTTTCATCACAAAATCCGCGAACTCCGTGCAGGTCGCACCGTCAGAACGACCGCTTGGAACGAGCTTTCTCTTACTCTTTTCACGCGAACAAAAATCAAGAACGGTCTCCAACTTCTCCGCTTCTGCAACGAACCCGATGTGGCGGAGGAGCAGCACAGAGGCACGCAGAAGGCTTGACGGGTTGGCAAACTCTGCCCTGCCTTCTTCAACCATTCTCGGTGCAGAGCCGTGAATTGCCTCGAACATTGCGTAGCGTTTGCCGATGTTGGCGCTGCCTGCGGTGCCGACGCCACCCTGCAACTCCGCGGCTTCGTCTGTAACGATGTCGCCGTAGAGGTTAGGAAGAACGACAACTCGGAACTCCCTGCGTCGCTTTGGGTCAAGGAGTTTGGCAGCAAAAATGTCCACGAACCAACTGTCCCACTTGACCGTGGGGTAGCGTGCGGCGACATAATCTGCGACGCCGAGGAACTTGCCGTCGGTCGCTTTCAAGATGTTTGCTTTCGTTACGACGGTCAGGCGGTTGATTTCGTTTTTGTGGGCGTAGTCGAAGGCGAGCCGAATTATTCGCTCCGAACCCTGCGTTGTGGCGACCTTAAAGTCAACGGCGAGGTCGTCCGAGACATTTACACCCCTGCTTCCGAGAATGTAGGCTCCTTCGGTGTTCTCGCGGAAGAAGACCCAGTCAATTCCCTGCTCCGGCACTTTTACAGGGCGGACGTTCGCAAAGAGGTCAAGCTCTCGCCTCAACGCCACGTTCGCACTCTCGAGGTTCGGCCAGGAGCCGTCCTTGGCGGTTGGAGTTGTCGTTGGTCCTTTTAGAAGCACGTGGCATTTCTTTACCTCCGCAAGCACCGCGTCAGGTAGCGTCTGCCCGACCTCTACACGGCGTTCGATTGTCAGCCCTGAAATCTCTTTAAACCGAATCTTACCGCTCTCCACCGCGTCGCGCAGCAAGAACTCCAAAACCCGCCTCGTTTCCCTCGAAATGTAAGGACCGATTCCGTCTCCCCCGATTACGCCGATTACGATGGGTTTTAGCGATTTGTAGTCTGTCCAATTTTCGCGAGTCTCGGAGTTTTTCAGTGCTTCAACGCGGTTCAGTTGCTCCTCAATGATTTTTCCGAAATGCTCCTTCGCCCGTTCGATTGTTGTTTTTGGGTTCATATTTTTTGGTTTATTTATATTTTTATTAGGTTTAGTTAAGAAGGGGGAGAAAGGAGAAGGAGGAGCAAAGAGAAGGAGGAGCAAATGAGGGATGTAGCGATAATTGGAGTTGGGCACACGAAGTTCGGGCGAGCGAAGACGAAGAAGGGGCTTGAGCTCTTCTCAGAGGCGGCGTTGCAGGCGGTAGACGACGCGGGCGTGGAATTGAAGGAAGTGGAGGCGTTGTTTCAGGGTTCGGCGCTGCCTGGTTTCGAGGAGGGGCAGGTAATGCCCGCAGCCTTCTCTGCTGGCGAGCTCGGGCTGAGTCCTGTGCCTGCGACGAGGTACGAGGGAGCGTGCGCGTCGGCGTCGATTGCAGTGCGCGAGGCGGCGATGTGGGTCGCTGCTGGGGAGTTTAATGTTGTGCTGGCGGGGGGCGTAGAGAGGGCGTTGACGATGGGGACGCTCTTTGCGACGCGGACTTTCTCGATGGCGTGCCACGCACCGACCGAGGGACCAGCGGGGCTCACTTTCCCAGGAGTCTTCGGAATGGCGGCGTTGCAGTACTCTAAGAACTACGGCGTGCCGCTGGAAGAGCTGCGTGAGAAAATGGCACTCGTCTCGGTTAAGAACCACAGGCAAGGGGCGTTAAACCCGCTGGCGCAGTTCTACGGGAAAATGGGGGACCTGAAGGTGGAGGAAGTGGTAAATTCGAGGTTTGTGGCGGACCCGCTGACGCTGTTGGACTGCTGCCCTTTCTCAGACGGTGCTGCTGCTCTCGTGCTCTGCTCCGCGGAGGAGGCGCGGAAGTACACGGACGAGCCTGTTTTTGTGCTTGGCTCGGGGCAGGGCTCGGGCGGTGCGCTCTCAAAAATGGCTGGCGGGGACTTGACAAAGCCTGCTTCGAGGGTGAGTTCTGCGAGAATGGCGTTTAAGCGTGCGGGGCTCGAGCCTTTGGAGATTGACGTGCTCGAACTTCACGACTGTTTTACGATTGCGGAATTAATCGCGCTTGAAGGAATGGGTTTCTTCGGGTGGGGTGAGGCGGCAGACGCGACCGCAGACGGGCAGACCGAGAGGGACGGGAAAATACCTGTAAACGCGTCTGGCGGGCTGCTCGGCAGAGGACACCCAATCGGAGCGACAGGGGCGTCGCAGGTCTACTGGGTCGTTAAGCAGATGCGCGGCGAAGCACCGAAAGGAATTCAAATCGACCCTGTTCCTGAGTACGGAATGACCGACACCCTTGGGGGCGACTTCGGGACGCTCTGCCACCTTATTCTTGGGCGGTCGAAAAGGAGGAAATAAAAAATGGTAGAAAAAGAGCAAGAGGAAATGCTAACTCTTTCCGAGTACGAAGAAGGTTTGAGGAGCGGGAAGTTGTTGGGGCTGCGGTGTGCGTCCTGCGGCGGAGTAACCTGCCACCCAATGCCTGTTTGTCAGTGGTGCGGGGGGCGGAGCCTTGAGAGGACGAAGTTGAGCGGTGCTGGGGAGTTGACGACTTTTACGGTAATTCGCGTGCCGTCCGAGGGTTTTGAGGGGGAGGTCCCCTACATTCCTTGCCTGGTGAAGACCGAGGAGGGGCCTTGCGTTGTAGGACGGCTTGACTACGACGCCGAGCGTGCTACGCAAGCGGCGCAGGAACTGCTGGGCAAGCGAGTGCGGATGAGTGGAGCGTACACCTACAAAGGCGACAAATTCTCGGGCGGGGCTCACTCGTGCCCTGTTTTTGAGGTTACGGAATGAAAATGAAAAAGTACCCTTTTCAAAAAGTGGCAGACCACTTCAAAAGATCTGAAGAATATAGAACACGCAAAGGCATCATCCACGACAAAGAAGACCCACTCATGATAGAGTTCATTCACAGTCATGCGTCGAGTGGCGATAGAATTCTCGAAGTGGGGGGGGGCAGCGGTGCTTTTCTTGACCTTGTTCTTGAAAATACAAAAATTAAGGAAGCATATAATTTGGAACTTGTTTATGAAGCCTATAAAAAACAGGTAAATGAAAAAATCTGTCTGATGGGAGGGAATGCGTTGGATATTCCTTTTAAAGAGTCCTCATTTGATTGGGTGGTGGTAAAAAATCTGTTGCACCATTTGGTGGGTAGAACGAGAAGAGAATCGAAAGCGTTTGCGAAAAGAGCAGTTGGAGAACTTGCAAGAGTTACTAAAGGAGGGGGCTATCTTCTTATTCTTGACCAGTATAACAAGCATAGGTTTTTTTCTTCTGTTATTTTCTATCTTACGCTACTCTTCTCAACCTTTAGCGTCGGGTTCAAGTCATTTGGGTGGGGTAAAAATGTGATTGTGTCGTTTCTGGCGCCTGATGAGACAAGGAAGTTTTTGACGAAAACTGGCAACTTGGAGATTGTCTTAAGCAGGGAAAATCGATTGGATGTCTCGAAAAAATACAAATATACCTTTTTGATGTCAAATATTGGGCGGTTGGTAGTAATTACGAGGAAAAGGAAAGAGATACAAAGTTAATGGCATCTATGATATTTTTTATAAATTTTGAAATGGCCGAAATAAAACCGAAAGACTACAAAAACAGATCCTACCTCTCGGCGACAGAATCATCTAAATTCTTGGGCATCTCTGTTGAGTCGCTTCATCGCCTTGCGAATAGAAAAATTATTAAAGCAGAGATTGCAGCAAGCGGGCAGATGCGTTTTGATTTGAGAGAATTAAAAAATATGAAGCGAATTTTAATTTGAAATCAAACAAGCAAAGAAACGAGCAAAGAAACGAGCAAAGAAATGAGAGAGAATTTGAGAAGGTAAATAAGAAAGGAAATCTTGTTGAAGTAAATGGGACAACTAAAAAAGACTTTGTAAAAAATTCTATGAAGATGGCGGATTTGCCTGACAACAGTCTCCATTTGATGATTTCATCGTCTCCGTATTTTGATACGAAAATGTATTTGGTAGAACCGATTTCGGCAGAAGGCGACCTCGGCAACACCTCGGCAACATTCACGATGTAGACAAGTGGTTTTGGATTGTCGGATAATAAAAGAAGTAATTTTATGTAAAAAGAGTTTATGATAAAAAGAGATAGGAAGGGGAGGATTATGAAGGCATGGCCAACAGGTTCGTGAAGTTTTTTTGATTTTTGTCTACAGGGATTAGAAATGAAGAGGGTTGCAGAGTCCACGTTCTCTTGTTTAAACGCAGATTCGGTGTGTTTGTGAGAGCAACCAATTGTGAGAATATTGTTAAAGATGTTGTTTGTTAATTTTTAGACAAACCAATTATTAGACAAACCATATTTTTTGTAATGAAAAAAGTAGGCATTGCCGACACGACATTCGCAAGGTACGACATGGGAGGGGCGGCGATTGACGAGCTGAAGAAGCACGCGTCAGTGCGGATCGAGAGATACACCGTGCCAGGCATAAAGGACTTGCCAGTGGCAGCGAAGAAGTTGATCGAGGAGAAGGGCTGCGAGATTGTGTTGGCGTTGGGGATGCCTGGACCCGCGGAAATAGACAAGCAGTGCGCACACGAAGCCTCGCTTGGAATCATTGCTGCACAACTTCTCACTTCTACGCATATTTTAGAGGTCTTTGTTCACGAGGACGAGGTGGGGGGAGGGAGAGGGAAAGGGGGGAAACGGAAAGAGGGGAAGGAGAAGGAGCTGGCGTGGCTTGCGGACCGCCGTGCGAGGGAGCACGCACAGAACGCGCTGAAACTGCTCTTCAAGCCCGAGGCTTTGGAGCGCGAGGCGGGGACAGGGAAGCGGGAGGGGTTTGAGGACGCGGGTCCTTTGGAAGTGTAAGTTAAACTTTAACCTTTTTAGAGTTAAGTTTTATCTTTAATTATGTGTGAATATTGTTGTGTGGGTGTGGGCGAGAAGGGGGAAAGAAAAAAAAATCCAAACGCTCGGCGCGACAAGAGCACACAAAAATAAAAAATTAGAAGGTGAAAACAAAAAAAATGAAAACCAAAATAAGCAACAGAAAAATAGCGACTACAGTTTTTGCGATTTCGCTACTTGTAGCCCTCGCCCTTGCGCCTGCTGCCGTGAGTGCAGCAACAATTTACGTGCCCGACGACTACACAACAATTCAGCAGGCGATGAATGCCTCCTCGCCCGGCGACACAATCGTCGTGCGCGACGGCACCTACACCGAGAACGTGGATGTGAGCAAGCAGCGGCTCACGATCCGCTCGGAGAACGGTCCCGCCACGACCACTGTTCGGGCAGCAAATCCAAACGACTATGTCTTTTGTGTAACCGCGGAATATGTGAACATCATCGGGTTCACGGTAACAGGTGCGGCTGGACCAGGAAAAGCAGGTATTTACCTCGTCACAACGCTTTCTACATTACCAACAAACAGCACGAGCCACTGCAACATTTCTAACAACAATGTAAAGATGAACGACGCAGGCATCTCTCTGTGGTGGGCGCCCAGTAATACACTCACGAACAACATCGTATCAAACAACGACTGTGGCATCAGCGTGGGTTCTTCGAATGACAACACGCTCACTGGCAACACCGCAGACTCAAACAATGGCTATGGCATCATCTTCAGGGATTCAAACAACAACACCCTTACCAGTAACTCCGCTGCGAACAACAACAACTACGGCATCTACTTGCAGGATTCGAGCGGTAACACTTTAACCGGCAACACCGCCAACAACAACAGCCACGGCATCCGGCTGGATTCTTCGAGCAACAATGCTTTAACTAACAACAATTGCTCCTCAAACAGAGGGACTGGCATCTCTCTCGTGGAATCAAGCAACAGTAGCATATCCAACAACATCTGCGAAAACAACGATGGTTATGGCATCAGCCTCTATTATTCAAACAACAACGAGATAACAAAAAATAACTGCTCAAACAACAATTACGATGGCATTTCCCTGTACTCTTCTAACAACAGCATTTTAACTGATAATACTGCAAACTATAACAACGGCGGAGGCTTTTTCCTGCATTCAAGCAACTGCACTTTAGCGAATAACAGTGCATCATACAATTACGACGATGGCATTACCCTGTACTCTTCAAACAACAGCATTTTAACTAACAACAATGCATCCAATAACTGGATTGGCATCTGGCTGGCGGATTCGAGCAACAACATTTTAACAAGCAACACCGCTAACCAGAACATCCGAGGCATCGGGCTGTTTTGGTCGAGCAACTACAATACGCTCATCAGCAACACCGTTAACCAAAACGACGACTTCGGCATCGGGCTGGAGACTTCGAGCAACAACAATATTTTGATGGACAATACCGTTAATAAGAACAAAGGGGAGGGAATCTGGCTTGAAGTTTCAACCAGCAACACCCTCTCTGACAACAACATATCAAACAATGGGGAGGGAATTGTCCTTGATAATAATTCAGCCAGCAATACAATCTCTGACAACAACATATTTGACAACGACTGTGGCATTGGGTTGTGGAATTTGAGTAACAACAACATAATCTCGAATAACAGCATCTATTCAAACGATGAGGAGGGAATCGGTCTTGAAAATTCCGCCAGCAACACAATCTCTGACAACAACATATTTGACAACGGCTACGGCATTGGGTTGTGGAATTTGAGTAACAACAATCTCATCTACAACAACTACTTCGCAAACAACACGAACAACGCCTATGACGACGGCAACAACCGTTGGAACATCACAAAAACTGCGGGAACGAGCATAATCAGCGGTCCTTACCTGGGCGGAAACTACTGGAGCGACTACAAAGGGTTTGACGTAGACGAGGACGGTATTGGGGATTGGCAGATACCCTACAATTGCTCAGGAGAGATAATAAAGGGAGGGGATTATTTGCCTTTGGTACCATCAACACCCAAACAACCAACAGTCTTAGTCACAACAGACAAAACGAGCTACAAACCCAACGAGACGATGACAGTCACAATCGGCTTAAAAAACCCAACCGCGGTGGACGTAGACTCTTATTTCGTCTGGTACTTAGGATTGCCAAGTTACGGCTACTGGTCGCAAATGTTGGTCACGCCGCTCACGCTGCCGCCAAACTTCGACCAGACCTACAACTTTTCGATTCTGGTAGGGAACTGGGGCTCGGTGGGATTTGACGCAGTGTGGTACGTTGCGTTGTTGGAGCCGACGGCGCCGTACGCGACGATCAGCAGCGACACAGCAAATTGGAAGTACAACCCAAGAACAAGAGCCACGCAAGAAGCAGAAGCAAAAGCAGAACCCGAGGAAATCGCAAAGCAGATTGGAAAAGAGCTGGAAGGAGTAGAGTTCGCTGCCTAACCTAAAGTGGCGTTTGCTACTGGTTTGTCTAAAAATTAACAAACAACATCTTTAACAATATTTCTCAAACTTGGTTGCTCTCACAAACTCACCGAATCTGCGTTTAAACAAGAGAACGTGGACTCTGCAACCCTCCTCATTTCATATCCAACTCTTTCTTGCTAAAGAGCTTCTTGCTTTTTTTGGTTTCTTTAATCCTTCACGAACCTGTTGGGCATGCCTTTATAATCCTTCCTATCTCTTTTTATCATAAAAATCCAAGAAAATGTAATTATTAGATTATGAAAAGAAGTAGTAGCGTAATAATTTTTGGGATTGGAATCTTGGTAGCTGTTTTTATTAGCGGATGCGTTGACCAGGGAAATCACGAACAACTGCCACCGAGTGAAAACGGCACTGGCAACCCTAAACTCGCACTCGCGTCGTCCTACGAACCGCGGGAGTTCTCGGTTACCGCGAAAGCCCCACAGTACCAACTACCTTTAAACCTGAACGAGGTCGCAAACACCGGCAAAATAAACGCAACCTTCAATCTGGAGAGCGACGCAAAAGCGAAACTGGAGAGCAACGGTTTCGTTGTAATTCCGTGGCGGCACGGCGACGACATTGTCCAACCCTACAAAACGATGAAGGAGCTGGGGATTCCGATTTTCGTGACCTCTGACACGCTGCTTCACTTGTACCACATTCAGTTCAACGAGATTCTGAAAGATTTGGAGGAGGGGGAGTTCTTTGACGAGATTTTGGATTTGAGCAAGGCGATGCAGGAGCGGTCGCAGGCGGACTACGAGGCGTTTAGTAACGCTACTGACTCAGAGCGTGACTCGGAACTAAAAGAGGCGGCGAGGCGGAATGTCGCTTACTTCTCGGTCGCTTTGACGCTTCTCCAGACGCCGACCGAGGCAGAGGAAGCAGAGGCAGAGGAGGTAGAGGTTCCGGATTATGTAAAAGACGAAGTTGCTGCGGAGGTGGGAAAGATTGAGAAGCACGAGGGCTTCGAGCCGAGTTGCATTTTCAACGCGGACGCTTGCGAGGGCAGGGGTTGCGAGGACGAGTGTTGCTACTGCGAAGACTACTCGCAGTACGTCCCGAGGGGGCACTACACGAGGTCAGAGCGGTTGGAGCAGTACTTCAAGGCGATGATGTGGTACGGCAGGACAGCGTTTCTCCTGAAGGGCGGGAACGTCAGTGCGGGCGAGTGCAGTGGTGTAGGAGGGGGCGGTGGAAGGGAGACGCCGCTCGTAACCGAAGAGGACGCGAAAATCGCGACCATTCAGGCTTCTCTGCTCTCTTCCGAACTGCCCGCGGTCAAGGTGGGCGAGAACAAGACCAAGACCGCACAGGAGGTCTGGACGCGGATTTACTCGGTTACCGCTTTCTTTGTCGGGACTGCGGACGACCTGACGCCCTACGAGTACCAGAGAGCCGTGCGAGAGGTCTTTGGTGCGGAGCATTCTGATCAAACTTTCTTAAAGTTTGACGACGAGAAACTGCTGCAGTTGAAAGCGGAGTTAGCAGGAGTGAGAAGCCCCGAGATTTACGGCGGCTCGGGCGTTTGCGTGGTCTACCCGCCGTTTACGAGGGAGAAACTGCAGGCGTGCTTGGCGAAGACGAAGGGTCTGCGATTTATGGGGCAGCGGTTCGTTCCCGACTCTTACCTCTTCCAGCAACTCGTCTCGCCCGCGGTCGGAATGTTTGCAGGGGAGGGCGAAGAATGCGAATCCGCTTTTACCTGCTGCTACACTGCTGCGGGACCGGCGAGGTGCTTCCCGCGGGGGTTGGACGTGTTTGCGGTTCTGGGCTCGGAGCGGGCGGAGGAGATTTTGAAGGCGGAAGGAGACACAAAATATGAGGGAAAGAACACGAGTTACGAGAAGCAGTTGAATTCGTTGAAGCAGGAGTTCGAGCAGTTTAGCGTCTCGGACTGGAACAGGAACCTCTACTGGTCGTGGCTCTACGCGTTGAAGCCGCTGCTTGCAGAGTTCCCCGCGGGCTACCCGACTTTTATGCAGACCCAGGCGTGGCAGGAGAAGGAGTTGCAGACCGCCCTCGCCTCGTGGACTGAACTGCGGCACGACACGATTCTTTACGCCAAGCAGAGTTACACGCCTGTCCTGGAGAGTGCGTTTCCGCAGCCAACGCCAGTTCGCGGCTTTGTCGAGCCGGTGCCGGAGTTCTACGCGAGGTTGCTCGCTCTGACCGAGATGACCGAGAGCGGGTTGGCGAAAATGGACGCTTTGGAGGTGTTGGAGGAGAAGCACCGAGACCGGCTGGAAAGTCTTGAAAGCATCTTAAATCGGCTAATTGAAATCAGCACGAAGGAGTTGGAGAATCGGGAGTTGAGCGAGGAGGACTACGAATTTATAAGAAGGTTTGGCGAGAAT
>Ga0190347_1000165_pt1 | contig 21460 bp, 24 predicted proteins | sample 48721356_MG_FD_161652 | JGI IMG/M metagenome (GOLD analysis project Ga0190347, IMG submission 161652) | Hydrothermal vent microbial mat bacterial communities from Southern Trench, Guaymas Basin, Mexico - 4872-13-5-6_MG | ecosystem: Environmental > Aquatic > Marine > Hydrothermal vents >...
GAGAGCGTATGGCTGGAGATTTAGTTGCAGAGATCCCTAAGGCGACCTTACGAGCGATGTATAGAACAATGGTAAAGATTAGAAAATTTGAGGAACGAACTGCAGAACTTATCTCCCAAAAAGAGATTATTTGCCCAACTCATTTATATATCGGGCAAGAAGCAGTGGCGACAGGGGTATGCTCTGCACTCAAAAAGGAGGACTGGGTTTTCAGCACTCACCGCTCACATGGGCATTACATCGCTAAAGGCGGCGATATAAAAGCGATGATGGCGGAAATGTATGGTAAAGCAACTGGATGCTCAAAAGGAAGAGGAGGTTCTATGCATCTTGCATCGCCTGAAATAGGGTTAGCAGGGAGTCCTGCTATCCTTGCTGGTTCAATACCTTTGGCTGTGGGAGTGGCATTAGCCTTTTCTTTACAAGAAAAAGATAGTATTTCTGTAGCTTTTTTTGGTGACGGAGCGACAAATGAAGGGGTATTCTATGAATCCCTCAACATTGCAGCACTTAAGAAACTACCAGTAATTTTTATTTGTGAAAACAATCTTTATGCTACTCATATGCACATATCAAAATGCCTTGCTGACGTAGATATTTACAAGAGAGCTAAAGTATTTAATATGCCTGGTGTTAGAATTAACGGTAATGATGTAGTAGAGGTGTTTAAAGTGGCAAAGAGCGCAATTGAGGATGCTCGACACGGTAAAGGACCTGCTTTGATAGAGTGTATGACATACCGATGGCGAGGACATGTGGGACCTGATTACGACTTAGATAAAGGGATTAGAAGCAGGGAAGAATTAAATTATTGGATGAATAGATGTCCTATTAAGGAGTTGGAAAGGATATTGTTAAAATATGACATTATATCAGAATCAGAGATAACCCAGATCTATGAAAATATTGAAAAAGAGACAGAGGAAGCCGTTGTCTCTGCGAAAGAGAGTCCTTATCCAAACCTTAGTGAGGATAATGTGCAAGATAATGTGTTTGGTGATGTATTTAAAGGAGGAATATAAAAATGCGAAAAATATCTTATGTACAAGCGATTAACGAAACTTTGCACCAAATGATGGAAAAAGATAAAAGTGTATTTTTAATAGGTCAAGGTGTCAACACCCCGTGGTATGCAGGAGGATCTACTATTGGGCTTCTCAAACGTTTTGGTCCTGAGCGAATATTTGACACTCCAGTGTCTGAAGACGGCGTTACAGGGGCAGCGGTTGGTGCGGCTTTGGCAGGAATGCGTCCTATTTTATTCCATGCAAGAATGGATTTTATGCTTTATGCAATGGATCAGATAATTAACCATGCTGCAAACTGGTATTATATGTTTGGTGGACAGCTAAGCGTTCCCTTAACTATTTGGGGGATTATCAATAGGGGAGGAGAACAAGCAGCTCAGCATTCGCAAGCCTTACAAGCAATGTTCACGCACATACCGGGTCTAAAAGTCGTTATGCCAAGCACACCGTATGATGCTAAAGGACTTCTCGTTGCAAGCATTGAAGACGATAATCCTGTTGTTTATATTGATGAGCGCTGGTTATATAATTATATGGGTGAAGTGCCAGAAGAGTTGTATTCACTTCTGATTGGAGAAGGGATAATTAGAAGGGAAGGGGAAGATGTAACAGTGGTGGCGACTTCGTATATGGTTCACGAAGTAACGAAAGCAGCCGAGAGTCTTGATAAAAAAGGTATAGACGTGGAAGTGGTAGATTTACGCTCTTTAAAGCCTCTTGATGAAAATCTTTTATTCAACTCCGTGAAAAAGACAGGTAGATTGGTAATTGCGGATGGAGGCTGGAAGACATGTGGTATAGCAGCAGAAATATCAGCTTTGGTATCAGAAAACATTTTTGACAATCTAAAAGCGCCAATTATGCGAGTTTCATTACCTGATACGCCAGCACCTGCGAGTTTGATATTGGAGAAAGCATACTATCCTAAAGCAAAAAATATAATTTCTACTGTAAAAAAATTATTGCAGGAGGAATAGAAATGTCTGTGCAGAGCCCGACATTTATCATAAGCTTGGATGTAGAACTCCTTTGGGGCGCTGTGCTTTACCCTTTTGATAAAATCGTAAATTTACTAATAAACGACAGCGAAAAAGGGAGAGGCTGCATAGACATCCTGCTAAACCTCTTTCAAAAACATAACATCCCAGCGACATGGGCTGTGGTCGGACATCTTTTTCTTGACCATTGCGAATGCGAAGATGGAATACCGCACAAAGAGATGCCGAGATTCAAAGAGGATTGGTATTCCGCCGACCCCTGTACTGACATAAAAAAAGACCCGCTGTATTACGGAAAAGATATTGTTGAGAAGATTCTATCAAATCGGGTTGAGCACGAAATCGGCTACCACTCGTTCTCTCACATTGTCTTTTCCGAATGCAGTAGGGAAGTCGCAGAAGCAGAGATAAAAATCGGCAACAAACTTGCAAAAGAATTCGGGATTACGCTTAAATCATTCGTGTTTCCTGAGAATAAGATTGGGTATGTGGATGTTTTAAAGGAGAGCGGGTTTAAAATATACCGCGGAGAGAATGGACGCAGAAGATACGAGCCAAGCCAAAACATCTTGGTTCGAAAGTTCAATGGCGGGCTAAACAAATTAATCGCACCGCCAGTAGAACCGAAGTGGGAGGAAGGCATCTGGAAGATTCCGAGCTCGATGTACTTCTGCGACCCTCAAATCAAGTTCAGTGTGCTGCCGCGAGCAAAACTCGGGCTTTGTCGGGCGATAAAAGCGAAGAAGGTTTTTCATATTTGGTTGCACCCTCACAGCCTTTTATTGTACTCTTCGCTTAAAGATGATTTGGATAAGTTTCTTGGGGTTGTGGCAAAGGAGAGGGACGATGGGAAGATTGAGGTAATGACGATGGGGGAGTTTGTGAGGGTGTTGGATGAGAAGGGATGAGAAAAAAATGAGTGAAGAATTTGTTATACCAAAGGATTACAAGCCAAAGGGAAGGTTGACCAGGAAGATTTGGGGCTCTTTTCTGAAGTCAGTTCCAGAATTATTAGGATAGGGTGCGTGAGAGAATTGAAAGTTCTGCTCATAGTTGAGTCGGGTTTTCTCTTCGATGTGTGTTTAGCACAAGACCTTAGCTCTATTTACCTGATGGATATGGCAGAAGCAGGGACTATTGCAATGGCAGTCCCCGAGTATTCGCTTGTCGAGATTGACGGACAAGCGGCAGATAAGATTCAAGGTAGGAAGAAAAGATACAATGCACGTAAATAATAGTTTAATGGGATATATATATTGTTACAAGCGTATAAGATATAATATCTTTAAAGGGCTGTATGAATCTCATTTTATTTATAAATTGCTTTTAGCTCTGTGTATGGCTTGCTTAACTGGCTTAGGAGCCCAACTAAAAATTTACTTACCCTTTACACCTGTGCCATTTACAGGGCAAGTCCTTTTCGTGCTATTAAGTGGTACGCTACTTGGAAGATACGGTGGATTATCTCAAGCTATCTATGTTGGAATTGGCTGCTTGGGAATTCCGTGGTTTGTAGCAGGCATGAAAGGTGGTATCGAGGTTCTTATAGGTATTACAGGGGGATACCTAATAGGTTTCATAATAGCGTCCACAATAGTTGGGTTCTTTACTGAGAGATATTTGACTGCTAGGAAATTCAAATTCCAGCTTTCGCTTATGTTAATTGGAATTGGAATAATTTATACAGTTGGTGCAATTCAATTTTCCTTAATAATGTATACTGACTTCCAAAAAACGATGATCTTAGCTGTAATTCCTTTCATACCTCTCGATATACTCAAAGCAATTAGCGCTTCTTTTATATCAACAGCAATACTCCCAAAAGACAATTATAATGACAAAAGAGAAATGCATTGAAAGAGCTGTAAAAAGCACAATGCCAGGGATAATAATTAAAATTACAGTAAAAGTTGGTGAAAAGGTAAACGAAGGGGATGTAATCGCTATATTGGAATCAATGAAAATGGAAAATGACATAAAGTCTCCAATCTCTGGTGAAGTAAAGGGAATATTTGTTAACGAAGACGATACGGTAAATCTTGATGATATTTTAATGGTAATTAAGTCGTACAAATAAGATGTTTGAAAAGGTTTTAGTGGCTAATAGAGGGGAAGTAGCAGTTAGAGTAATGATAGCTTGCAGAGAACTTGATATTAAGTCTGTTGCTGTTTATTCAGAAGCAGATAATAACGCGTTTTTTAAAAAATACGCCGATGAATCTTATTGTATAGGTGCTCCTAAAGCAACTAAGAGTTATCTAAACATAGAAAAGATTATAGAAGTTGCAAACGAGTGCGGAGCAGATGCTATACACCCTGGTTATGGTTTTTTAGCTGAGAATTCAAAATTTGCTGAAGCCTGCGAAAAAAATGGTATTACGTTTATAGGTCCTGGTAGTTCTGCTATTGCAAGGATTAGTAGTAAAATTAATGCAAGAAAAATAATGAAAAGGGTAAGAATTCCAATAGTGCCGGGCATAGAAAAAGGGATTGAGGATTTAAAAGAAGCTTTAGATATAGCTGAAGAGATAGGTTATCCAGTGGCGCTTAAAGGCTCTTCCTGTGGGGGAGGGATAGGAATGCAAATTGTTTATAAAAAAGAAGATTTAGTGAATGCTCTTGAGGCTACTCAATCAATTGCAGAAGCTGTATTTGGAGATGCAACTGTATATATTGAAAAATATTTAGAGAAGTCGAGACACATAGAGATTCAAATATTAGCTGATGAGACAGGAAATATCATTCATTTAGGTGATCGTGAATGCTCCATTCAGAGAAGAAATCAAAAAATAGTAGAAGAGGCACCCTCTCCAATAATGACTGAAGAATTGAGAGAGAAACTCGGTTTAACTGCGATAAAGGCGGCTAAAGCAATAAACTACGCTAATGCTGGAACAGTAGAATTTTTATACTTAAATGGTAATTTTTATTTCCTTGAGATGAATCCTCGCTTACAAGTGGAGCATGCTGTGACGGAAATGGTTACAGGAATAGATATTGTTAGAGAGCAGATAAAGATAGCAGCAGGAAATGAGCTTCCTTGTGGACAAGAAGATGTAAAAATAAATGGTTGTGTTGTAGAATGTAGGATATATGCAGAAGACCCTTTTAATAATTTTATGCCATCGCCCGGCAAAATTAAAATGTACAGACACCCGATAGGCCCAGGTATCAGGATAGATAGTGGTGTGGACAGAGGTTCTATTCTCCCTCTATATTATGATTCAATGATTTCTAAGCTTGTTGTATGGGACAGAATTAGAGAAGATGCTGTAAGAAGAATGAGAACTGCACTTCTTGGATACATAATAACCGGTGTAAAAACAAATATTCCTCTGCTCAATACTATAATGAAAAATGAAGTTTTTTTTAGAGGGAATTTCAACACAAATTTTATAGTAGAGCATAATATTGTTGAGAAAATGAAAAAAAATTTTAAACAAGAAAATGCGTAAATTAAAATTAAAAACGAGATACATAGGGAAGGAAATTTATTATTTTGATGAATTAAATTCAACTAACGAAAAAGCTAATAAATTAGCAGCTAATGCGGAAGGGGGAACAGTAATAATTGCAGGAAAGCAAAAAAAAGGGATAGGACGTTTTAGCAGAGAATGGTTTTCACCTGAGGGAGGGGTATATGCTTCTGTTATATTAAAACCTAAAATAAGTCCTGTTAATGCTTCAAAAATAACCTTAATCGCAGGGATAGCGGTTGCAAAGGTTATTAGAAAACTTGGATTGGATGCAAAGCTAAAATGGCCGAATGATGTTTTAATTCAAGGAAAAAAAGTAGCTGGTATATTAACAAGCATAAATATAAAAGAAGATAAGATTGATTATATCATAGTTGGTATAGGAATAAATGCGAATATAGATCTAGGGTTTTTTCCAAAAGAGCTCCAAAAAAATGTTACTTCACTAAAAGAAGAATTTAAAAAAGATGTTTTAACAGAAGAGATACTAGAAGACATACTATATGAGATAGAAATAAATTACGAAACTTTTAAAGAAGGAAACTTTACTTATCTTCTAAATGAATGGAAAAGATTATCAGATACTATTGATAAAAAAGTGAAGATAAAAATGCAAACAGGAGTTATAAAAGGGAAAGCAATTGGAGTAAATAAGGATGGGGCGTTGATGCTAAAGCTTGAAGACGGCTCCTTAAAGAATATAATTGCAGGAGAGTGCACACATTTGAGAAACGGTGAATTTGAGGATGACCAAAGACCTTAGAGAAAGAGAGGAAAAGATAAAACTTGGTGGTGGAGAAGAACGAATTGAGAGGCAGCACAGTGCTGGTAAGTTAACCGCACGTGAAAGAATAGATAAACTTCTCGATACAAATAGTTTTGTTGAGATTAATATGTTTGCAAAACATCAGTGCACTGAGTTTGGTATGGAAAACAAAGAATTACCAGCAGAAGGGGTGGTAACAGGATATGGAAAAATTAATGGAAGATTAGTATTTATATTTTCACAAGATTTTACGGTTATGGGCGGCTCAATAGGAGAAATGCATGCAAAGAAAATTTGTGATGTTATAGATCTTGCATTAAAGACTGGTGCACCATTGATAGGACTTTACGATTCAGGGGGAGCAAGGGTTCAGGAAGGTATCGATGCTTTGAGTGGATGTGGACAAATATTTTATAGAAATTCAATCGCTTCTGGTCGCATCCCACAAATATCTGCAATTATGGGATCTTGCGCGGGCGCAGCGGCATATTCTCCAGCACTTACAGACTTCATTTTTATGGTTAAAGATACCAGTTATATGTTCCTTACAGGACCTCAAGTTATAAAGACATATACTGGTGAAGATGTTGCTTTTGAGGAACTTGGAGGAGCAGAGGTTCACAATAACATTAGCGGAGTTGCTGATTTTATTGCTAAAAATGATGAAGAATGTTTGAAAATGATCCGGGAACTTCTTGGCTTTTTGCCATCCAATTGTTTTGAAGATTCTGCATTCGTTGAAACTGAAGACAATGGCGTTAGGAAAAGCATAGTTGCAATAGATATAGATCTCACGAATCATAGAAAACCATATGATATGCATAAGATAATTAAAACAGTAATGGATAATGAATATTTTTTTGAGGTTAAATCCAACTTTGCAAGGAATATTCTAACTGGTTTTTCACGATTAGGGGGGCACACAATTGGAATAGTAGCCAATCAACCAAATGTACTTGCTGGCTCTTTGGATGCAAATTCTTCGAATAAAGCTGCCAAATTCATTCGATTTTGTGACGCATTCAATATTCCAATTGTTTCTTTTGTTGATGTACCGGGATTTTTACCGGGTATTCAACAAGAGCATCGAGGAGTAATAAAACATGGCGCAAAAATGTTATTTGCATATTCCGAGGCAACTGTGCCCAAAATCACTATTATTGTGCGCAAAGCTTATGGAGGTGCATTTCTAGCGATGTGTAGCAAAGATTTGGGTGCCGATCAAGTGTTTGCACTACCAACTGCTGAAATTGCAGTTATGGGGCCCGAAGGTGCTGTAGATATTATTTTCAAGAAAGAAAAAGATGAAATGAGGAAACAAAAAATTGATGAATATCTGAATAAATTTTCTAATCCATATTTCGCAGCGTCAAGAAGGCATATTGATGCAGTTATTGAACCACAAGAAGTAAGACCACGATTGATTAGCGCGTTGCAGATGCTATCAAATAAACGAGAGAAAAGACCACAAAAGAAGCATGGTATTATCCCACTATGAAATTCAAGAGGAGAAATGAAAAATGATCAAAGAGATAATGATATGGGTATTTTGCGAAAGAGGAGAACGAAATGCTTGATAATTTAAGCCTTAGGTTGAAGTTATTGTCCCGTTCACGCTACATTTTAGCAGTAAGGTATGTGATGCGAAAAATTGGTCTGAAATATGTTAAGATGCTGGTTTATGAACGATCACTGGACGCAGAAATAGCAGCCGTAAAAACAAGGATTCCTGTGGAAATAAGAACAGCTTCAATAGAGAATATAAAAAATAAACTATATAAAGAGGTACGATTGGCATCTGGAGATGAACCCTATGAACATAATGAGTCATTAGGTAGGATATGTAATGGAAATGTATGTTTTGTTGCAATGGTAGAGAATAATGTAGCTGGATTTGCTTGGCTTTACTTCCAAAAAAAGAAATATGAACCAATTATCGAAAGAGAGGAAACTTTCAGAAATGATGAGGCTTTGATATATGATAGAGTAGTATTTCCGAAATTTAGAAGAAAAGGCATAGGTAATAAGTTGAATGAAGAGAGGCTGCGTTATCTTAAATCGAAAGGTTATAAAAAAGTACTGGTATATGTACAGGCAGATAATATAGCATCAATAAAATCATTTGAAACTGTGGGGTTCTATCCCACTAAAATTATTACCTGTCTTAGAATATTTAAGTTCAAAAGGATAACCGAGCATCCTGTAATTATAGCTAAACACAAATGAATGAATATGGATAAAATTAGATGATCGTAGAACCTTTGAGGGATGAAAATGAATGGGAGAACTTTGTAGCAACTTCTCCTAAAGGGACTTTTTTCCATACATTAAGATGGAAAGAAGTACTCGAAAAATCATTTCCTTATGAAACTTTATATTTGGTTATTAGAGATTCAAATGACAAACTAATAGGTATTTGTCCCTTTTTTATAACAAAGAAATTATGGCCATTTAGAGTATTAGATTCATTACCTAACTCTGATCTCGGAGGACCATTGATGAAAGAAGAATATAATAAAGAAGCTGCAAGTCTTTTAAAGGATTATTTAAAAGAGTTAAGCTCGGATAAAGGTATAACGTACGCAAAAATCAGACTCTCCGATCCAAAGTTATGTGAATGTTTAAAAACAAGAGCATCAAAAGTTGATACTAATAGTGGAACAATGATTTTAGATCTGACAGAGAAACCAATGGATTTTATTTGGAATAAAATATTTAAACAGAAACAAAGAAAGTACATCAAACGATTCGAGCATGATGGTTTTATAACTAAAGAAGCTAAGGATACGGAGGATCTTAATAAATTTTATGCTTTATATCATCAGAACGCGATTAAAAGAGGTGTTCCGTATCCTTTTACGTATTATAGAAATGTTTTCGATTTGCTTTATCCCAACAGCTTTAATATTATATTGATAGAAAGGGGAGAAATATGTATTGGGGGTGGGATATTTTTCATTTATCCCGAAAGAAAGGTTATATACATGGCAGGTGCTGCACTTGACAAAACTGTAAGTAGCAGGTATAAAATATATTACAAATTACGTTGGGAGACAATTAAATATGCTCATAGAAATGGTTTTCGATATCTTAGTTTTGGACCAACACCTTCAGATCCTGGTTCAGTGTACTATTCGCTAAAGAGCGAGTTTGGAGCGGAATTTTATCAAGATTATTTTTTATATTTACCATTCAACGGAAAATTATTTTTTTTAAGAGAAAATGCGATTAAAATTGGGAGAAAAATGAAAAATAGATTACCGAAGACTTTGGTAAGGAGGGTAGAAAGTAAATTATAGTTAAAACGTTTTAACCATGAGAAGATGAAATTGATGAATAATTTTGAAATTAAGAAATGCATTTTAATTTTAATCAGCTTAATCTTTCTAACCGACTTAGCAATCTTTTTAAATATTCCTTTTTTAAGACAAGTTTTAGGATTTCTTTTTCTCGCTATTTTACCTGGGGTGTTAATCATACAATTACTAAAATTAGACAAAATAGAACCCCTAGAAAAATTTGTATTATCCGTAGGACTTAGCATCTCTTTTCTGATCTTCTTTGGATTGTTGTTGAATAATTCATCGCTAGCTCTTGGTTATGAAACACCATTGGCAACGATCCCTCTTTTGATTTCGTTTAACGTTGCGCTTGTCGTATTGACAATTGTTGGATATAAAGTAAAGAAAGAACCGCACTTTTCACTTCCAAATCTCAATTTAAACGTATCAGAAAAGGCATTTTTAATCGTTCCAATTTTATTTCCAGCACTAAGCATTTTTGGAATGTATTTTATGAACGCGACGAATAACAATATCATTTTGATGTTTCTACTCTTTTTAATTCCGATTTATGTTGTTTTTGTTTGTTTTTTTAATGACAAATTTCCAAAGAGGCTTTATCCAATTGTAATATTCCTGATTAGCATATCATTGGTGCTGATGTTTGCATTGAGGTCGAATCATATTATTGGGATGGACAGACACGAAGAATATTATTATTTCCTGACTACACTTGGTAATCTGCATTGGAATGTATTTGGTCATTCTACGCTTGACGCTTGTTTGTGTATTTCATTACTCCCCACAATATATCAATCAATCTTAAATGTAAATCAAGAATATCTCTATAAACTTCTTATCTCCTCAATATTTTCAATTTCACCTTTGATTATATATATTATATCAAAAAAATATGTTAGAGAAACGTATGCGTTTCTTACTTCATTTTTCTTCATATCGCAACATACATTCGTATCATTTCCAGGAGGTCGCACAAAAATGGCGATATTCTTCTTTGCACTTGCGATGATGACGCTTTTCAGTGATAAAATAGATCTGTTGAAAAAAAGAATTTTATTCATCGTGTTTATGGCATCGTGTATGGTATCCCACTATTCAACCACGTATATTTTCTTCTTTATTATGGTAGGAACGTTCATAGGAATAGAAATGCTATCAAAGAAATACACCTTTAAAAAAGTGATAAGTTTAACAAACACAATATTATTCTTTTCTATGATTTTCTTCTGGTATTCGCAGGTAACCGAGGTAGCGTTTAATGCTGGTGTGGGATATATCGAGGAAACATTAAAAAATTTACATAGTTTCTTCATTTTTGAATCGAGAGGAACAGGAGGAGCACTGCTGGGGAAAGATATTATGGAAAAAGGCATTCCACATAAAATAGAGTTCGTGTTCACTTGGCTAATTTTTGCATTCATCGGCATCGGGATCATCACATTGATAAGGAGATACAAAGAGATGTCGTTTCCAGAACTGAACTTTAAAAATCCAGAATTTTTAAAGGATAAGTTTGAGGTTGGATATTTCGTAATTGCACTCATTTGCGTTGGATTGTTAGTTGTAACAATTGCAGTTCCATATATTGGAGAACACTATAACATTAAAAGAGCGTATACAGTTACAATCACTATTTTATCAGTATTTTTTGTGATTGGGGGAATAACTCTCTCAAAAAACCTTTCTTTTAAAAAGAAAACTTTACTAAAGAAACAAAAAGAAGGGAAAAAAGCTTCACAACAAACTTTAGGAAAGTTTGATCAAACTGCTTCGGAAGTTCGGGCGTATTTGATTATATTGCTGGTGTTGATTCCTTATTTTTTTTGTAGTACTGGCGTTATGTATAATATATTTTGCGTTCCGCGTGCGATTACTTTAAATTCAGAAGGAGAAAACTATGATTCAATGTATGTTCACGATCAGGATAGTTATGGCGCGAAGTGGTTAAAAAGCAATACCGATGAAAGAGCTAAAATATATGCCGATTTTTACAGTGATAGAAGGCTGGTAAGTCAAGGTAAAATCACTCCCTCCTTAATTAATTATTACTGGCTCAGAAACCCTGTGAGTGTTGATGGTTATATCTATTTAAGGTACCACAATATTGTAAATGGCAAGTTGGTAAATCCTTATACAAGCGCATATAATATGACTGACTACCAAAGCATATTTCTCGAAAAGAACGAGATTTACGACAGTGGATGTACAAAGATACTTCGTTAAATCCACCCTTCTTTCCGCACAGAAACAAAAACTACTGCCGCACCAATTCCTTGACTCAATGTATAACCTATTGCAACACCGATTAAACCGATTTCTATCATCAGCACGTAGCTTAATCCAATCGTAAGAATTGATATAAGTGCATTAAGATATATAATAGGTTTTACTTTAAGTTGGATATTTTTAATGGTTATATAAACTTTATTGATCGTGAAAGGGATAACTGACAATACCAACACACACAGTACATAAAAACCATTTTTAGCATACGTTTCACCGAATAACAATAGAAGTGTATCTCCAAAGATAAATATGCTGAGTATCATTGGGATAATTAAGAGGAATGTGAATTTTATAGATTTGATTACGTTATTTCGGAATTGCTCCGGTGCATAAGACCCTTCTACGAATAAAGAACTGTTTACAGCCACAGGAATCGTAATCATTATATTTGAAATCGCTAAAGCCATAAAAAAGTAAGCATTCCTCTCCGGACTTAAAACATTGATAATCATCAAAGGCAATACAGAACTTGGAATGGCGCCAAAATTCTCAGCGATATAATTACCAAATGAGATGTGGAACATATCTTTAACTATTCTCTTTTTTACTGTTGGTATTGGTAAATACGAATGAACTCTTTTCGGCGTGAGAACGAAAATACTAATGACCAATGCTATGCAAGCTGCGATAGCCCATGACGAGATGATGCCAAACACACCAAACCCCACCAAACATAGAACGAATATTAGTTTTAAAATGGACAAGATTGTATTCTGAACGAATGAAAATTCAGCGGTTCGCAATGCCATAAATACACTCCGTTGAAGTCTGATAAGTGAGTTTGTAAAGACGATTACAATGAATACAATGATAAAAATAATATTTTCTCGTACGAATACCAATGCCGGAGACCACGTATCAATACCTAAAATGAAGATTGCAGATAATATAATCGAAAAAAGGAAGGTTATTGTGAGACACGAATTAATCATTCCCTGCTTATTTTCTTCTTTTGGCAAAAATCGAGCGACACCAAAACCAAACCCAAGCAACGAAAATACCACCAATAAATTCGCCGCGGAAATGAGAGCAGTTGCAAGTCCGACATCGTGAGGCGTGTAACATCGTGCCACGAGCAGCCAGAAGACAAAGCCTAAGATAGAGCCTACGACTGTGCTTGTCATCAAGAAGTATGAGTTTTTGAAAAGTGGATCGTTCAGGTGTCGCTTTAATTCCTTTCGGTTTTTTGGTATCATGATTTTCATTTTAGCACTTTATCTTGAAAAAATCTTCAAACATTTTGACTCTGTATCCACAAGGTATCTGGTCCTATACATTGTCTATCCCTGCTGTTCTCTCATTCCATCCAGCTCTCATCTTCTCTATGTCTATGTATTCCAGACCGTCTTTTATCTCTCTAAATAAAACAACTTTTACTCTACTGTTAGCCGTTAATCCCATCTTCTCTCTGATCTCTTCAGGTAACGACAAGTGTCCATCGGGCAGAACCTTTGCAATGTATTTAATTGCCTCCATTTTTTTCTTATTATTTTATAATCTTCTGTAATAAATCCCTTTCCTTTTCGCCTCTTCTTCCTCAAACATACCCATCACATCAATTATCACTGACTTGTGTCACAATCACACAATCCGCTTTCACGTCCATTTTGTGAAATTATTGCATTATTGCGAGCTCGTTCATCAAAGCAATGTTCAAATCACACTGAATGTTCTCGATAACCTTCACAGCCTCCGCGGTTCTTATGTCTTTCGCTTTGTAAACATTGGTGATTGGTCTAACGATTTCTTCTGTAACTTCACATATTTCAAATCCGGCACCTTTGACTTTTGAGGATTTGGCAGGTGCGAGTGGCGTTCGTTTGACAAGACCGCTGGGGTATTTTGAGTTTCTGAAACTGATGACACACAGTAGGAAGATAACGTTAAATTAATCTTCAAGCACGAACTCGAATGTGAGGACCATTATCGCGGTTATCAGGAGAAGAAAAGCGGTTAGCAGCCGTAACTCCGGCAGCACTTCTGTTAGCCCTACACCTCTCACACCTCCTACGCCCACGCCTCCTACACCCACGCCTCCTACACCCACGCCTGCTACCGAAGCACTGACGATTTTTCGCGTCGCCACGACAGACGGAATTAGCACCGGCATAGAAACTGGAATGAGCAGAAAAGAGAGAAGCAGGGTTTTGCTTTCTGAAAACATCACGAGCCCCGAGACGAACGAGCCTGCAAACGAGAGCCCGACCGCACCCAAGAGGCAGACGAGTAAGAGTGCGGCAAATCCCCTACCCAAAAAATCGAGGTTTAAGAAAACGACCGAAGAAGGAATTAGCACGCACTCCACGAGAACAAGCAGTGCGGTTCCGTAAATAATTTTACCGAAGAGAATTGCGAGCGGCGAGCAGGGCAGCGTCTTTAGACCGCCGAGCGTTCCGCGGTCGGCTTCGCGTGTAAAAGAGGTTGTAAACACGAGAATGCTCGTGAAGAAGAGAATAACCCAGAGCGCTGCGGCTGCCTCTTCTGGTCCTGAAGTGGCAGAACCGCCACTCCACGCGAAACTGCAGATCAGAATTGAGCCGACCGAGAAGGAGAGGATTGAGAGGACCTCGTAAGACCGCCGGAATTCGGTCCGCAAGTCCTTCTCCGCGATCCTGAACGCTGCTTGGAAAAAGTTGTTTTTTTTCATTGTTAGTTATTATTAACGAATGAAGAAAAGATTATAGCGAGGTTTTGAAGGACTAAAACTGATTTTCTCCAACCACCCTGCCCTTCTCGAGCGAAATTCGCCGCTCGCAAATCTTCTCCGACCACTCCAACGAGTGCGACGAAATTAAGAGCGTTTTTCCTGCACGACTCCTGAAGTAACTCACGAGCAGGTCGCAGGTCTTGGTGTCCAGACCCGAGAAAGGCTCGTCGAGCAGGATTAAATCGGGGTCGTGAATTAACGCTCGCACGATTTCCGCCCGTTTCCTCAAGCCGTGCGAGAGCTGCTTTACAGGTGTGTTGTACCACCGCTGCAGCCCCAGAAACTCCGCCGTCCCGAGAAAGTCCTCTTCTCTTGCACCAAACAGCCTCGCGTAGAACAACAGGTTCTCCCTAACGCTCAACTCGTCGTAGAGGAAGCTCAAATGAGTTACCAGCCCAATCCTCCGCCGCAGTTCTCGCCTCGTCTCGCTCTTGAGTGCGTCCTCGCCGAAAATCCGCAGACGGCCCGAAGAGGGAGAAATGTGCGTAGCGATTATTTTCAGCAGTGTCGTCTTCCCCGCGCCGTTGTGCCCTGAAAAAGCCACGAACTCGCCGCATTTTATTCGCAACGAGACAGATTTCAAAGCCTGCAGGTAGCCGTATTTTTTTGTGACCTCCGTGAGCTCTACGGCTGTGGCGTCGTTGGTGTAGTCTGACATTTCTCGGTTCGTTTTCTCTCACCCAATCTCTTTCAGCACTTCCTTCGCCCTGTCAACCCGCACTGCCCCCTCCTGCACCAGCACCGCCACGACTCGGTCGATTTTTTCGCCAGTGGCACCCGCCGCGATTGCGACATTCCGAGCGTGCAAAGACATATGCCCGCGTTGAATTCCCTCGGTCGCGAGAGCGTGTAGTGCAGCGAAGTTCTGTGCAAGCCCAACCGCGGCGAGAACCTCCGCGAGTTCGTTCGCAGTCTTCACGCCGAGAATCTTGCGGTTCACCTTCGCGGTCGGGTGGACCGAGGTTGCACCGCCGACTACACCGACTGCGAGCGGTAGTTCAATCGTGCCGACCAAGTCGCGGTCCCTGTTCTTTTCCCAGCGTGTTAGTGGCAGGTATTTTCCGGTGAGGCAGGCGTACGCGTGCGCACCCGCCTCGACCGCTCGGAAGTCGTTGCCCGTGGCGAGCAGGACCGCGTCTACGCCGTTCATTATTCCTTTGTTGTGCGTTGCGCAGCGGTAGGGGTCAGCTTTTGCGAAGAAGTAGGCGTTCACAATTCCGTCTACGACCTCCTCGCCGCCTACTGCTTCTTTTCCGAAGACCGCCCTTGCAGATGCGAGTCTGTGCGTTGCGAGGTTCGAAATAATCCGCAAATTCGCTTTCCCGCCCGTGAGTTGCTCGACGAGAGGTGCGACCGCTTCTGCCATCGTGTTCACTGCGTTCGCCCCCATCGCGTCCTTGACATTTACCAAGAGGTGAACTACGAGGGTTTGCTTGTTTGACTTGGCGTCTTCAACGACCCGCACCTCGAGGTCTTTCGCACCGCCGCCGAGACGCACAAGCACGGGGTCTTTCTCGTTCGCGAGTTCTAAAATTCGGTGCTTGTTCGCGAGGAGGGTGAATCTTGCGGAGAACGGGTCGGGAACGTCGGACAATTGAATTTGCCCGATCATCACGGGTTCAGTAGAACTCGCTTGGAAACCGCCGCTCTCTCCCCTACCCTCACGGCTCTCACTCGCCCGTGCTTTCTTCGCTGCGTTGCTCGCTGCTGCGACGACCGAAGGCTCTTCGATCGCCATTGGAATTAAGCAGTCCCTGCCGTTAATTCGGAAATTCACTGCAATTCCGAGTGGCAACGGCATTGCCCCGACGACATTTTCAATCATCCGGTCCGCGGTTTCTCCGAGAGCCCCTGTGTTGCCAAGAACTTTTACTTCCTCGTCTGTTAGCCCCGCAAAATCCCGCACCGTCTCCAAACGCTGCTCTGCACTCAGCTTATAAAATCCCGACAGTCTCGACGTTTTCATTTTTGAAATTTTAAACGATTTCAATAAAAATAAAAAACAGGAAAAAAACAGGAGAGCCGCCTAACCTAAAACGGCAACTCCTCTTCCTCCCCTTTACCTTTCCCAGGGTAAACCGCTTGAATCCAACCGCTCAAAATCTTCATCAAATGCAATTTCCAACACCCTCCCTTAGAGACGCTTCAGCACTGACATTCAGCAATTAGAGCACGAACTTTATTATCAAAAAATTTATTTTGTCGTATAAAAATAATTTTATAGAAAGTATTTAAGAAAAATTTATGGAAGAGATAGCAATAAAGAGGGAGGATTTTGACGGTATTCTGGGGTTGATTTCAGGGATACGAGATGATTTGGATGCTTTACGGGAGGAGCTGGAGATAATTTTGGATAATGAGTTCGCGGGGAAGATAAAGGAAGGGCTGGCGGACATCGAAGAGGGGCGGGTTTACGGGTTCGCGGAGTTTGAGAAGGCGCTCAAGGTCAAGCAAGGAGAGGAGCAAGAATAAGAACAAGAACAAATGAATCAGGAGTTCACAAACAGATTTTTGAAGGACACACGTCAGCTTAAAAGTGCGTTTAAAGAAGAGCTCGAAAAGGTCGTCAAGAAAATTACAGAGAACCCAGAAATAGGCAAAACGCTGAGATCTTCTTTCCGAAACTGCCGCTCTGTTAGGGTCAGAAAGTTCAGAATTATTTACAAATTAAACGCCGATAAAATCATCTTCATTACATTTGAGCATAGAGAAAAGGTTTACAAGTAAGAAAAAAAAGAAGTCGCCTAAAACGGCAACTCCTCTCTCTACCTTTCTCTGCAACTCTTCTCTGCAACACTCTCCTACCTCGGCAGGCTTGCTTTACCCCTCCTTCTCCTTCTACTACCCCTTTCCCTGCACCTGTAGGCACGTGGTTGGGGGCGGCGCCCCTACTCCTAGTGCTGCGAAGACAAATCCAAAAACAAACACGCAAGCAAGTTTTCCCCTCTTTCCTCCTTCTTTCCTTCCCTTTTTTTCCTTCCTTCTACACAGCCTTTCTACACAGATTTGCACGAGATTTTTCCGCTCGGCATTTTCCTTTTGCGTTTTTATTTATACTTGGTGTATTTATTATTCAAGATGGAAGAAGAGATGTCGGTGCGGGCTTACCTTTACTCGGTTCGATTCTACCTCTTGTTCGTCTCCGCTCTCTTCGTCGGCTCAATTTTCGTTGGCTACGCGGGTTTTATGAGCGGACTCTTCAGTGCGCCACTGGAGTGGATTCAAAAGCTCAGCCAGGGCGTAGAAGACTTTACGCAGCTCTACCCTGCGTGGCTAATTTTTCTGGCGGTCTTCACCCTGATTTTCTTGAACAACGCCTTTACCTGTTTCATTGACATCCTTTTAGGACCGCTGTTAGGCCTCTTCCCCTTGTTCTCGGCGTTCCTCAACGGCGGTCTGATCGGCTGGTTCGCACAGGAGGAGGGTCTGTTTGTCTTGCTTGCGATTGTGCCGCACGGGATTTTTGAGATTCCTGCTCTCTTGCTCAGCGCCGCAATTGGCTTGCGACTGGGGCGCGAGGTTTTACGGCGGCGAGCGGAGAGGCGTTTAAAAAGAGAGTTGCAGACTGGCTTGAGGGTTTTCCTCAGGCTGGTTCTGCCGCTGCTCTTTGTTGCTGCACTCATTGAGTCGGGTCTGATCGTCGCAACTTTTTTTCTCTAAACTGAAATCTCTTCTCGTCCCGCAGGTACTCGGTGAGGACTTTGTATTCGGTTTCAGAGAGCGAAGACTTCAGCCATTCTGTTGCTGCGGATTTAAAAGGGACGAGGCAGTGAAGAGAGACGCCGTGCTGACTGGCGACTTCAGCAGCCCCCTGCTCTCGGTCAAGTAAAACGACCGCGTGCTTGCACTCGACAGTGACCCCTCTCCTCTCCGCCTCGCGGTTTAGTTGCTCAATCGCGGCGAGTTTGGAGTCAAATTTCGTCGCCAAATCGTCGACGACCGCAAGCCTGTCGCCGTTCTCAAGCACGCCTTCCACGAGTGTGTGCTCGCCGTAATTTTGAAGATTTTTTCCTTCTCTTTCTCTTGTCCAGAGGGCAGGAAAGCCTGTCTGCAAAGCCACTGCGCAGGCAAGCGGAATTCCTGCCATCGCCACGCCAACCACTTTAGTCACGCCTTTGCATTCTTCCTTGACCAACCTTCCCAGCGCGTGCCCTACCTTTCCGAGCAGTTCAGGGTACGAAGAGAGGGGTCGCAGTTGGATGTAGAAGGGGCTCCACAAGCCAGAGACGAGCGTCCAACCGCGTGGGTTGTCCCGAAACCAGGTCTTAATCAGCCCCTTCTCGTACAACAAACGCACAACCTCCCTTCCGAGCTCCTCCTTCTCCTCCTTCCACCTCATCTTTCTCCTCCTTCCACCTCTTCTCGCGTCCCCTAATATTTAATAAGCAGGAAAAGATTTGATAAATAAAAATGATTGCCGAGCAGGATTTTTCCCTTGACGAACTCGCGAGGGCGGTAAAGGAGAGGAAGCCGGAGGTAGGCGCGATTGTGTCTTTCCTCGGTGTAGTGCGGGCGGGGACAGGCACGGAGACAGGCAAAACGGGTGAAGAGGGGAAAAAAATAAAAGGGCTGGAAATTGTGGTTGGCGACGAGGCGAAGGCAGAGAGAGAGTTTGAGGAGTTAAAACGAGAGGCGGTGGAGCGGTTTGGCGTTGAGGCTGTGGAAATCGTGCATCGTAAGGGCTCGTTGGTAGTTGGGGAGAGCATCGTTGCTATTTTGGTAGGTGCGGGGCACAGAAAGGCGGCGTTCAGGGCTTGTGAATATTTAATAAACGCGTTGCGGGTAAGTGGGGCTGTAGCGAGGAAGGAATTGAAATAAAAACAGAGAGGATAAAAAAAGCCAGGGTGGCAGAGCGGACAAATGCGGTGGCCTCGAGAGCCACTGTCCCTTCCGGGACGCTCAGGTTCAAATCCTGACCCTGGCGTCGAGAGAAAGAGGAGAGGAAAAGGAAAAAATGGCAGTAAAATCGTCTGCGGAAATTGCACGAATCCTAAAAAAGAACTGGGACAAGAGCGAGGAGAAGGAGAAGACAGAGTGGGCCGTGCTGAGCGGTAGGAATACAAAGGGGCGGTACGATATGTTCGTCTCCAGCCCTGAGCGAGTGTGGCAGTTAAAAATCGAGGAGACAGGGGGCAACGAGTCAATCGGGTTCGGGCTGGAGGTGGGGAAGATGGACGACGAACTGCGGAAAATTTTGCAGGCAGGTGCGGGGGCAGGTGCGCCGGTCCCGTTTGGCTTGGTCTCGCCGCAGAAGAAGCCTGATTTGGCGATTATTATGGCCGGCGTCCAGCAGTACTCCTCGGACTCCACGCACACACTCTGTAAAGAATTCATCTCGGAGCAGCAGTCGAAGTTGGACGACAGGTTAGACAGGGAGTTAGAGAAAATTCACAGCGACCCGCTCGCGAGGCGGCGGTACAGGGAGCAGAAAGAGAGGGAGAGCAGGTCGTATTTGTGATGCCACTGCACATAAACAAAAAAGGGCTGAGAGCACTCGGAATTGCAGAGAGCTTCCGGCGAGACCGGGAGAAGTCTGTACTCGCGGGCGTCGTGATGCGTTCGGATTTTGTTGTAGACGGTCTTGCGTTTGGCAAGGCGACCGTAGGCGGAGCAGACGCCACGCAAGGAGTTCTGCAGGTCTTCGAGTCGCTGCAACGCGCGGACATAAATCTGGTGCTGCTAAACGGCTGCGTCGTCAGTTGGTTCAACATTGTGGACTTGCGAGCGGTCTACGAACGGCTGCGAGTTCCGCTTGTCTGCGTGACTTACGAGGAATCCGCAGGTCTTGAAGAACACATTGCCAGGCTTTTCGAAGCCACCGAGCGAGATTCACGACTACTGGCTTACAAGCGACTGGGGAGTCGCGTTCCTGTAAAGTTGAGCAGCGGTTTCGTGGTTTTAGTGCGGCTCTTTGGTTTGCAGAAGAGCGAGGCTACTGCGGTGCTTAAAAAATTCACGACGCACGGAAAAGTGCCAGAGCCGCTGCGGGTTGCGAAACTGGCGGCGAGAGCGGCACTCCGCTTTCGGTAAAGATTTTCTTTCAAGAAAAAGTTTACAAAAGAATATCAATATTTAACTGCTGCGACAATTCTTTGTACCTGTTCCGAATTGTGACTTCGGTAACGCCGGTAACAACAGAGACATCCTTCTGCGTGCGGTGCTGACCACTCAAAATCGCAGCGATGTAAATAGCCGCTGCTGCAATCCCGATTGGTCCTCGGCCGTTTGTCAGTTTCGCCTCGGTCGCCTTTTTTATTATCTCGATTGCTCTTATCCTTGTCTCGCTACCTAACTCGAGCAACGAACAGAAACGAGGCACAAAATCAACAGGCGAAGCAGGCGAGAGTTTCACGCCTAATTCCCGTAAAAGAAACCTGTAAGAACGGGATATTTCCTTCTGCTCAACTCGTGAGATGTCCTCCATTTCTTCCAGTGTTCTTGGCACGCCGCACTGTCGGCAGGAAATGTATAAAATAGCAGAGGTTATTCCTTCAATGCTCCGCCCACGAATCAAGTGTTTCTTCATCGCTTGGCGGTACAACATTGACGCCGCTTCCCTAATATTTACGGGCAGTTTAAGCGCGCACGCCATCCGGTCTATCTCGGAGAGCGCGAAGATAAAACTCCTCTCATTCGTATTCGTGGTAGTGTGTCGCCGCTGTTGCAATGTTTTTATTTTGTGTTGCTCTTGACCCCGTGAACCGCCACGGCTGACGACCGTGCTCAGCCCTTTGTCGTGCATTCGGTAAGTCATCGGCGCTCCGACCCGCACCTTTTTCGCCACCTGCTCAGCGTCGTAGGCACGCCACTCAGGACCGAGGTCAACAATATTATCCGCGATTATTAGCCCGCACTCCGCACAAAAAATCTCCGCCCTGCAGTAATCGCTTATTAAAT
>Ga0190347_1000166_pt1 | contig 21437 bp, 27 predicted proteins | sample 48721356_MG_FD_161652 | JGI IMG/M metagenome (GOLD analysis project Ga0190347, IMG submission 161652) | Hydrothermal vent microbial mat bacterial communities from Southern Trench, Guaymas Basin, Mexico - 4872-13-5-6_MG | ecosystem: Environmental > Aquatic > Marine > Hydrothermal vents >...
CGCAATTGCTCTGAACTCCTGCGGAGTTGCCCTGAACCGCTAGCACAGTTGACTATAAGACAGGGTTTGATGTTTTCTCGTTACTCGCAACTCGTAACTCGACCCCTCGTCTCTTGAACTCACCACTCATAATTCATCACTCATAACTCGGTTCTTAATACACTCGTAACTCGAATCACGTAACTCGGTTTTTGATCTCGCTTCTCGGATTCTCGGATCTCGTCACTTCGGTTCTTCTCGGATTCTCGGTTCTTTGGTTTTTAGCTCTCGCAACTCGAATCTCGTTACTCGGTTCCTTAAGAATCGGGTTTAGTAACGTAATCAAACCCTTCTCTTCAAAATGACGATTTCTATCCTGTCAGAGCAATCCTCAGAGAGGTCGGCGAGGCTTCCGATATGCGTTACAAGTTCTCTTAATTGCATTTTTTCAGCAAGAGGGAGTTCTGTTGAGTATATTTTTTCGATGAGTTTTCTCTCGAAAATGTCTTCTTCGTGTTCGAGTTTCTCAGTTTCAATGACAAGCTCTCCCGCTTTTTCAAGATCCTCAAACATCAGCTCGGCAGCTTTTTTCAAGGCTCTAAAGGTTTTTAGTGAAAATTCTAACTGTACTACAATTTCCTTATGAATATCCTGGGGAATTTTCATTTTCTGAAGATAAATTTGGTCGGAAATACTTTCAGCGCTGTTTGCAATCCTGTCAAAGTTTTCTACCAGCCCGAGAAGGTCTCCTCTAAAATTAGGTAAGAAAGCTCCTTGGTACATTTCAGATTCCATTCTACGCCTTATGCTATCAGCTTTTGTCTCTCTTTCGTGAATCTCATCATAGGACTCTTTCACCTTTTCCGGGTCTTTTCCTTGCATATCAGAAAGGTATTTTTCAAGAGATAAGATGGTTTTTTCCACTGCGTCAAGATGTTCCTTAAAGAGTTCAATAATTAGAATTTCTTTCTTTCCAAGAAAAAGCATTTTATCACCACCTGCTTAAATTATACATCAGCAGATTCCCTATGTTGAAATCGGCTGCTATAATTTATGTGAGGTGGTGTGTATGAATAAGGAAGAACAGGTATTACAGCTACTGAAGGATTCGCAAGTGCCCATTACCGGGAACACGCTTGCGGAGAAGTTAGGTGTTAGTCGGCAAATGATTGTTCAATATATTGCGGCACTACGTGCAAAAGGGCAAAGAATATTTTCTTCCCCGAAGGGATACCAGATGGTAAAGGAATTGGGCTTTATAAGAAAGCTTGTTGCTGTTAAACACTCTGAAGAGGATATTTATGAGGAACTTCTTGCGATTGTCAAAGCTGGGGGCAAAGTTGTTGATGTTATTGTAGAGCATCCGATCTATGGCGAGTTAAGGGGAATGCTTGACATCGAAACCGAGGAAGATGTCGTGAGGTTCATAGGACGCTTGAAAACTTCCAATGCTTCACCACTTCTTGAACTTTCCGGTGGCGTACATCTCCATACCCTGGAAGCAAAAGATGAGGCTACAATGAGTAGAGTGCTTAATGCTATAAAAGAATATTTAATATAATGCTACTATTGTAATACTTTTTACTTAATTTGCTTTGTTATTGTTTGTTTATCTTAATTTATATTCTTTTGATTTCCTTGTTAAATTTTGAACAAATCTGCTATTATTAAATTGCCATAGAAAACTTCGCTGATGTGTTTTACTCCATACCTCACGGAGTCCTTCCACATTCTTTCCCGACTCATAATACAGGTACGTATTATTTATGTCAGGGGGAAAAGAAATGTTTGCCTTACATGTGAAATGTCCTCATTGCTTTGAAAGCCTTATGAATTCGAAGAGAATGATTGATGACCATCCGAGCATTCAGTTAAATGTTACCTATGGTGAATATCATGGCGCGATCTGGTTGAGCGCAGTCTATGGAAGCTATAACTACAACATGACTTTTGACATGCCTGATGGAGAAATTGCAGAGTTTTTCTGCCCTCATTGCGGGCATTCACTCACAGGAGATATTAGTTGTCCTGAATGCTCAGCTAAGACTGTGAAGTTGGAATTAGAAAAAGGAGGAGCCGTTCATTTTTGCCCAAGAAAAGGATGTAAAGGTCATCTGATCACTTTTGACTCCAACAATTCACTCATTGAAGAGGCTTATAAGCATTACCAGTATATGGAACCTGAGGAAGACTGAATATATCTTTTCTATTTGGAGAAAGTAGGATGTCTTTGTAAATCCATGTGAAACTATTCACTAAGGGGCGGTAAAAATGCTTTGTTATCCTGATGAGTTTATTAGCTATTTGCTTGAAACTGGAAAAACTGTATATGCACCATTTAAACATGGGGATGAATATTTTTTCGAGATTCTCACCGAAGAAAACAAAGATGCCGTTTCGCTGGGAGGATTCAGACCCGCGGATCCAATAAAAATGTTGTTATTTCCTGCAAGGGTAGAGCTTTTGGACATCCCAAAGTTTCCTGAAACAATCGTTCTTGGAGTCAATAACTGTGATCTTCAAGCGGTGGGCTTTCTCGATAAGGCGTTGCTGGGAGAATACCCTGACCCTTATTATAGTGAAATTAGAAAACGAACCCTTTTAATTGGCGTTGACTGCAAAGAGGTTAAAGAAAGCTGCCATTGCATCTTACAAGGCTATAAACCCTATCCGGAGAGTGTTTACGACCTGGCGATATCTGAAGTTGGTGGTATGTTTGTGCTTAAAAGCGGTTCTGAAAAAGGCGAAGGCTTGCTGGAAGATTTCTCGAAAGGGCACAGCGTCATGAACGACATCCCGGATATCGATCGGGTAATAGAGACAAACAGGGAACTTATCAAACGCGAACTCGTGGAATTAAACAGTGGCTGGTCAATTGCTTCACATACAGAGGAAAGAAAACTTGAGCCTTCACAAGAGATGGTGGATTCCTGTATCGAATGTGGTGGCTGCAATTTTGTTTGCCCGACCTGCTATTGTTTTATGTTGAATGACGAAAGCAGGAAAGCACATTTTTCAAAAGTGCGATCCTGGGATGCCTGCCAGCTCAAAGGGTATGCGCGAGTAGCAGGTGGCGGAAACCCAAGGGCAGCGTTATACGAACGTTTTAACCATAGATATAGCTGCAAATTCACATATACAATTAGGCAATTTGGTATCAGTGCTTGTACGGGATGTGGGCGTTGTATAGACGTCTGCCCCGCGAATATAGATATCAGAAATGCAGCCCGAAAGCTGACAATCAAGAAGTAGTGGTGATGCTTGTGGTGAATGCCTTTGAATCAATACGAACGAAATTGCTTGAAGTAATTACTGAATCTCCGACAATCAAGACCTTTGTTCTTGATTGTGGAGGTGATTTTGAGTTCAAGACTGGACAATTTGTTGAAGTCGGTTTGGCTGGTGTAGGCGAGGGACCTTTTACTCCATCCTGTTCGCATTACACAAAGAACCCCATAGAAATAACGATAATGAAAACGGGTTACATGACGGAAAAAATACACCAGATTCGTAAAGGAGCGGAAGTGATTTTAAGGGGCCCTTATGGGAATGGGTATCCCCTTGAGAAATTTGAAGGAAAGCATATTCTTATCGTAGGGGGAGGAGTTGGCCTTGCTCCATTAAGGTCTTTATTCCTCACTCTTGTTCATGATATTGAACGATATAACGGGATTACGGTTTGTTTTGGGGCGAGGTCACCAGAAGACCTTATATATAAGGAACAATTAAAGGAATGGTCGAAAATCAAGGGTGTAAACCTGAATCTATCTGTGGATAAAGTTCCCAAAGGTCAGAAATGGTCTGGCAATGTAGGTGTGGTTACAACGCTCTTAAAACCGCTTGAATTAGACGTTGAAAACACGATAGCAGCTGTTTGTGGTCCACCCATCATGATGAAATTTACATCTCTGAGCCTGCTCGAAAAAGGCATAGCCCCATCAAATTTGTATTTATCGATGGAAAGCAAGATGTATTGTGGGGTTGGGCTTTGCAGACATTGCACTATTGAACACTACTTTGTTTGCAAAGATGGGCCTGTCTTTACCTATGACCAGTTTGAAAACCCGGAGGCGATCTGGGCATGAAGAGGCTATTGATAGATATGGAAAAGCTCCTATCTGAACCAACTCCATCTATTCAGTGCGAGTATCTATATCATAGTAAAAACAATGGTCTGCTTTCTCTTGTGGAAATAGCAGAGTTTGCTCTATACTGTCGTCAATGTCCGGAAGCTCATTGCGTTAAAGCCTGCCCACGTGACGCTTTAGAAAGATTACCTGATGGCACTGTGAAAAGAGCAAATCTTCGCTGCGTAGGTTGCAAATCGTGTGTTTTAGCATGCCCCTTCGGTACCCTTTTCCCGGAAACAATCAACTTCGTCGCCGATCATTGTGATTATTGTATTTCACAAAGAATGAAAGATCAAGAATATATACCTCTCTGTGTGAAAACTTCTAAGAACGGAGAGGTTTCTTTAGTGGAGCTCGATGAAGAAGATCCTTCCAGCGGGTTGTATTTTGTGGGTAAATACATGGCTGTTAAAACCCATCACTGGAGGTATAAGGAGGGGAAAGTTCTTTGATCGCCGTATATACTCTCTTATTTCCTGGCCTCGTTTTTACAGCCTTTTGCGGGATGATTGCTTGGTGGATTGAAAGAAAACTGAGTGCCCTTTTCCAGCACAGGGTGGGGCCACCCTGGTATCAGAATTTCATTGATTTTTTCAAACTGCTTGGTAAAGAGAGCATAGTCCCGGCTGATTCAGCGGTTATTATGTACTCAGTTGCCCCGTTAATTGCCTTTGCATCAGTTGTGGCTTTTGCTACGGTTCTGGGGAGCGCTGTTTTTTTGAACATCGAAATCGCAGGGGATTTGATTTTACTACTTTATTTGAGCTCTCTGGTTTCCACAGGGATTTTCCTTGGAGCCTCTGCCTCTGCTAATGTTTATGCTGCAATAGGCGCTTCCAGAGAAATAAAAATGCTTCTTGCCGATGAGCTGGTTTTTATTATGGTGGTACTTGTACCTGTGGTAAAATCAGGATTTTCATTCAGGTTTGGAGCGGTATTGAATACTTCTGCTATCACTTCCTTTTCCGGTGTTATGGCATACATTCTTGGGCTAATGTGCATTCAAGCAAAGCTTGCTTTACAGCCATTTGACTTGCCTGAAGCCGAAACAGAACTCGCTGGCGGTGTTGAAATAGAATATTCAGGTGTTTTGCTTGGAATCTGGAAATTAACTAAAGCTATGGAATTTTTCATATATCCATTGTTTTTAAGTGTCCTTTTCTTTGGTATTGGCAAGGGATTCGTTGGAATACTTTTAAATGTTCTTTTCTACATTTTGACGCTGATAATTTTGATAATAGTGAAAAATGTAAATCCGAGGGTGACTATAGACAAAATGTTGAACTTTTTCTGGAAGGTTTTATCGCCGTTGGCATTAATTGCACTCGTCCTCGCCCTCTTCGGAGGTTGAATATGGGTGTATATAACAGGATTTTGAAAAAGTCTTTATGGGTGTTTCACATGAGCGCTTCACCCTGTAATAACTGTGATATAGAGGTGCTCGATTTGTTGACGCCTGGCTATGATTTGGAACGCTTTGGAATAAAGCTCGTTGGCTCGATAAGACATGCCGATGTGCTCCTGATAACAGGAATGGGAGGTTGTAAAATCTCTGAAAGAGTTGTCAGACTTTATAATCAAGCACCAAAACCCGTTTTTGTTGTTGCTGTAGGAACGTGCCCAATTGGCGGTGCAACATTCAAAGATAGTTACTCACGATGTGGACCTTTGGATAAGCTTATACCCGTAAATCTTTACATTCCGGGATGTCCCCCAAAGCCTGAAGCTATGATAGAGGGATTGTTGAAATTATTGGGGAGGTTGGACTGATGGCTTCTGAAGAACATGAAAATGATGTGTTGAATGAATTGAAGGAAAAAATAAAGATGCTTCTTTCCAAGAAGAAGCGAGTTTATTTTAAAGTCGAATCTGAAAACATTGTTGAAGTGGCCAAATATCTTTTTGAAAAAGGCTTGAGGCTTTCGACCATTTCAGCATTGGAAAACTACGAAGGATTCGAGCTTATTTACCACTTTTCAGATGATAAGAGCGGGATGTATTACTGCCCGAAGGTGTTCATCCCATTGGACGATCCCAAAGTCCCTTCAATTGCAAACAACATAGCCGGGGCAAAATGGATTGAAAGGGAGATCGGAGAGCTTTTTGGAGTGGTTTTCGTTAAACATCCTGAACCGAAACCACTACTTCTTGAAGATAATCCGAAAATTCCAAAGAATCCACTTAGAGTAAAGAGGCGAGAACATGAGTGAAGATTTCAACTTACCCGTTGGCCCTTTTCATCCTCTTTTGGAGGAAGCGGAATATTTCAAGATTACCCTTGATGGTGAGAAGGTAAAGGAAATTGAGATGGAAACTGGCTGGATGCATAGAGCCATTGAAAAGCTTTCCGAGAGCAATACTTTTGATCAGACAATATTCCTTGTTGAGAGAATTTGTGGTATTTGTTCTGCTTCGCATCCCTTTGCTTGTGTGAATGCACTGGAAGATATAGGCAATGTTGAAATCCCTTTGAGGGCAAGGTATATCAGATCTTTGATAGGTGAAATGGAGCGCATTCATAGCCATTTACTATGGCTGGGTCTCGCTGGACATTTTATTGGTTACGATACACTTTGGATGTGGGCATGGAAGTATAGAGAACCCATTCTTGAAGTCATCGAGCTCATTACCGGAAATAGAAATCATTACGGCGTCTTCCGGATAGGGGGAGTGCGAAAAGACTACGATATATCTCTAAATACACGGGTCAACGAAGTTATGGACATGCTTGAAAAAAAGCTGAGCATGGTTGCTAAAGCTGCTATGGATGATCCGGTACTTAAAAGCAGATTATGTGGCGTTGGTATTTTAACAAAGGAAGATGCCATCAACTATTGCGCCACTGGACCCACAGCCAGAGCTTCGGGAGTTGCCATTGATGTGCGAAAAGACGAACCCTACGCCGCTTATGATTTGCTGGATTTTGACATAATTGTTCGTGAGGAAGGCGATGTTTTTGCCAAAACTGTTGTGAGAATACTCGAGATGTTAGAGAGTATAAAGATGGTAAGGCAGATTATTGAACGCTTGAGAAAAATTTCAGGCCCAATTTACAACGATGTTGCTGAAATTCCTGCCGGTGAAGGAATCGGAAGGCACGAAGCTCCCAGAGGTGAAGTATTTCATTACATACGCTCAGATGGGTCAAATCGTCCTATTAGGCATAAAATAAGAGCTCCGAGCTATGTTAATATTCCAACTTATGAAGTCAGCTGTCCTGGAATGAATCTTTCTGATGTAATGATAACGCTGGCTTCAGTAGATCCTTGCTATTGTTGCACGGAAAGGTCCGTAAAGCTTTTCGATTCAAAGGGTACAGAAATAGCCCAGAATTTACTTGAGTTATCGCAGAGAAAAACCGACAGACTCATCGATGAGTTAGGGGAGAGCGAATTATGGAAGCTTTTGTAAATGTCTTATCGTTTATGATTATCATTCCACTGATAGCGGCACTTATGGATAGTGGCACTAACTGGAAAGTGGCAAGGTGGCTCAATGTCATCACTTGCTCATACCTTTTAGTTGTTTCATTTATCCTTTGGGGTTATTTGCCGCTGGCAACTGGATTAAGTGGGGAAGGGATCTTTTCCCTTGATGAATTTTCTTACTTTGCTCTGCTCTTTGCAAATATCCTTGGCCTTGCATTTTCAATTTACCTTTTGAAGAGTGAGAAACTCAAATTCCATGTATATTTCATAATGACTATGGCCTTTGTTAATGGGGCATTGATGACACAAAATGCGGTTGCCTTCCTTGTTTTCTGGGGGCTTGCAGGTTTGATGCTTTATCTCTTTGCAATTTCTTCAAAACTCGCCTCTGGTGTTGCCAAGAAAACACTTATCATATCTGGCATATCTGATTCCCTGCTGATATTCGCTTTTTTCCTTTTGGGATATTCCAATGAAGCTTTGATTGGCTTTTCAGGTGGTAGCCCAAATGCTTGGGAAATAACAGCCCTATCCTTTATTGTGCTTGCATCTTTCGCTAAAGCGGGGGCTTTTCCACTGCATACCTGGATTCCGGAATACTGTGAAAAAGCACCTATTGAATCCGCGTTTATTCTTCCAGCATCTTTGGACAAAATTCTCGGGATTTATTTACTTGCAAGATTATTCTTGGAATACGGCATCATACCACAGTGGTTGAGGGTAATCGTTGCAGGTATAGGTGCATTTACCATAATTATAGCCGTTATGATGGCGTTGATTCAACACAACGCACGTAAACTTCTCGGTTACCATGCGGTAAGCCAGGTGGGATATATGGTGCTTGGTATAGCTACCGGAAATCCCGTGGGAATCATTGGCGGGTTGTTACATACTGTGAACAATTCTATTTATAAATCCGGGTTGTTCATGGCGGCTGGAAACGTTGAAAGTTCAGCAGGCACGGTGGAATTGGCGGAACTTGGCGGATTGGCGAGACGAACGCCGCTGACTTTTTCAGGTATGCTGGTTTGTTCCTTATCTATTTCCGGGATGCCATTAACGAATGGCTTCGTATCGAAATGGCTCATTTATCAGGGAGTTTTGATAGCAATGGCTCAAAGTCTTTACGGCTATAAAATATTGTACATGTTCTTTCTCATAATGGCTCTTTTTGGCAGTGCGTTGACTCTGGCGAGTTTTATGAAACTAAACTTCTCCATATTCCTTGGAAAAGCCACGGAAAAAACCAAAGACGCGAGGGAAGCTTCTTTACCGAAACTCATCGCGTTACTCATAAATGCTTCTTTGTGTTTGTTCATAGGTATTGGATGGAAATTCTTCCCGCTTCCATTGATTGAGAATAGCTTGGGCAAAAACCTTGAAAATTCTGTGGGCTTTCTCTCCACGACACAGCTTCTGGGTGTTGTTACCTTATCCCTTGTCTTTGGTGCATTGATATATCTTATGTTCCGAAAAGTAAGAGTAGATGATGCTTTTGTTGGTGGACAAAAGGACACCGTGAAATTCAGAATCTCGGGTACAGGCTTTTTCAATGACATTCGAAACATGAAGCCGTTGAAGGTTATTTACAACGGTGCTGAAAAAGGCTGCTTCGACATCTATACACATCTTAAGACAGGGTTGAAAGCCATGGTTACGCCACTGAAACTGCTTCATACAGGCGAACTGTCTTTTTACAGCGTCTGGGTTATGCTGGGGTTTATAGTTCTTCTCTCAATATTTCTAAGGGGTGGTTGATGTGCCCGTTGAAGGTTGGTTGTATTTCATAGTCTCTTTTATGATCTTCGCTTCCATTATAGCGCTTGAATTGAAAGACCTGCTTTCATCCGTTGTATCGGTAGGTGTGACGGGTCTTGCGTTAGCAGTGGCTTTTATTTTCTTGCAAGCACCTGATCTTGCCCTTGTCCAATTTGTTTACGAAATAATCTCTGTGATCATATTGATTATGTTGCTAAAAGCCACCGGGGAAAGACTCGAAAAAGAAAAGGAAGGCAGATTATCGCTGAGCTTCAAATTGCTGTTTTTAGTCCTTATATCGATCATGGTAATTCCTCTCTTCTCTGTCTTGCCAGAGTTTGGGAAACCGCTTCTTGATGTTTCAAAAAAATACCTTGCAAATGGAGCAACCGAAACAGGCTCAGCTAATTTGGTAACCTCAGTTATTTTGGATTACAGGGCATATGATACCCTTGGTGAGGCAACTGTGATCTTTGTATCGATTCTTGGAGCTGTGACTTTACTCAGTAAAAGAAAGAAACATGAAGGTGATTCCAATGGCTGAAAAACATTCTGGAATGACGCTAATAGTCAAAACAATAACACGTTTTACTGTCTGGCTGATTCTTTTATACGGTATCTTCTTGATGATACATGGCCACCTGACACCTGGTGGTGGATTCGTAGGGGGATTGGTGGTTGCACTTTCTTTTATACACATGAAATTGGCTTTCGGGAAGAAAGGTCCTGTAAAAGGTTCTGGGAAAACTTTTTTGCATGCGCTTGATTCCAGTGGTGCTTTGCTGTTTCTTGGAATAGGAGTTGCGGCTTTTTTTGCTGGATTACCCTTTTTAAGCAATTTCTTGCCAAAAGGCAAGCTCTTTGACCTCTTCAGCGCCGGAACTATCCCTATTTTGAATTTCGCCATCATGTTGAAGGTAGGAGCCGCTATTTTTCTCGTCTTCATAGCCCTTAACCTTTATGAACATGGGAGTAAGGCAGGAAATAGTGAAGACAGCAAAAATGAAAAAAGGGAGGGGGAATGAGTTATGGGCTTATATCTCCTATCCTTTATCCTTTTTCTTGTCGGATTATATGGAGTGCTCACGAAAGCCAATATTGTGAAAATAATACTTGGTTCTGGAATCATGGGCTATGCGGTAAACCTGTTTCTCATATTGATTGCATACAGGTCGGGAGGGACCTTTCCCATACTCCTGCCAGGAAAAGATCCAGGCTTAATGGTTGATCCACTCCCACAAGCCCTGGTTTTGACATCAATCGTCATCGAACTGGGTACAACTGCTTTGCTTGTTGCCCTGGCAGTGAATATCCACAAACACTACGGCACACTCAATGTGCGCAAAGTAAGGAGGCTTAAGGGGTGATTGCTTCCTATTTCGTAATAATTCCATTGTTATCGGGTTTTGTGCTCGCTATGAGTGGCAAAAGGAATAAGTTTGCAGAACTGGTTGCGCTGATAACCACATCGTTGCTGCTATTTCTTTCGGTGCTGCTTTTTCCGTTGATTAACGCTTCAGGCACGATTTTCTACCAGCTTTCGGGTTGGAAAGTTCCTTATACGATTTCATTGGTTGTAGACAATTTGTCAGCTTTCGTGCTGTTTTTAGTTTCATTGGTGGCTTTTTTCAGCACGTTGTATTCGATAGGATATATGCGGCGTTTCAGCTCATTGAGCAATTATTATGGGCTTCTGATGCTTTTAATCGCCGGTTTAAATGGTGTCACAATTACGGGAGACCTTTTCAATTTATTTGTTTTCATGGAAGTTTCTCTAATAGCAACATATGCCCTTGTCGCTTTTCAGGGGGAAGCCGAGCATTATGAAGCAGCCTTCAAATATGCCATACTTGGTTCTATTTCGTCCACATTGATCCTTTTCGGGATAGGTTGCGTTTACAGTGCAACTTCTTCTCTTACTCTTATGCAGATTTCAATTAAGAGTGCTGAAACACCCGTTCTTTATCTCGCCTATGGGTTCTTCCTAACGGGTTTTGGGTTGAAAGCATCGATGTTCCCATTTCATTCCTGGCTGCCAGATGCTCACCCTTCAGCACCCTCTCCGGTATCAGCCATGCTATCAGGGGTTCTTATAAAAGTACTTGGTGCATATGCTATGATCAGGGTCTTTTTCATGGTGTTTCAAAAAAGCAGTCTGGTTCTTGAAACATTGCTCGTTTTTGGAGCAATAACAATGGTTGTAGGTGCGATTATGGCCTTTGGACAAAACGATATTAAACGAATGCTGGGCTTTAGTAGCGTCAGTCAAATGGGATATATCATTTTTGCCCTTGGGTTGGGAACTCCCCTTGGAATTCTCGGGGCCATTTACCATATGCTGAATCATGCTGTTCTTAAGGGAACGCTTTTTCTTGATGCAGGGGCAATCGAGATGTCGGAAGGAACAAGGGATCTGGAAAAAATGACTGGTAAGAGTGACCAAACAGTTTATGTTTCCACTCTGATGGCTTCTATGGGAATTTCCGGAGTACCACCCTTTGGAGGATTTTTCAGCAAGCTCGTAATAATCATGGCAGCCATATATTCTGGTAAATATATTTATGCACTCATTGCACTTGCCGTGAGCGTAATCACCCTAACTTATTACCTGAAGATGCTGAAGAAAGCTTTCCCATCAACCGGGGATGCTAAAATACCTTCATCTATGAAATCAGTTCTGATAATCATGAGTTTGTTAACCCTTATTACAGCGATTCTTTTTATTCCGTCGATCAGGGAAGTTACATTAGACAAAGTAGTGGATTGCGTGACAAATAGAGAGGTTTACAGCCAGCTTTTCATGGCAGGTGGTAACTGATGACCGTTAAAACAAAGAGCAGAATAATCGTATTTATTCTCAGTTTCATAGTGTGGATTCTCATTACTCTTCCTTTTAGCCTTCAGGAGCTTGTATTTGCTCTTATTGCTTCTTTTGCTATCGCTTTAATTGTCGGGGATGTTTTCTTAAAAACGGGAAAAAGTGTTGCCCTGAAGGGTATATTATACTTCTTTGTTTATATAATAGTCCTTTTCTGGGAAATGCTTAAGGCAAACTTTCATGTCGCTATGATTGTCATCCATCCGGAGGCACCCGTTAAACCCGGCTTTGTAAAAGTAAAAACGGAACTGAAAGAAGATTCGTCCATTACCGTGCTAGCAAATTCCATCACGTTGACTCCAGGCACCTTAACTGTCGATGTGTTCAAAGATAAAGGCGAACTCATTATTCACTGGATTCAGGTTGAGACTCCCGAAATAGAAGGCTGTACCAGAGCTATTGCGGGGCGCTTTGAACCCATTTTGAGGAGGTTTATGAGGTGAGCAGGACTCTTAGATGGTTCATAGGGCTTCTTCTTGTTATTGCGTTTATTGTATTCAACTTCGCAATTATCGAAGTGGAATTTCTTGTGAGATTGATAAATATCCTATTGATGTGCACGTTAATGGTCATTTTCAGGGTTATCTTTGGACCTTCGGCAGCCGATAGAGTTGTTGCAGTTGATATTTTTGGCATTATCATTGTAGGGCTTTTGGCTTTGGTTTCTTTGTTTACAGGAGCTTCTTTTTTCCTTGACATAGCCATGGCCTGGGCATTACAAAGCTTCATAGTCTCCCTTGCCCTTGCTAAGTTTCTGGAAGGGAGGCATATGGATGATTAGAGAGATATTTGGCTACGGATTTATTGTATTTGGGATAGTCTTCGATTTTTTTGGCGCTTTGGGGCTCGTAAGGCTACCTGATGTTTACAACAGGCTGCAGGCAGCGACGAAATGTGTTACCTTTGGCTCTGCTGGCATTTTGTTTGGTGTGTTTATATTGGAAGGTTTTGCATCAGGTGGTTTGAAATCCCTCATCTGTATGGTGTTTATTTTATTAACCTCGCCAGTTGCTGCTCATGCCATATCAAGAGCAGCTTACAGGAGTGGTGTTAAACCCGCAAAGGAAACAGTTGTCGATCTTTACGCTGATGAACTGAAGGGAAGTGAAAAAGATGAAAACGCCAAAGCTTAGGGAACTAAAAGAGGCAATCACCAATGTGTTTTCAAAAAGGTTCACGACAACTTATCCTTTTACCACTTACGAAGCTCCTGAGGTGTTTCGCGGAAAGCCGGTTTATAATGATGAAATCTGCATTGGCTGTGGAGCATGTGCTCAAGTATGTCCTGCAAAGGCTATAGAACTCAAAGATGACCTCAAAAAGGGAATTAGAATTTTAACCGTCAGATACACCGATTGTATATATTGTGGTCAGTGCCAGGAAAAATGTATCACAGACGGGGGGATAGTGCTGACTAATGACTATGTCACCGCAAGTCTGGATAGATCTGATGAAATTAACTCCAACAGTGTGGAAAAGAAACTCGTCCGCTGTGAAAAATGCGGTACTGTCATAGCAACTGTTGACCATTTGAAATGGCTCATTAAAAAGCTGGGGCCTTATACATATGGTCACCCTAACCTTATGCTAATTAGACAGTCTGAACTGAGTACCACGCCTGCTAAAATCCGACCTAAAGAGATAGTTAGAAGGGAGGATCATTTTGAGTTACTTTGCCCAAAATGCAGGCACCTCGTCGTCGTCGAAGATGCCTTCAAATGATGTTCCAACTGATATTTTGCACTTTGTCGCATCTCTTATGAACAGAGAGGTTCTCTTTGTGGGTCTTGGAAATCCCATGAGAAGTGACGATTATGTTGGTGTTTTTCTTATAGAGCTTCTTGAGAAACTCAAACTTCCACCGCACTGGAATTTGCTTAAATGCTATAGAAATCCTGAAAACTACCTTGGAAAACTTCTCTCCTTAAAGTCAGGAATTATCGTGTTTATAGATTCTGTCCAGGGAATGAATGAAGAACTCAGGATATTTCGCGAAGAGGAGATAAAAGACTTCAGTTTTTCCACGCATGCCTTTGGCATTTCCACATTCATAAAATATCTGAAATCCCGAAAAGAAGTCAACTTTTTTCTCATAGGCATTAAGCCGGAAAACCTGGAAGTGGGGATTAACCTCACTCCGGAAGTGAAAAGACGTGCAGATTTGATTTTTAAGGGATTTGAAAAAGTATGCAAGAATACATATTGAAAATCAGGGGAATCGTCCAGGGAGTCGGCTTCAGGCCTTTCGTTGCAAAGCTAGCTAAAGAGCTAAACCTCAATGGATACGTTGAAAATCGCGAAACAGGGGTTGAAGTGGGGCTCTTTTGCGGCAGAGAGGAGCTGGAGGTTTTTCTAAACAGGCTACGTACTGAAAAACCGGCACCAGCCAAAATTATAGAAGTGAATATCAGAGAAATTCATACAGAAAACGGAAAAGGAACTGGTTTTGTCATAAAGCCGAGCAAAAAGAGCGGCGAAATAACCGCTTTAATTCCCCCAGATATTGGACTTTGCGAAGATTGCCTTGATGAGATGTTTGATCCTAACAGTCGAAGGTATCTTTATCCGTTTATAAGTTGTAGTCACTGTGGCCCTCGTTTCAGTATAATAGAAAGTATTCCCTATGATAGGCCCTTCACCACCATGAAAAGCTTTCCCATGTGTGTTGAATGTGAATCAGAATATACAAATGTTTCTGAGAGAAGATACCACGCACAGACTAATTGCTGCGATAAATGCGGGCCGCATTACTGGCTTGAAGAAAAAGCGGAAAAGCGATTTTCCAAAGAAGCAATTGTCAGAGCTAAAGAAATTCTTTTAAAAGGAGGCATTCTTGCTGTTAAAGGTATTGGAGGGTTTCATCTCGTATGCGACCCTTTTTGCAAAGAAGCGGTTCAAAGGTTGAGAAAGCTAAAAGAGCGTCCCTTCAAGCCCTTTGCTTTAATGGCAAAAGATTTGGAAACCATAGTAAATTTTGCGGAAGTGTCTCCTGAAGAAACAAAATTGCTTCTTTCGACTGCCCGACCAATAGTGCTTTTGAAGAAAAAAGGAAACTTTTTTGAATCCGTTGCTCCAGGAATAAATATGGTGGGAGTTATGCTTCCTTATGCGGGAATTCACTACCTCCTTCTTCAAGAATTTCCGATATTGATAGCGACGAGCGGGAATCTTTCCGGCGAAATCCTTTGTGCAAGCAATGACGAAGCAAGAAAAAAACTCAGTGGCATATCTGATGCCCTTTTGCTTCATGATAGGGAAATCCTGAATCGCTGTGATGACTCTGTCTTGAAAGTTGTTAATAAGAAAAAGCTTTTTGTGAGAAGATCCCGGGGTTTTGTACCCGAAATAGTTGCGATTCCATTTCACGCTTCTTCGAAGATTTTCTGCGCTGGAGGTGATTTGAAGGCTGTTTTCGGTTATGTAAAGGGAGACTTCTTTTACCCTTCTCAGTATTTCGGGGATCTTCAATTCAAGTTGAACCAGGATCAGTATCTTTTGATGGCTGAAAGGTATGAAAGGCTTTTTGACCTTAGTCCCAGCGTTGTCGTTGTTGATATGCATCCTGGGTACTTTTCGAGATGGTTGGGTGAATTACTTGCACGCAAAAAAGGAGCGAAACTAGTTGAATGCCAACATCATACTGCACATATTTACAGCGTCATGGCTGAATACGGCTTAAAAAATTGTATCGGTGTTGCCTTTGATGGTACGGGTTACGGTACTGACGGTACGGTCTGGGGAGGAGAGTTTTTTCTGGTTAATGGTGCAAAATGGCAAAGAAAAGGACGGTTAAGGCGAGTTTCAATGCCAGAAGGCGAAAATGCTGCCAAGAGACCTGATCTTATGGCTTTGGCATATCTTTTTGATGCAGGGGAAAATTTGTCCACCGACGAACTGAAGCTTATAAACACTGCCGCAGTAATGACGTCATCGGCTGGAAGGTTATTCGATGCTGTTTCATCACTATTGGGAATATGCCAGAGGAATACGTATGAAGGTGAAGCGGCTATGAAGCTTGAAAGCGCCGCCTCTTCAGTACCCAGTAACTTGAGATTGCCCTTCGCGCTTGTTAAAAAAGAAGGCTTATGGGAAATCGACCTGAGAAATTGTATAAAAAAGATCGTTGCTCTGAAAAAGGAGAAAGAAGCGACAGTTGAGGAATTAAGCCGGGCCTTTCATCAATTGTTATCTAATGTGGTGCTAGAACTTTGCAAAAAGCTAAGGGCAGAAACCGGAGAGCAAAATGTATGCCTGTCCGGGGGTGTCTTTCAAAATAGCCTTCTTTTGTCTATGTGCGTGGAGACTCTCAAGAAATCCGGCTTTATTGTATATGTAAACGAACAAGTTTCTCCTAACGATGAAGGAATTGCATTGGGACAGGCTTACTTCTACTTGTTAAAAGAAAGGGAATCGAGGTGATAACATGTGTCTGGCTGTACCGCTTAAAATAATAGAAGTCAATGGCAACAAAGCATTGGCAGAAAAAGCCGGGGTGAAGCTGGAAATCGATGTTAGGTTTATAAATAAGGCGAAGAAAGGGGATTATGTGCTTGTTCATGCAGGATTTGCAATCCAGAGAGTTGATGTCGATTCGGCGAGAGAAATAGAAAAAGCTGGTAAAAGGTTGGGGAAATACCTTGGAAAGTAGAGTATTCAACGTCATGGAGGTTTGCGGGACGCATACCCATGCTCTCATGCAATATGGCTTGAGGGAAGTTTATCGCAATAAGATGAAATTGATCAGCGGTCCCGGATGCCCGGTATGCGTCACTTCACAGAGTGATGTTGACCGATTGATATATTTATGTGATCAGGGTGTCCGAATATATACCTTTGGTGATTTGATGAAAGTCCCCGGAAGCTTTGGAACCTTGAGAGAAAAGAAGGCACTTGGAGCCGATGTAAGGGAAATTTACAATCCACTTGAGATTATTGAGGACATGAAAAAAGATCCCGCTGAAGCCGCGGTGTTTGCAGCTATCGGTTTTGAAACCACAGCACCGCTTGTTGCTGGTTTGATTTCAGAAATCGAAAACTCGTCAATGAAAAACCTCTACATATATAATCTTCTAAAACGTATTCCTCCAGCAATAGAAACACTTTTGTCAGATCCAGATTGTGCGATAGATGGATTACTATGCCCGGGGCATGTTGCAACAATCATCGGGGAATTACCTTTCAAAAGGCTTTCAGAAAAATTCAAAAAACCTTTTGTAATCGCCGGGTTCACAAGGGAATTGCTTGTTTTTGCCCTTGAAAAGATGTATGAGATGCTCGTTACAGGGGTTTCAGGTGTTTTTAATGCGTACTACTCCACCGTAATGCGTACTGGAAATCCGTTAGCCATTGAAACGCTGGAGGAGCTATTTGGTGCTTCCGATGCGGAATGGAGAGGGCTTGGCATCATTCCGAATTCAGGTTATGCGTTAAAATCAGAAGACAGTGTTATAAACGCTTTGCAAATATATCCGGAATTATGTAAAATATCTTCAAAAGATCAGTGCCCTTGTGGTCAGGTGCTCAAAGGCAAACTCGATCCCGAAGAGTGTAAATTCTTTGGCATTGCCTGTAACCCTGAAAGACCTATGGGCCCATGTATGGTTTCCTCTGAAGGCTCTTGCCATGCCGCTTTCTTGTATAGAAAAGAGATCAACACGTAGAGTTATGGTTATGGCACTCGTTATATCGAATCAATGTGGGGGGATAGTATGGACGGAACGATTACGATTCATCATAATAGCGGCAAACGCCAGATTGAACTTTTAAAGTTTATTGAAGAACATTTAAACAGCACAGTGGTTTCGATGGAAGAGGATGCTGGTGTGATTGCAAAGTCGGTTGATGTGGTCAGTACAGATAGCTTCACCGTTTATCCTCTTTTCTTTCCGGGTGGAGATATCGGAAAACTGGCAGTCACTGGTAGCGTAAATGATGTGGTAATGCTCGGCGCAGAACCAATCTACATGACACTTTCGATTATTTTGGAAGAGGGTTTTTCTCTTAAATCCTTCGAATGTATAATCAATTCCCTTGACAATGAGCTTAGGAGGAACAACTTGAAGATTCTCTGTGGAGATACCAAGGTAATGAACAAAGGAAGTCTCGATGGACTGGTGATCAACACTACTTGTTTTGGAAAAAGTGTTGGAAAACCCCTGAGCGTTACCAATGTAGAACCGGGAAACGCCATAGTATTAACTGGTCCCATAGGACTTCATGGTGCCACGATTATGGCTCTGAGGAAGGGATTCGATGTGAGTTTCAATTCGGATTGCCGTTCGCTCACGCCGCTTTTAGAAATCGTAAAGGCTTTTGATATCAGAACAATGAGAGATGCTACTCGTGGCGGAGTGGCCCAAATACTCAATGAAATAGCCGCAAGTGCAGGTTGCGATATAGTCATCAATGAAGATATGCTGCTCGTTCCAGAAGGGGTTAAAGTCATATCGGAAATACTCGGTATTGATCCTCTTTATCTTGCATGTGAAGGGACTGCAGCGATTTTCTGCAGCGAAAGGGACACTGGAGATGTTATGGACGCGCTCAACGATCTGGGCTTTTATCCTTCTTTTATAGGCTACGTACGTGAAAAGAGTGTTATTCCAAGGGTAATGTTAAAAAATCGATACGGTGTTGAGCGTGTCTTGCCCATGCTTGTAGAAGAATTAACACCAAGGATATGTTAGGAGGGCTGGAAGAATGCATCATGAGTTATCTATTGCAGAGAAAATAAAACTCTACATTGAAAGCGAAATCACCCCGGAAGAGTTAAAGAGAATCAGAAAAATCACTGTCGGCGTTGGCAAGCTGGCAATGGTGGACAAAGGTCATATAAAAGAAGCTTTTGACTTGATAAAGGAAAACACCGATTTTAAAAACGTTGAAATTGATTTTGTTACGGACGAACTCCACTATCAGTGTCGTGACTGTGGCAATGAGTTCTTTTCCAAAGATCTTGAGACCCGATGCCCTGAATGCGGTGGCGCTATAAGGGTTAAAAACGGAGATGCGATCTACATCAAAGCAATTTCCTATAAGTAAAAATCCCTCTTGAAAGAGAGTTCCATCTATGCTACAATTCCAATTGGCGGGGCGTAGCGCAGATGGAAGCGTGTCTGCATGGGGCGCAGAAGGTCGCTGGTTCAAGTCCAGTCGCCCCGACCATTTTAACGGCGCTTAACAGCGCCGTTTTATTTTTTCTTTCAACAACCACATATTATTGCAAACGTCTGATATATTGCGTATCAATAGAAATCTTTTGTCCAGTACAACTTCGAAATCATTTCTTCTTTAAAGCTCTACATATAGTTAATTTTCAGCTCCACTCTTTCATCAGTTATTACACATACGACTGATAAAATTTGAACTGAGGGAGGTGTGAGTATGGTACGAATACTTGCTATTTTACTTGTCGTTATGCTCGCTGCGACAGCTTTTTCATTGAGCGTACATGGCTTAATAGGCAGCGAGCTTGGGGGTCTGAATAGACAGATTCTCGGGATTGGGGTGCAGATAGGCGATGGGACTCTTAGAGCAGAAGTAAATGGTTTTATCCCTATCACCTCAGTATCAGACATTCCTTACCTTGACTGGTCAGCCTTTTCGGTAATGGAAATTGACCCCACAGTATTGTTGAATTTTCAACTCGATAACGACCTTTCAGTTTATGCTGGCGTGGGTCTCATATTGCTTGCTGATTTTAGGGATTCCCTCTTTCTTCTCTATTCAGACAGGGCTTTTCATGTGAAGCTGGGGGTCAATTTACTGTTGATGAATTTCATCAATGTATTTGGGGAAGTGATGACCATTGGTGGTCTTTCAGGTGGGCCGTATATGGTTGGTTGGTCCGGCGTCTTCAGCCTGCACGTTGGTGCAGGGCTGGAATTTTAGGAGGTGGTCAGGATGAAGATTATAACTAGATTGATAATCATTTCGGTTGTTGCGATTATACTGGCCTCCTGTGGGATCATACCGGTTCTCCAGCTTGCCATACCCCTGGACCCTGTCGGCGTCAAAATCCCTGATCCATGGGGAAATGACCTTGAAATTCTTGTTTCCGTAGACAGGCTTCCAATCAGCGTTCCTATATTAAACCCTGTGGACACTGCCATGCCTGTGAAGCTGAGAATGGTCATTAAAGATTATTCAGGCGATTTGAATCCTGATAATCTTCTTCTTTTTGAAGATGGAAAAGCTCAGGGATTTGCGCTGTTAAAGGAAACAGAAGCCCGTATTGGCGCAGATATAGTTTTTTTGGTCGATGTAACTGGAAGTATGGGTACAGAAATCGCAGGAGTTAAAAACAGCATGACTGAATTTTTGAACGACCTGGCAGCAGCGGGAATCGATGTGAAAGTTGGGATAGTTCCTTATGGAGATTACGTCCCGGCGGATCCAGACACAACTGATAATATAGGGTTTGATCCACCGTATCTTGGTTTGGTTGATCCAACAACTGCTGCTTCTTATACTCAGGAGCTTGCTGTAGGTTACGGAGCAGATGGCCCTGAAAACGCCTATGGTGCTATTATGTTTGCCTGGAATAATATGGCCTGGCGCCCCGGTTCACAGAGAATTTTTATAATGCTTACTGATGCCTTCAGCCATTATACAGGCGATCAGCCGGTAACAATTCCCTGGCCTTCTCCACCAACAAATGATTTTGAGCCGAAGTACACAAAGACCGATGTTTTGAGTGCCATATTGGGGTACGCAACATTCCACATAATCGCTTCTACGGGTACTTACTACTCTATAGGTGATACCGACTTTACTCATCCAGGAGATCCACGAGAAATCGCTGACTTTACAGGCGGCTTGATAATTTATCAGAATCCTTCAGGCGAACCTGATCTGTCTGGCATTGGCATAACGGAATACATACTCTCTTCGTGGCTGGTTTTCTTTGAGACAAAATCTTATGACGATCCACACAATCTTGATCTCTATATTGAATTGCCAGATGCCACCCAGGGTCAAAAACACCTTACTGGCGTAATTTACTGATAATTAGCAGTTTTTAAAAGCGGGATGCGAGATCCCGCTTTTTTTATGGCATTATAGTTGGTATAGAACCCGGATGTGTATTGCATGGCTTTTTAATGAACACATAGCAATGTTTTTGGAAAATGCTTAAACAATTAATATTTATAAGTCTTTTATATCATAGCTATCCAAACATACGTTTGATATAATTTTTAGAGGAGGGATGGATATGCGTTCGTTAATTTGTGTGGGTATTATTATTATATTGTTTACCATCGT
>Ga0190347_1000167_pt1 | contig 21389 bp, 16 predicted proteins | sample 48721356_MG_FD_161652 | JGI IMG/M metagenome (GOLD analysis project Ga0190347, IMG submission 161652) | Hydrothermal vent microbial mat bacterial communities from Southern Trench, Guaymas Basin, Mexico - 4872-13-5-6_MG | ecosystem: Environmental > Aquatic > Marine > Hydrothermal vents >...
ACTTTGCATTTTAGATTTCTCATACACATAAGGGCTTCTTCTACTGTGTACTTATTTTGAAGCCCTTTCCTTAACATGGTGAATACCACAAGGGTCAAAAACATCAAAAAGAGATATCCTCTCAGCGCCTCCTCCTTATGTACCCTCAATGGTAACAGAGTTAGATCATCCTTGGAAAAGCCGAATAGTTTGTTCTGCTTTTATCCAACTCCCGGGTAGTCAAAATTGGGTTAGCACAGGTGGTCAATTTTAGGTTGTCATTTCGACATCCTTATGTGCTGAAGAGCACAAAGTAGCCAACCGTGAATCTGACAACCTGAGTAGTTACGGATATAGCAGCCAGGCCGGCCGGGCCTGCTCGAAGTCTTTTAAATCCCTGGCCCAGACAGACTGGATATCCATAGGGCCTGTTCCGGCATCCAGGGCCTCTCTCACCCTCTTGTCTCCTATAATCAGATCCGCGGGAAGGCGCTCGAACTCGTATTCATAGGGAGGGTCTTTCCATGCGAAGTCCTTTGGATGCATCCTTTTGACTGCGGCCAAAACGGCAAGGGTCGTGATATATGGCCGGTATTCAAGTCTATTTGTTACGTGTATCTGAAAGCCTCTGCACCGTTTCCCGGACCACTTGTGGAAGGCCGGTTCGAAAGACTGCTCTCTCAGGATAAAGCCCGGCAGACTCCACTTTTCTGCCTCTTTTCTCACGGCATCTGGGTCCAGAAAAGGGGCGCCGAATATCTCAAAAGGCCGGGTTGTCCCCCTTCCTTCCGAGACATTTGTGCCTTCCCAGACGACCTGTCCCGGATATACCGTTGCCGTATCAAGGGTAGGCATGTTCGGAGAAGGCCATATCCAGGGCAGACCTGTTGCGGCAAAATCCATCTCCCTGCTCCAGCCCTGCATCTTCACAATGTGAAATTCAAGGTCCAGGCCCTGCTCTTCCATGAAAAAACCGGCTATTTCGCCAATAGTCATGCCATGGCGCATTGGAAGAGGGGCAAGCCCCACAAAGGATCGGCAGTCCCGGGCCAGAAGATTGCCTTCTATCACCTCGCCTCCCAGAGGATTGGGACGATCCAGCACTGCTATGCCTACACCTGCCTTGGCGCAGGCCTTCATGGCCAGGTAAAGAGTCCAGATGAACGTGTATACCCGGCAGCCTATATCCTGAAGGTCCACAACAAGAAGGTCTATTCCTGACAATTGGTCGGGAGAAGGCTCTCTGTCCTTTCCATAGAGACTGAAGACAGGGATATTAAGAGTCTGGGCAAAATCATCCGGAGACTCTTTCATGTTGTCCTGCTTTTCGGCGTAAAGGCCGTGCTGGGGGCTGAAAAGACACTTCAGTTGGCCCGGCAACATAGTGGAGAATATCAAATCCTTGGAATGCCTCAAGAGTGTGTCGACCGAGGCCTGGTTGCAGAGGAGCCCCAGCCTTCTTCCCCTTACCCATGATGGCGGATCTTCCAGAAAAACCTCAAGACCTGTGCGTACATTCATTTATAATAGACGTTTAAGGAACATTGAAGCCAGAAAATAGAAATCGGAAATTTGGACTTCGTGCTCTTGTTTCATCTCTCCCGAATTTCTACTTTCCAATTTCAGGTTTCAGGCCGTCAACGGCTGCATAAGAAGCAGGCACCTGATCCAAATGGTGGCAATGAAGACTTTTAATGAGAGACCAGGCCTCTTCGAACGCCGCATCTGTCATGGTCAGTCTGTAAAGCCTGTCAAGAGATCCGTTCTGAATGTATCTCAATGACCTCAGTGCCCCCAGGCTTATTTTATGGCTCCTTTCCCTTGATTTCAGGCATTCGCCACAAATGAATCCTCCTGCATGGAGTCTGAAAAATACATGATTGCCCACCGGCGGCTTTTTGCAACGGAGGCACAGGTCAAAACCAGGGGCATAGCCTGCCAGGGTCAGGAGCAGAATCTTGAAAAAGAGCGCGGTCTTTCGCGGATGGAGACCTTCGTTAAGGCAGTTAAGGCACCATCGAAGGAGTTTGAAAAGGTCTTCCTGTGGATCGTTTTCCTTTGTCCAGAGATTTACCAGTTCGCAGCACAGGCTGGCCAGGACATAGCACTCGACCTTATGTCTCAGAGATGGAAAACTGTCCAGTATTCCGGCGGATTCAATCCTGCTCAAACCAGTGGTGCGTGGCAGGGCCAGAGACAAGTTGAGCATGGTAAAAGGCTCGAGCGCATTTACAAAGCGGCGCCGGCTCCTTTTCGCCCCCCTGGCAACAGCCCGCACCTTTCCTCCAGCCATTGTGTAAAAGGTGATAATCCGGTCGGATTCTCCCATATCCCGGCCTGAAATTACAAATGCAGGGCTCTTGAAGATACCGGGCATATTGTTCGTTATTCCATGAACCGGAAAAACCAAAACGCCAGTACAAGCAATAAAAGGATGAGGAAAATCGCTGCAGCAGCACTGACTGATTTATTATTGAACAGGGCAACTTTATTTACATAATTAAACAATGTTTTGTTTGCCGGTCCGGTTGGTTCGTCAACACTTTTTTCATCGGCAGACTGCATCTCCTGGTAACGAAGGATGACATCTTCCGGGACAAGGCCTATGAATTCAGCATAGCTCTTGATAAAGCCTTTTTTAAAGACCTCGGCAGGCAGTTCTTCCCAGCGGTCTGCTTCCATGGCCCTCAACCTGTAAATCGCGATCTTGGTGCCTTCTGCAACCTCCTCCAGGGAAATCTGGCGCAGTTCTCGTTCCTGCCTGAGATATTCTCCTAAAGATTCCTTAAACATATTCTCTTTTCGGAATGCCAGAGAAAAAATCAAAGAAGTATCTGAATAGCCGATTTAGAGCGCAACTCCTTAATCCACTCTTCAAATTGGGTATTTATTTGTCTGCGGTAAAGTTTTTCTCTGACTTCCTTTATTTGGGCCGGGCTGGGCTCGGCCTGTCCGTTTTGCACTATTTCTTTCAATCTGAAGATCTGCCAACCCACCTGGGTATAAACTATTTTGCTGAAATCGCCGGGCTTAAGGTCGGCTACGGCCTGTTTGACAAAGGGCGCCATCTCTTCCAGGGTAAAGGAACCCAGGTATCCACCGTCTTGGCCCGACGGGAGATCGGAATAGCGCCTCGCCACTTCTTCAAAATTCTCTCCATCCTTCAATGCATTATAGGCCTCCTTGATCCTCCTTCCGGCCTTCTCCCTGGATCCGGGATCATCCCTTTCAAATGTCGTACATATGTGTTGCATTATATAGAGTGGTTCGTTATGGCTGTTTAAAAGAGAATGTTCCTTTAGATATTCATTAACCTGTTCATCAGTTATTACTATTTTTGCACGCACCTGTGCATCTATAAGTTCTGCCCTCTCAATTTGTTGCCCCAACTCCTTTTTGTATTCTTCGAGCGTGTGGCCTTCTGATGCGAGTTTTGCTGAAATCTCGTCTCTGGTCATATGATTGTCTTTACATATCTGGTCCAGGGCCCTCTCTATTTCCCGTTCACCTATCTTTATGCCCAGTTTTTTGGCCTCTTCCTTTGCAAGTCGATCATCTATCAGTTGCGGCAGGACCTGGGCAAGGATCTCCTGCCTCTTTCTCTCCATCTCTTCTTTGCTCATTTCTTTATTAGCGTACTTCTGGATCAGGGGCTGTGCCCAGCCTTCCAGCTCGGAAAGCGTGATCACGTCACCGTTCACTATCGCGGCTATCCTGTCGACTATGGCACCGCATGCCGGGCGGGCCTCAAATGCCAGGACAGCCAAAGCAATAAAAAGGGTAAGAGGGAATATATGTCTCATATGCTTACTCCGAAAAATCAGGACCTGATGTTGAAATTGAAAAGTAAAAATTTGGGAGAGATGAAACAAGAGCATGAAGGCAAAATCTCCGATTTCTATTTTCCAGTTTTAAGTTTTAAGCGAAATTATCCCTTTGTAGCCATTTTTAGCAGTACTTGCAAGGTCTGCCTGATGCATGCGAGACTATCCCCGTTCTCTTCAACAGGTTCAGGAAGAATAATCAATCTGCCATCCGGCAACAGGCGCCACCGCCGGTCCTTTTGTACTGCCTCTATGAGTTTTTCAGGATGAGGCGGACCTTCAGGTCCAAGACTCAGGAAAATCCGCTCTTTCTTATTAGAAAAACTCCTGTCAAGCCGTATCACGTTCAGCAGTCTCAGTATGCGCTTTATCTCCATCACCTCAAGCAGGGATGCAACTTCTCCCGGTATCGGGCCGAAGCGGTCCCTGAGTTCCAGTGAAAAATCCGCATCTTCCTCCTTGTCTTTCAGCCGGGCCATTCTCCGGTATAAGAGCAGACGCTGCTCCACATCCGGAACATATTCTTCAGGGATAAATGCGGGTACACCCAGGTTTACTTCCGGGTCTATTTCGTCTCTCTGGGGAAGCCCCTTGAGTTCGTCCACAGCATTCTGCAATAATTCAAGATAGAGTTCATACCCTACATCTGCAATATTTCCTGATTGGGAAACTCCCAGTATATTCCCGGCCCCGCGTATCTGAAGATCCTGCATCGCAAGGCGGAAGCCGCCTCCGGACACTGAGAGTTCCATAATGGCCTTGAGCCTTTTTATGGATTCTTTGCCCATTCCGGATATCCGCGGAACGAGCAGATAGGCATAGGCCTGCTCGCCGGCCCTTCCAACCCTGCCTCTGAGCTGATACAAGTCGGCAAGCCCAAGCATGTCAGCCCGGTTTATAATCGTGGTGTTTGCCGAAGGGATATCTATACCGGATTCTATTATGGTGGTGCACATAAGGCAGTCAATCTCTCCCCTTATAAACCGGATCATGATCTCCTCCAGTTCACAGGGATTCATTTGCCCGTGTATGACCTCTGTCCTGGCTTCAGGGGCCAGGCGCCGGATATGCTCTGCCAGCCTGTACAGGCCTTTTATCCGGTTATGGACGAAAAATATCTGGCCGCCGCGGCTCATCTCCCGCTCTATGGCCTCTTTTATTAACAAATCATCAAACTCGGCCACGAATGTCTTGACGGGCATGCGATTCCTGGGAGGGGTATTGATTACTGAAAGATCCCGGATTCCCAGAAGAGAGAGCTGAAGAGTCCTTGGGATTGGTGTTGCGGTGAGTGTAAGGCAATCAACAGTCTGCCTGAATCTTTTTAACCGCTCCTTGTGCTGAACCCCGAAACGGTGTTCCTCATCCACGATCAGCAACCCCAGGTCCTTGAATTTCACGTCCGGCTGCAGCAACCGGTGTGTGCCTATGATTATGTCAATCCGGCCCTCACTGATCCCTGCAAGGATCTCTCTCTGTTTCTGTCTGGTCTTGAGCCTGCTGAGGGCCTCTATAATAACGGGATATTTCTGAAACCTGTGGATGAATGTCCGCTCGTGCTGTTCTGCCAGGATGGTCGTAGGTACCAGTACTGCCACCTGTTTTCCGTCTTCAACAGCCTTGAACACGGCCCTCATGGCGACTTCCGTCTTGCCGTAGCCAACGTCTCCGCACAGCAGGCGATCCATGGGCCTGGGCTCCTGCATGTCAGAAAGCACCTCTTCTATTGAGGCAGCCTGGTCCCGGGTCTCTTCATAGGAAAATGAGGCCTCAAACTGTCGGAACATGGCATCGGGAGGTGAAAAATCAAAGCCCTTGCTTACCTTTCTTTTGGCATAGAGGTCAACCAGTTCGTGGGCGATTTTATAAATATTTTTTCTGACCTTCCGTTTTGTAAGCTGCCAACTTGAACTTCCCAGCCTGTCAAGCCGGAGAGCACGACCTTCTATTCCTATATATTTCTGCACCAGTCCCATGCGGTCTACCGGCAGATAGAGTTTATCCCCGCCGCGGTATTCGAGGAGAAGGAATTCCCCGGGAATTCCGCCGGCCTCCAGCCTGGCAAGGCCCTTGTAGAGCCCTATGCCATGGTCCCTGTGCACAACCGGTTGACCTGGCCTCAGGTCCTCAAAGGTCAGATCACCTGCGGTTGTTTTCTCTCTTTCGACCCTTCTGTTCCGTCTGGCCCGTGCGCCTAACAGCTCTTCTTCCGTAATGACCAGGTAAGCCTCACCGGGAAGGGCAAACCCTGAAGAAAGTTGACCGGTACAGATCACAAGCCCGGGCTCTTCCGGATCATTGTTTAAAGGTGCCTGGATTACGGGTGGAGTGACATCATCGCCGATAAGCCCGTGATAGCCAAAGAGCTCCACCATTCTTTCGCCATGACGTCTGCCAGGCACTACCAGAACAACCCTGTCTCCTGCCTCAATCCAGTCTTTAAGCCGGTCAATCACCGGGCCGAGGAGATCGGTCCCCCTTTTTGCTTTTTCAGGTATCAAGGTCAGGTCTGTCTTGCTCGATTTTATCTCCAGTTCCTGAATGTCAAGGGCCGGCAGGTTGAAGGAAAGCCCTTTGAATTTGGCGCTCGAGGAATTTGACGGCGATCCGTACAAATTGATGTCCTGAAACAGCCAGCACGTATGATTACCCATCTGCCTTGAAAGCTGCACCGGGTCAGATAATAGAGATTTCAGGGAAGAAAAGACCCTGTGCTCGTTAAGGGCTGATTTGTAAGCCTGCTCAGCCCCTTTCCAGTGATCCTCCAGCGCCTTTTCGACCTCTTCGGGCCTGTCAATCAGTATAGGGGTCTGTTGGGGAATATAGTCCAGGACCGAGGCGGGTTTTGTATAAAAAAGCGGCAGCAGTGCCTCATGTCCCTCTACAAGCCTTCTGGCCTCCAGTTGTTGCAGGATTTCATTGATCCTCCGGGCAGGAAGATTATACCTGGTTGCCCGCTCAACCAGTTTTTCCTGGGCCGATTCAAGTATGGATTGGGAAAATACAAGCTCATTGGCCGGAAGTATAACCAGTTCGTCCAGATCTTCGGTCGACCGCTGGGTGAGCGGATCAAAGAGGCGCATCTCTTCCACAAAGTCGCCGAAAAAATCCACTCTTACAGGAAGGGTTGTCAAAGGCGGAAAGATGTCAAGCAGGCCGCCCCTTGTACTGAACTCCCCTCTGGACCGGACCGTGGCGCAGTGTTCATAACCTGAGTCAATAAGCCATTTGAGCAGTTTCTCCCGGTCAACCTCCTCTCCGGTCTGGAGATACTCTACATGGCCCAAGAGGATTTGAGGAGGAATTGTGAGTTCAGCAAGGGCCTGGACCGGGGCCACTGCCACGGCAGGACCTTTCTCGGTGGCCAGGCGGTAAAGGGTCGAAATCCTCTGAGAGTTTGTCTCGGTTGATGGGAGCAGCGGCACAAAAGGAAGCGAGTCATGGCAAGGATACAACAAAACAGGAAGGTCTGTGAAAAAAGAAAGGTCTGATACTACCTGTTCCGCCTCTTTCTGATGGGAAGTGATCCAGAGTACGGGTTGATTGACAGACTTGAGGAGTCTTGCAATCAGCCAGGCCCGGGAAGTGCCCATAAGGCCGGTCAGGGCCAGGACACCCCCTGGTTTCCTGATGGATTCCCCGAGTTTCAGAAGGACCCGTTCACTATTCATTCCGAGTTTATTGCTATTTTTGGCAGATGTCATCCATACGGATCAATTATTCTTATTTGGCATCCAACTGAAAAACATATAAGAGGGCCAACTGCGGGAGTCTCAGTTGATATCATATTCGGAATGAGAAGACATCGGGCAATGCTGGTTCGCAGACCTGGTAGTAGTGTAGAGCATTACGCCGTTCTCATCGTAAAATGAGAACCCGCATGTCTCAGGAGCCCCTCCTTCGCCAGGCCTGACGGTTACTTTCAGGAATCCGCCGGTAATTGTTTGATCGGTATACGGCTGGTCTATCAGCCCCTCAGGATCAGTGGAATTCGGGTCGCCTGGGGCCATTCCCAGTCGTGAGTTTGCATCGATCAAAGCCCCGCAGGAGAACTCTTCGAACCCATCGGGACGGATCGAATGATACTTCCAGTGCCTGTCGCCGCAAATGATATAGAAGTTTTTGTCCAAAAATCCGTTGTCGGCAAGCCAGCCGAAGAATTCTTCGCCCTCGTGCTTGAAGCCCATCGGATCGGCGTGGCAGTCTCTTCTGTACCTATCGTCTTGCCCTGGAGCAGGCCATCTAACAGTCATGTCATCGGGACCAATCATCGGCGTGGGTGAGATGAGAATCTTGAAAGTCGCATCGCTGGCCAAAAGGGTCTCCTTGAGCCATGCCTTCTGTGTTTCTCCCCAGAGCGTTTTCTCCGGCCCATCTTCCATCATGTTTGAGCTTCGATAGTCCCGACCTTCCGTCAGCCAGATCTGCAGCAGCTTGTTGATCCTGATCGTCCGGTATGTAACCGGGTGGGTCTCGTCAGGATCTACCACCGGCACCTGTTCCAGAAATGTCCGGATCCCCAGTTCGGCTGATGGTTTAAGATCGCCGGTCGTATCGGCATCATTATAGCGGAAGTCGTGATCGTCTTTCTCCCAATAGGTTGGTACCTGTGAGAACAGGGATACAAAGCGTGGTTGAATGAACTGCTTATGCCATTCTCGCCGCATCGTTTTCTGTGTCTTGCGGGGTAACGGGTAGGCGTCATAGTAGACATTGTCGCCTGTGCCGACAAAGAAGTCGGGATTCATTTCCCGAATCGTCTCCAGCCCGGGGTATCCGAGATGCTTGTCAGGTGGGCCTGGGAGGATATGGAATTTGAAATAGTTCATCCCTGTGACCACTACGAAACTCACTTTGCTGGCGACGTCCGCAGGATCAAGGGTTCTGAACGTACATGCGGGACCCGTCTCAATCGTATTGACGTCTTGTCCGTAGAGGAGACGATAGTAGCAGCGCGTTCCAGGGGTCAGGCCGGTCACTTTCTTCTTGATCATGAAGTCGTTCTCAGACTCTGCATTAATCCATTCCGTGAATGACGATCTGGTGAACTCGGGATCGGTCGAAATTTCAAAACGGGCCACTCCCCGAGTTCCACGCAGTCCGCAGTCTCGAGTTTTGCAGATCGCGGTGAGGCGGGATTGAAAGATGGCGCTGTCCGTGGTTACTTCGCCTGTTATTTCCCCCTGACTGTGTCCGATTCCCGTAGCGCAGCCGGCCAGTGAAAGCAGGAAAATACAGCATAGAATCAAAAATGGTATTCGAAACTTCATGATAGCTCCTTTCATATTCCATTGCTCCGTGAAGGCCTATGTCCGCGATCCCCTCCTGATCGGATCAACAGTTCTCATAAGTATAGCATAAAACATGGCACAGTAAGAAATAATACTTCATGGGGTGCGGCCTCCATCCAGAAGAGCCTTTGTGCCCTCAGGCGATTCTTTTAACCTGTTCCCAGGTTTAGATGGAAGATAAAGTCGAGTCCACGGAATTTTTTAGGTGAACCCATAAACCCGAATTATGCAGCAGCCAAGTTTGCCAAAGATGCGAGGCGGAAGGCACGCAGACGTACTTTTGTACTTCAAGTGCCTGACAACAAAGTAGATTTGGTAAAATTGGCTGCCCCTTGTGGCTTCAAATACCGAACAATTTTTAACTCCGGTGGAATGCACCTTTTGGGTGAACATTCCAAACTGGACAATACACCATAACTTACTGATTTTTCTATTTGTTCCTTATTGTTCGGTGTTTGAAGTGCATAATTTGGGATAAATATAATAATAACGCTTCGTGTTGATAATGGTAACGGGAACTTCGGTCTGATTTGACAAAATAGAGATAATATGAGATGTAAAAAATACGGGTTTAAATAGGCCCTGAGACTGGACCGGCTTGTTATTAAAAATTTTCTGCATTAAATTTTATCTTTCAAAGGAGCAGACAGCATGAAAGCATTAGTAGTCTATTCAACCAAGACAAAAAACACTTTGAAATTAGCTGAAGCACTGTATGATACCATTCGTTATCGCAAGGAGTTGAAATCAATTGACGAAAAACCGAATCCGGAAGACTATGGTTTTATTGCCGTAGGTTTCTGGGTCAAAGGCGGGAAGCCGGACCCTGCCACCATGGAATTTCTGCCCAAAATCCGGGACGGTCAAGAGGTATTTTTGTTTGCTACCCATGCCTCGCCAAGAGACTCCGAGCCTATAAGAAATGCCATGAAAATTGCAAAAGAGCTGGCTCGCAAAGGGCGGATCCTCGGGACATTCGGTTGCCAGGGCGAACTCTCTCCGGAGATGATGGAGAAAATCGCCGCCCAGGACACAAAGCCAGCCTGGTTTGCTGATGCGCCGGCAGCCAAGGGACATCCTGATGAGAAAGATATCGCCGAGCTTGTCCATCTCTTTAATACAACTTGCATATGAGCCGAGCTCAGCCATAAACGCAAAACCGTATTGTTTCGGTTGAAATGTGGGATGGGAAAGGGTTTTTCTTTCTCCTATTTTTTCGTATTGCCTTGGATGAAAAAGAAAGCTTTCGAGTCTATCTAAAGGAGGACCGGTTTCATGGCACTTTTTCTGGTTCAGCACGGCAGAAGCCTGCCAAAAGATAAAGACCCCGAGCAGGGTCTCTCAGAGGAAGGTATCTCGGAGGTTGAGCAAATCGCAAAAGTCGCCAGGGGATATGGTGTCCGCGTATCTCGCATTATTCACAGTGGAAAGAAAAGGGCGCTGCAGACTGCGGATATCTTTGCATCTTCCTTGAAGCCCGAGGATGGTGTCCAGGAGAGCAGTGGATTGAAGCCGCTGGACGATGTGTCAGCATTTGCCGGCAAAATAAACAGTGAAGATAATGTCATGTTGGTAGGTCATCTTCCCTTTATGGAGAGGCTGGCTTCCTATCTTATAACAGGGTCTGCCGATAAGCCGGTGTTCAAGTTCCAGAACGGCGGGATTGTGTGCATGGATCAAGATCCGGATAGCCGCTCCTGGCTTATCAGGTGGGCACTCATGCCAAACATAGGGTAATAGGTCGTCTTGAGACGAGGTCCCGTAGTATTATTAGTTTGCCCTTGTTTATAGCAGGCCGCTGAAAATCTCCGGCAAAACCGGGATATCTGAGGACCTGATATGCTGACTTCTGAGATACTGCGCCGGTTTCTGCTGGACCTAAAGACCTGGTTCAGGGTTGAGCGCGTACTGATTTTGGCCGTGCCTACAGGCATTATTGCAGGACTCGGCTCGGTAGTATTTTTTACGGCGCTGGATCTATCCCATACATTTTTTCTGGACTACCTCGCCGGTTACAGGCCTGCATACCCTGGAGGAGAGCATCCTGTATTAGAGCCAGGTCCTACTGCGCACTTAATACGGTGGATGCTGGTCGTGGTCCCAACCATTGGAGGAATTCTCTCCGGTTGGCTGGTATATACCTTTGCACCAGAGGCGGAAGGGCATGGCACTGATGCCCCCATCGATGCCTACCACTTCAAGAATGCAGCTATCCGGGCCAGGGTACCCCTCATAAAAATCATATCATCAGCCATTACCATCGGATCAGGCGGTTCGGGTGGCCGTGAAGGTCCCATTGCCCAGATAGGGGCCGGATTCGGTTCTACCATTGCTTTACGATTGGGACTGAGCAGGCAGGAAAGACGTATTCTTATGATGGCAGGCATGAGCGCAGGGATCGGCTCCATATTCCATGCACCCCTCGCAGGGGCGATTTTCGCTGCTGAAATCCTCTACAGGGAAATAGATATGGAGTATGAACTCCTGGTCCCCTCTGCCATAACCTCTGTCATAGCCTACTGTGTATTTTCCCTGTTCTTTGGCTTCGGGTCCCTATTTGTAACGCCTCCCGTCGGTTTTGTGAATACCGGAGAGATCCTCCCCTATACTATTCTCGCAATAGTCTTGGCCCTGATTGCCAATATCTATGCCAGGATCTTTTACGGTGTGAGGGATATCTTCCGCAAATTGCCTGTCAAGCCTCACCTGAAACCGGCAATAGGTGGATTCCTTACAGGTCTTATAGGCTATTTCATTCCTGCATCTTTATACACGGGTTATGGCATACTCCAGCAGGCCCTGAACGGCGAACTCCTTGTGGGCTTTCTGCTGGCAGTAGCTGCTGCGAAGATCCTGACAACTGCTTTCAGCATTGCATCCGGCGGAAGCGGCGGCGTATTCGGCCCTTCGGTGGTAATTGGAGGAGCCATTGGAGGGGCAACGGGCCTGTTCCTTGAGAAACTGTGGCCCAGTCTGGTACCAAATCCTGAGGCCTACATCATTGTGGGCATGGCCGGATTTTTTTCCTCTGCAGCCAGTACCCCCTTCTCCACGATAATAATGGTGAGCGAGATGACCGGGAACTACGGGCTCCTGCTCCCGGCGGTGTGGGTATCCACCCTTGCCTTTCTCCTTCGTGGCGAAAGAGGAATCTACGAGAAGCAGATCGCAACTCGATACGACTCCCCTGTACACCATGGAGACTTCATGCTGGGGGTCCTTGCCCGCCTGACGGTCCAAGAGGCCTTAAAGAGGTATAAGTCGTCTCAACCCGGATCTGTAAACCAGGATACACCCATGCCGGAGCTGATCAGACATATTTCAGGATCTCCTTGTTGTACCTTCCCGGTGGTAGATGACGAAGGCAGGTATCTTGGTGTAGTAACTGATATCAAGATAAGGAATGTAATTGCAGCAAGAGGGCTTGCATCAGACATAAAGGCCTCTGACCTCATGGAATCGAGAGGAACTGTCTATTCATGGGAATCGCTCAGCACCGTCCTTACTCAAATGTCGGCCGAAGGATCGGACGAAGTGGTAGTCCTTTCCGGCAACGGCGCCAAAAAGACTGTGGCGGGGGTATTGAGCCGTTCGGACATCCTCAGGATCTATGACGAGGCAATATAGGGGAGACGGCATAGAAATGCCGGGATCGGCAGCCGATTACAAATTGACATCCCGGCAACTGGTTACTAATCTTTTTAAAAAAGTCTGATGAAACCGGAGATCGATCAAATAATATCCTGTGATGAGGCAGCCAGGGCCGCTGTTGAAAGTGCCAAAAAAGAGGCAGAGGATCTGATAACAAAGGCGAAACAAGACGCCGATACCTTACAATCCGGGATTGAAGCGAGACTTGATGAAGTGAGAAAGAACGAGATCGCTCCCATTCTTGAAGAAAGCCGGATACAGGCACGGAAGACTATGGCACAAGCAGAGAGTTATATCCAGGGACTTAAAGAACGGGTGGCCCTCAGAAGGGCTCGGATACTCGAAGATTTTATTTCAGAGGCCCTCGGAGAGGCGTGGTCCCAAAAACGGAAATCCCACAAACAGCAATTATGATACTGGCCGCAGCCAGATATGCCTATCCGAACGCAAAAGTGAGGGCCCTTCGCAGCAGGCGACTTACTGACCAGGACCGCCATTTCCTTCTGGAGGCAAGAGATTTTTCTTCCTTTCTGGCATATCTTGCTACTACCCCGTACGGGCGTGAACTTTCAGACCTTGAAGGTGAATTACCTGATCCAGGGGTGCTGGAGCGCCGACTGGCCCGGCCCCTTATGGAGGACTATGCCAAGGTTGCAAGGGCCTTGCGCGGGAAAAGGGAGCGGGAATCAGTCCTTGCCCTCTTTTCAAGATTTGAGTCGGAAAACCTCAAGGTCCTCTTGCGTGCAGTGTTTTCCGGCCTCGGAAAACAGGCTGTTTCCCACCTCCTGTATCCGCTGGGAACCCTGAGCACCTTACCATGGGATAACCTCTGGGCATGTGACAATCCGGCGGAGGTTGCGGATATGCTGATCCGTACACCCTTTGGAACGGCACTTAAGCACGCTGTTCCACAGTTTGAGGCCCAGGGAAGACTATTTCCCCTGGAAATGGCCCTGGACCTTTCCTGTTTTCAAAGACTCAAGCAGGCCGTCTCCGGCCTGAGGAGCAGATCTGACAGAAAAGCTGCAAAAGGGATCCTGGGACCCTATGTGGATATACTCAACATCTCGTGGACAATAAGACTCAAAATTCACTACGGGTTGAGTCCTGAAGAGACAGTCAACTACAGCCTCCCCGGAGGCGAGTTGCTCGGCCTTTCACAACTGCATCGCCTGGCACGGGCAGAGGACATCTCCTCATTTCTGGAACAGATTCCCCGTTCCCTTCAGAGAGAGATAGGAGAGGTCAGTGAGTGGGAGGATTTTCCCGCGTATCTCGAGACGTGGTTTCTTCGTCTCCTTGCCCGGCTCTTTATGGGGCCGCCATTTCATATAGGCATAGAGATAGCCTTTCTCCTGGAAAAGGAAATGGAACTTACAGCTCTCATTACCTTGATTGAGGCAAAGGCACAGGGACTCTCCCTTGATAAGGCAGTAAAAAAGCTGCCCGGGCAGTTTTCCGGGGCTGCTCATGTTTAGGCCCGTCAAGCTCACGAGGCTGACCATCCAGGCCCCTGAGGACCAGATCTCGGCAGTCATGGCCATCCTGGGAGACCTCCGCCTCCTTCACCTGATCAGGGTGGAAGAGACACACCTCGGTCACCTGGGTTATGTGGCCCATATTGATACACCTCTCCTTGAACACTATGACAGGCTGCTTGCCAGGGCAAACAGGCTGCTGAGAGATCTGGGGCCGTCAGGTCCTTCTCCCGGCATCAGAAAGGTCCCCCGACCGGACAAGGCCGTCTTTCGCCTGGAGGAGGAACTTGCGCTCATAGAAAAAGAGGCATTGGAGCCCCTGGAGCGGAAAAAAAAGGCAAAAAACGCCATTTCCGAACATGAAGCCCTGATTGCCAGGTTACATCTCCTGGCACCTATAAAGATAGACCTTGACCGCCTGTATAACCTGAGATACGTGACATGGAGAGCCGGGCTGATCCCTGAAGAGAATCTCGATAAGCTGGAACAGAGCCTTGTGGATACGTACCACGCTCTCATCCCAATCGGCCGTAAGGAACGAAGGGTAGTCCTGCTGGCCGTATCTCTGAAAGAAGATGAAGAGGTGCTCTTACGGGCCCTTAAGAGCGCCTTCTGTGACCCCCTGGAACTGCCTCCCGGAATTCACGGTACTATAGAAAAGGTTCTGGATCGCTTATCCGCTGAGATCGAGTATTTAAAGACCGAGTTTGCCGGCCTTGATACCAAATGGGCAGAGCTTGCCCGGAAATACGGTACAAGGCTCAAACGTCTGCGCGAGGAGATACTGCTTGCCCGGCAGCTACTTAAGGCACAGGCCAAATTCGGACAGATCGATCACACATATCTCCTTACCGGATGGATACCGGTTGCACTCTTTGAGGAATTAAGGAAACGGATCATCAAAGCCACATCCGGCAAAGTCCTGGTGGACCAGGTGGAGCCGGAGGACATAAAAGAAGTCCGGTCCGGTATCCTTAAGATACCCATTCTTTTCAATAACCCCCTGCTTATCCGTCCCTTTGAACGGCTGACTACCCTGTACGGCACCCCCTCCTATGAAGAGGTGGAGCCCACGGTCTTTCTCGCAGTGAGCTTCCTTCTCCTCTTCGGGATGATGTTCGGGGACGTGGGGCACGGGGCCATACTTTGCGGCATAGGCTATTACGTATTCAGAAAGATGTACCGTTATACAGATTATGGAATTATACTCATGGAGTGTGGGGTGTCGTCCATGATTTTCGGCCTTCTTTACGGCAGTGTTTTTGGTATGGAAGACCTGATTCCTGCGCTCTGGATGCATCCCATGGAGGAGATCAACCGCTTTATGATGATGTCGGCCTTTCTTGGGATCGGTGTTATCAGCCTGGGACTGATCCTTAATCTCATAAACGTCATCCGTCAGCACCGTTACGGAGAACTCCTGTCGACATCCGGTCTGGCCGGCGCCTTGCTTTACTGGCTGGGTGCGGGCCTTGTTGTACGCTATCTCCTGTCGGGAGGGCTTAGTTCCTTTGAATTGATATCTGCCAAGGTGGCAGCAGGGACGCTGATCATCCTGATGATCCTCCAGAAGCCGATCAGGGCGGTGCTGTTACGGTACCACAAGGACAAAAAATGGGGGCGCCTCCCGCCGGGTCTCGGGGGCACTATTTTGGAATCATTTATAGAAGTACTTGATGATCTTCTGAGATACCTTGCCAATACCGTTTCCTTTGTCCGTATCGCGGCCTTTGCCCTCACGCATGCAGGCCTCTTCATAGCGGTATTTTCCCTGGCGGACATGGTACAGAACGTCCACGGCGGGGGTCTCCTCTACTGGGTGACCTTGATAATCGGCAACGTGTTCATAATAGCCCTTGAGGGCATGGTAGTATCCATACAGACAATACGACTCGAGTACTATGAATTTTTCAGCAAATTTTTCCGGGGAGGGGGAAAGCCCTTCCGGCCCCTCCTTGAAGAGGAATGATGAACCTTGAATTTTGAATTGTGGAAGAAAACAAAGATTCGTAACATTAATTCAAAATTCAGCATTCAAAATTCAACATTTCCAAATTAGGAGGCATCTACCTATGAGGATTAAAAGGCCCTTATTCTGGATATCAAGCTGGCTTTTGACCTTGTTCCCGTGCATTGTATGGGCCCAGGAGGCCGTATCCGGGACCGGGACATCTGCAGAAGAGACAAAATGGGGGTATATCTCTGCCGCCATGGCCGTCGGGGCCTCATCAATCGCTGCCGGCATTGCTGTTGCGTTGGTGGGATCTGCCGCAATGGGGGCTGTCAGTGAAAGGCCTGAGATGGCGGGCCGCGCCTTGATTTTCGTGGGCCTGGCAGAGGGAATAGCAATCTATGGACTGATCGTGGCTATCATGATCCTGGGGAAGCTATAGGTGTCGAAACTGGAAACTCGAAATTAGGTAATGCATCTACATCATGGTATTTTTACCAATTTCGAATTTCGAGTTTCAAATTTTGACTTGTCGTGAAGGATGTCTGAGAGTGTTTAGAATATGCACATCCTGGTTATAGCGGATCATCTGACATGTATGGCCTTCTCTCTGGGAGGCATAGATACGCGGACGGTCAAGGCCAGGAAGGATGCCGTGGCTGCCTTGGAATACGCACAAAACAGCCCTGAGATCGGCCTGGTGTTGATCACCGAAAGGATAGCCGACTCCGTTCGCCCGGAGGTAAATGAGATAGTCTTCAAGCTCCACAAGCCCCTGGTGGTGGAGATCCCGGATACTGAAGGCCCCTTACCGGATCGACCCTCTGCCAGAGAACTTATGGTCTCATTAATGAGGACCTAAAAGGGTTATTATAAGTCTCCACATGTCAGAGAAACGCACATCAAGATCCGGCCGGAAATCCGGTAAGCCCTCCCCTCTTTCCCCCGAGCGTATTCTGACAGTGATGCGTAATGCCGGACGGCCCCTCTATCTCCGGGAAATAATACATCTCTCCCATCCGAGGCCTGAAGAAAAAAACAAGGCAAGAGCCATGGTGGCCAGCCTTGTTCGTAAAGGCGTATTAGTCCTGCTCAAGGGCAACAGATATGGCGTCGCCGATCTTATGAAACTGGTTACCGGAAGGCTGTCAGTCCACCCGGATGGTTTTGGTTTTGTGCGGCCTGATGCCGGAAATGGCCATGATGTATTCATCCCTGCGCGGGGTCTCAAGGGCGCCGTCCATGGTGATCATGTAGTTGCAAGGGTGGAAAAGACCGGCAGAAAGGGCGTTGAAGGGTCAATACTCAGAGTGCTTGAAAGGGGCGTGAAGCAAGTAGTGGGGACATTACACAGGGGCAAGAGCGTATCAACCGTACTTCCTGAAGAAAACAGGTTGTTCTATGAAATAATGATTCCCGATAGATATACAGCAAAGGCCGGAAACGGCCAGGTTGTATTGGCGGAAATTAAAAGCTTTCCTTCAGAGGGAAGGAACCCTGAAGGACGGATTATAGAAGTCCTGGGGGATCCTGATGATATGGGCGTACAGACCAAGATAGTCATACATAAGCGCGGTCTTCCGCACATCTTTCCGCCTGAAGCACTGGCTCAGGCCGAGGCCCTGCCCCGGGATGTCATGCCGGAAGATACCAGGGACCGCAAGGATCTCCGGGATATACCCCTGGTGACAATAGACGGGGAGCGTGCAAGGGACTTTGATGATGCCGTATTTGTCAATAAGACCCGCACAGGCTTTGTCCTCACCGTGGCTATTGCCGATGTAAGTCACTATGTGCCGGATGGCAGCCCTGTCGACCAGGCAGGCCTTGAACGAGGCACAAGTGTATATTTTCCCAATTCCGTAGTGCCAATGCTCCCGGAGACACTTTCCGATCACCTGTGCAGCCTGATTCCCGGAGAAGACCGCCTGGCAATTGCGGTCAGTATTTCTTTTGACAGGGAGGCAAACGTCAGGCGTACCAGTTTTTTCAAGGCCGTAATCAGAAGTCATTGCAGGTTTACATATAAAGAAGTGCGCTGCATACTGGTCGACAGAGACAGGGACCTGATAGCCAAGAACAGGAAACATATTAAGCACCTGGAATGGATGGCGGAGTTGGCGGGGGCCCTTTCCAAAAGACGCTGCCGGAGAGGAAGTATTGACTTTGATCTTCCGGAGTCTGAAATAGTCCTGGGCATCAGGGGGAATCTGGAAGAGATCGTCCGCAGGGAAAGAAGCATAGCCCATCGTATCATCGAAGAGTTCATGATAGCCGCAAACGAGGCCGTTGCTCTCTTTCTGACCAAAAAAGAAATACCTGCAATATATCGTGTTCATGAGCCACCAGACCGGGATAAGGTAAAGGAATTTGTAGACTTCGTTCAAAGCCTGGGAATGGATATCAAGTTACCCGAGAAAATAAGTCCGAAATGGTGTCAGAAAGTGCTCAAAGAGGCGTCAGGAAAGTCCCAGGAGTTCATGGTAAATACTGTACTGCTCAGGACTATGCAACAGGCAGTCTATTCATCTGAAAACACAGGACACTTTGGCCTGGCCTCACCTACTTATTTGCACTTCACATCGCCTATTCGCCGCTATCCCGACCTGATAGTCCACAGGATCCTGAAGGCCAACATGAAACGTCCGAGGAGGCGTCCGGTTTACACTGAAGAGCAGCTTGAGACCCTGGGACGGCATTGCTCCGTTCGGGAAAGAGAGGCTATGGAAGCAGAAAGAGAGATGTTTGACAGGCTGAAGGTCCGCTTCATGGCAGACAAAATCGGTGAAGTGTATGAGGGGATAATATCAGGTGTGATCTCCTTTGGCTTTTTCGTTGAGCTCAAGGACATGTTCATTTCCGGAGTCGTCCGCCTGGTAGACATAGTGGATGATTATTATACGCTCGATCAGGACAGGCAGTGCCTGGTTGGGCAAAGGACTCACAGGATTTTCCGCCTGGGCCAAACAGTGAACGTCAGGGTCAAGGCTGTCAATATCGCCCGGATGCACATAAACTTCGAAGTCGTGTAACCGTTCACGGGTTCAGAGGTTGTCAAAAATGAGCCTATCTTCTGAAATACTAAAGCGCATAGAACAACTCAGGGAAGAGATCAATTACCATAATTACCTCTATTATGTCCTTGACCAGCCCGTCATAACCGATGCCGATTACGACGCCCTGATGCGCGAACTCAAGGAGATCGAAGACAAATATCCTGAAACCGTGACCCCTGATTCGCCTACACAGCGAATCGGTGCACCACCTTCAGAAAAATTTGCCAGCGTATCCCACAGTATCCCCATGCTCAGCCTGGACGATGCCTTCAGCCAGGAAGAGGTCCTGGAGTTTGATCAACGTGCAAAGAGACTCCTGCAGACCGACGAAGAGATTGAGTACACGGTTGAACCTAAGATGGACGGTCTTGCCGTGGAACTGGTTTACGAAAACGGAATGTTTGTTCTTGGATCAACACGCGGAGACGGCTACACAGGAGAAGACGTAACCGCGAACCTGCGGACCATTCGATCCTTGCCTCTCAGGCTCATCGAGAGGCACCTTTCTCCACCCGGCCGCCTTGAAGTGCGGGGCGAGGTCTTTATCAACAAAGACGCCTTCAAGCGTCTTAATAAGAAACGTATGGAAGACGGTGAGCCCCCGTTCGCCAATCCCAGGAATGCCGCGGCCGGCTCCCTTCGCCAGCTTGATCCGAACATTACCGCCGGCCGTCCCCTGAATATTTTTTGTTACGGGATCGGAATAGCGGAAGGCTGTAGTTTCGGGACGCAGTGGGAGGTGCTTTCGTCTCTCAGGAAATGGGGGCTAAGAGTCAACCCCATGGCGGAAAAGCAGAAAGGCATCCGTGGAGCAATACATTATCACCGGCGGATGAACAGAAAAAGGAAAGACCTTGATTATGAAATAGACGGAATAGTCATCAAGGTCAACGACCTTGATCTCCAGAAACGCCTTGGGGCAAAGGCCAAGAGTCCGCGCTGGGCCTTGGCCTATAAGTTCGAGGCAGCCCAGGCCGTAACCAGAATTACCGATATCCAGCTCAGCGTTGGGCGTACCGGTGCCGTCACCCCTATAGCCCTGATGGAACCAGTAAAAGTGGGCGGAGTGGTGGTAAGCCGCGCAACCCTCCACAACGAAGACGAGATACGCCGCAAGGATGTCAGGATAGGCGACTGGGTTATTGTCCGGAGGGCAGGAGACGTCATTCCTGAAGTGGTCAGGCCGCTGCCTGAGCGAAGGACCGGAAAGGAACGGGTATTTGTGATGCCGCAGACCTGCCCGGTCTGCGGTTCCAATCTGCGCCGCAAACCAGGAGAGGCCGTATGGCGGTGCCCGAATCCCGAATGCTTCCCCAGGCTTGTGAAGCAACTCACCCACTTTGCCGGTAAAGGGGCCATGGACATAGAAGGACTTGGTCCGAAGGTGGCTGAACAACTTATCAGTGCAGGGCTGGTCCGGAGCATTTCAGACCTTTATTCCATCAAGCTGAGCGATCTCCTGTCCCTTGATCGTTTTGCTGAAAAATCCGCAGAAAACCTCCTCTCTGCAATAGAAACAAGCAAGGAGACAAGCTTTGCACGATTCTTCTATGCCCTGGGGATCAGACATGTTGGAGACGTCACCGCACAGCTCCTTGCAGACCACTTTGGATCAATGGAGGCGCTTAAGGATGCAAGCGAAGAAGAGCTCATGGCAGTAGAAGGAATAGGCCCTGAAGTGGCCTTCAGCATACGATCCTGGTTTGATGACAACAAGAACTTAAGGCTCACGGAGTCCTTGCTTGACGCCGGAATCAGGTTCACCGATCTCCGTGAGGCAAGGACCTCACCCCTAAAAGACAGGACCTTTGTCTTTACCGGGGGGCTGTCTTCCCTCACCCGGGAACAGGCCAAGAACATTGTCCGGGACCTGGGCGGCCAGGTCGCTTCTGCAGTGGGCCGCAAGACGGATTATGTAGTTGCCGGGGGAAATCCCGGGTCTAAACTGCGGAAGGCGCTGGAACTGGGAATACCCGTCCTGAGCGAGGAGGAATTCCTGGCACTGGCCTACAAGAACCAGGAAATAAAAAAACCCTAATCCCTGATATGTACCTTCAGAAAAAGGTCGCCATACCCGCCTTCCGGTACCTGCCGTCCCATCCCTTTCAGCCGGAGACTGCTCCCATCTGAGATGCCCTGGGGTACGGTCAGGACAAAGG
>Ga0190347_1000173_pt1 | contig 21243 bp, 14 predicted proteins | sample 48721356_MG_FD_161652 | JGI IMG/M metagenome (GOLD analysis project Ga0190347, IMG submission 161652) | Hydrothermal vent microbial mat bacterial communities from Southern Trench, Guaymas Basin, Mexico - 4872-13-5-6_MG | ecosystem: Environmental > Aquatic > Marine > Hydrothermal vents >...
CCTGGCTGCATCCAGTTCAATCAACATCTCGGGATATACCCGGGCCAGACGCCCTATGCCCCACAGTGCCCCTCTCCTGAGGGGCTCGTATTCCAGGAAGTTCCCATCTTCCCTGATGTAAGAGAGCAGAATGCGGACATATTCTTCGGCAAGACGCGGATGGCAGGCCATTGCCTCTGCCATTGCCTCAGGGGCTCCCCAGCCGATTCCCCCGGATTCATCATTCAGCATCCACATGAGACGGCGCATAACAACCCTTGCCGCCTCCATGTCTTCATTGGCCAGATCCGCCGCTATCCTTCCGAAGACACTGATTGCCTTCGATCTGAGTTCGGGATCACTATCATAAAAAACTGAAATGAGCGGGCTGATGGCCTTGCGTGGAGGGATCTTTCCAAGCTCCCTTATGACCTGTTCCGGATCACCTGACCCCAGGAGCTCGCGGACCCTGCGGCGAAGAAGTATCCGGGGACTCTCCTTTTTCCTGTCTCCGGCAATATCGTATTTCCTGATCATGTCTTTTCACCACGAAAAATACGAAGATCAGAGTTTCTCTTTACCCCTTCCACAGGGCATGAATGTTACAGTATGCCCTGGCAGTGACCTTGTCGGCCTCAATGCAGAAAACAGCGTCCGGGGCATCTCCGGGATTCAAAAACTGCCTGCAGGCCCTGCCATCGGCAATCAATTCTATCCACTCGATATAGTGTTTCTCCTCCATTGGGTGAGCCGCACTTCCCACCTTCACCCTGAAGCCACTGTCCACCTTCTCTACTACAGGTATGTGCTTCTCTTTTGCCGCATCAACGGTGTTTTCCACCATGAGTTTCATAGGCTGGCCGCAGCATACCAACTCTCCTACACCTGTATGAACCATCTCGACCATATTGCCGCAGACCTCACATTTGTAAACCTCTAATCTTTTTGTCATTTCATAATCCTCCTATGAGTTCTCAAATAATGGCTACTGTTACAGGATCACTGATCCATCTACCATGAAGATTACAGTTCTCGATCGCCTCATAGGTGGTCTTGACCCAGGCCCCGTAAGGGCTCTGCTCGTCATGGCATGTGGCACAGAGTTCCGGACTCCTGGTAAACTCCGAGTATCTCACCCCGTGGGCAGGAGACTTTGCATCTGCCCTTGGTCCCTGTTTCACCCTGTCCGGCTTAAGGTAATATCTTGATATTACGGCAGATATATCGAACCAGGACCGAGGTGAAATACCTGCCGCAAAATGCCGGGTTGGTGTATGTAGAAGCAAATAAAATCTTTGAGGAAACGTAGAATGTCTCATATTTAGTCTTGATACATAACCGTATCATGAGACATGCTGGTGCCAGTCAGAGACAGGCTCACCTCTTCCCTGCCGGAAGTGAACGGGGAATCCCGGCATGTCTTCCTTCTGCCAAGGCCCTGCGCCTTTCTATCCATTGTTTGCCCTTTTGCCTCACCCCATCAAAGAGGTCATAAAAGATGGGGATATAAACAAGGGTCAAGAAGGTGGCAACAAAAAGCCCGTATATGGCTACAACCGCCAGGGGGGAAAGCCTCTCAAGCCCAAGGGCCCTCTGGGCCGCTATGGGGAGTATACCCACAATGGTTCCTGAGGCGGTCATGAGGATCGGTCTTGTCCTGACCCTCACTGCCTGCTCAATCGCGTCTTTCAGTTCGGCTCCCTTTGCCCTGGCCTTTTCTATAAAGTCGATGAGAAGGATAGAGTTGTTCACCACAATCCCTGCAAGGAGAATCATGCCCATGTTGGCGGGCATGCATGCGTGGCGGCCTACCAATACAAGGCCCCAGGCAGCCCCTATCATTGCAAGCGGTATGGCCATCATGATAGTCACAGGGTTAATCCAGGAGCGGAAGGTGGGGACAAGGGAAAAGAAAAGAAGTATTATTGCAAGGCCAAGGGCCTTTTTGAGCCTCCCGCCTGCTTCGTGTATGTTCTTGACCTCACCTTCATGGCTTATCTTGTAGCCAGCCGGCAGCGAGAGACCTGAAAGCGCCTTTTCTATCCTTGCCTGGAGATGGGTTATAGAGGTGGTGGCCCTGTAGCCGTAAACATCCACAGTGGGTTCAAGGTTCTGGCGGGTGAACCTTGTCCTTGTCCGGACCCTCTTGAAGCCTGCAAGCTCTTTTAAGGGGACAGGGCCAAGCCTTGATGGGATATAGATCGCTCCGATATCAGGTACGGAATCCCGCGCCCACTCAGGGTATCTCACCCTTATGGTGTAACCGTCCTCACCCGGGACCCTCAATACTGATGCAGGGGTTCCCCTTACCGCAGAAGTAAGTTCACGGCTCATCTCAACTGGCCCAAGGCCATAACGCCTGGCCTTTTCAAGGTCAACGTCGAGAAGAATTTCTATCTTGTCCATGGTCCAGGAACGGGTCACGGTGGTAAGTCCTCCGACCTTCATGAGGCGGCTGGCTACATCATATGCAATTTGGTCGAGGACCTTTGGATCCGGCCCTGATATCATTATATCCACAGGGGCAGAGATGGTTGAAAGGGGCGTTGCCCCGAAGTCATAGGCATCCAGGCTCTTAAGCCCTGGTATGTCTCTGCACTGTTTCCTTATATCTTCTTCTATATCCCAGAGGGTCTCTTTTCGGTGAAATCTGTCTATGAAATGGGCTGTTATGAGACCCTGCTGCGGGATGCGCCCTGTGCCAAAACTTATAATACCCGGTTCAGACCCGACCATGGTAGAGATCCTCTCAATTCCAGGCATCTTCTGTAAGACGGCTTCTATCCTTTTTGCTATCTCTTCCGTTTTTGAGATAGAGGTGTCGGATTCCGCCTCAAAGGCGATTTTTACAATGCCTGTATCCATGGGCGGCATGAGATCTCTGCCCGCAATGGGCATTACAAGCCTCATGCTTACGATAAAAACTGCTATTCCCAGGATTATAAAAAACGCCTTATGCCTGAGGGCAAAATGAATAAGGTTTGCAAAAAAGTCCCTTACGGGATCGATGACGTATTGACCAAACAGCCCGATTACCCGTTCAAACCCGTTCTTTGTTGAATTTGACCTTACAAGATACAGGGCAAGGAGTGGAATTACAGTAACAGAAACGATATAGCTTGCCAAAAGAGCAAGGGAAAGGACCACGGTGAACTGGCGGAGTATCTTTTCTACATATCCCCCGATGAACATGATGGGCACAAGGACTATCACCGTTGTATAGGTCCCTGACCAGTCTGCAAGCAGTATCTCATTAAGGCCATCCACCGCTGCCTTGAATATGGGCTTTTTTAGCTGGTGATAGTGTCGCTCTATATTCTCTATGACCACGATGGCATCATCCAGCAGAAGACCAACGGCCACGATAACCCCGGTAAGAGTGACAATATTCAGCTCATAGCCGAATAGATACATTGCGGCAAAGGTCAGGAAATAGGTAAAGGGGATGGAGATTGCAGCCAGAAGGGATATCCTTGTATTTGCAAGGATGAGGAAAATTACTCCAACCGTCATGATGATGGCATCTCTCAAGGCGTCCACCATGTTAGATACGCTGGTCTCTATGATATTTTTCTGGGTGTCGGCTATCTCGAAGCTTATTTCAGGATATTTGCCCCGTATTAATGGAAGTGCCTTTTCCACTGCCTCTATTGTAGTCGTTACATGCCCTTTTTCAGGACGAAGGAGATTTATCCCTATGGCAGCCCTTCCATTCCCCCTGTAAAAGGACTGGCGTTCCTGGTAAGCGGTTTTGATGTCTGCAACGTCTCCAAGGTGGACATCGCCCCTTTCCTCATGGGCAACCACGATGTCCTTCAATTTTGATTTTTCAAGACGCTCGCCACTGGTCTTTATGAGGTACTGGCCTTCACTCCTTATTATAAGCCCGTCAGGCATGTTGATATTCTGGTTTCTTATGGCGAGGACAACCTGCTCCAGGGAGAGATTGTGGGCATGAAGTTTTCTGGGGTCTATTTCAACTGTGACTTCAGGGAAATATCCTCCAAACACCTCAACATTCGCAACATCCGGGATACGGAGAAAGTCCTCTTTGATCTCGTTGTCTGCAAGTTGGCGAACCTTCTCCAGATCAAGGTGACTACCTGGTTTTGGGATAAGGGCCAGGGTGAAGACGGGGGTTGTTGCATCGCTTACCCGGAAGATCTCAGGGGGCTTTATATCACCGGGGAGCCTGGCCTCAATCCTCTTTATGGCGTTTGCAACATTTGTAGAGGCGGCGTCCAGTCCCTTTTCGTATTCAAATTCCACTGATACCGCTGCCATCTCATCCTGGCTTACAGAGCGAACTTTCCTTACCAGATCAACTGTAGAAAGTTCCTTTTCCACTATCCTTGTGACCTTATCCTCAACATCCTCGGCAGACGCCCCTGGCATTGGAATGATGACTGAGACCACAGGATAATTGGCATCCGGAAAGAGATTCAGTGGCATTGATTTAAAACCGATGAATCCCAGGGCCACGGCAAGAAGTATGAGCGAGATGATAAGATGGGGGTGGTCAAGGAAGCGTTCTACAAAGCTTTTCCCAGGATCAAGCTCGGTCTGCATTGACAGCCTCCAGCACCTTAACCTGCTGCCCTTCATGCAGCCTCAAAAGGGCGCTTTCCTGGGCAACAACTACCCTTGCTCCTGCCCTGAGCCCCTTTCCGGAAATTACGGCAAATTCCGGGCCTTGATAAAGGACGGAAACCTCTTTTACATGGATTCTTGATTCCTGATCCACCAAGAAGCAGTAGGACGCATCCACATTTTCAAGAATGGCCCTTACAGGGACCTTGAAGCCCTTATGAAAGCCGGCCTCTATTCCGGTCTCAACGGTTGCGCCTGCAGGAAGGCCGAAGGGCCGGGTGTCTATATCTGCCTCTAACGTTGCAAGGGTCCCTGTCTTTACTGATGGATGGAGCCTGCTTAAGGCAAGTTTCAGCCTGCCTGCCTCATTTCCCGTTGCGCCGTTCCTTTTCTCCATGGAAAGCCAGACGGTTAAGCCCTTTTTCAACAATGGGAATTCATCCTGGGGTACCTTTACCTCTATATAATAACCTGATTTTGTGGCCTCCATAGAAAGCACAGCCTTTCCCGGCAGGGAAAGATCCCCAGGGTCCTGGAGTCTTTCTGTAATGACCCCGTCAAAGGGTGCTTTAAGCCTGGTATAAGAAAGCTCTGTCTCGGCGGTATCCAATGCGGCCTCAAGGGTCTTGACCTCTGCCCATGCCGCATCCCTGGCTGCCTTTGATTTGTCCAGGGCCTCCTGGCTTATGGCCTTTGCATCAAATAATTTCTTATCCCTTGAATAGATCCTGCCCTGGGCAGCAAAGGCCGTTCTGGCAGCAGAAAGCCTTGCCTCGAACTCATTTATCCTGTCCCTTTGCTCACGGTCGTCTATGAGTGTAAGGAGATCTCCCTTTTTTACGATGTCCCCTTCTCTTACCCTGACCTGGATGATGTGCCCCGAGATCCTGGGCGAGATATCAGAGGCCACCTTTGCCCTGATTGTGCCGAGGTAGCGTCTAATTTCAGGGAATTCCCCGTATTCAATCCGGGACGCATTTACTACGATGGGATTCTTTTCAGGAGGCGGTACCTTCTCAAGGGCCATTTTTTTCTTCTTTACAACCATGACCCCGCCAGCAATCAGCACTATCAAGAGGAAAAAGATTGCTATCTTCCGGATCATTTCAATTAATCCTCCTGAATTCTCTGTCTATCGTTCCCAGTGCCAGCCTGTAATCGGCCACAGCATCATGAAAATCAAAAAGGGCCTGCAGCATGTTTGCCCTGGTCCTCAGCCATGCAGCCTGGGCAAGAAGGCTGTCTGTTATGGTGCCGGCGCCGGTCTCGTATTTGAGTTCCTCTATTCGAAATGACTCCTTTGAGGTGTTCAGGGCAATCCTTGAGGTCTCAAACCTGTGCCTTGCCTCTTTAATCCGGGACAGGGCATCTTTTATCTCCCTGAAGGCCACCAGTCTGAGGTTGTTAAGATCGTTCCTGGCTGCAAGAAGACGCTCTTGTGCCCCCTTGACCCTGGCAGATATGACACCGCCGCTGAAGATGTTCAGCCCTATGGTCACACCGCCGGACCAGACCTCTTCATCCCTGTCAAAGCCGGAGCCTGCCCTTCTCCCATAATCGCCAACAAGGTCTATGCTTGGAAGATGAAGTCCCTTCTCAAGCCTGACAGCCCTTTCCGCAAGTGTTACAGCCTCTGTTGCCTTTTTAATGTCGGGGCGGGCTTCAATCATCTTTTCAATCTCGGAAGGCGACGGTTCCAGCCTATCTATTTTATCTGCAGTCCATGGCTCCTTGAGCCTTCCTTCCACACCATTAATCATGCTTGGAGACCTTCCCATGAGCTGGGAAAGGGTATAAAGGGCCCTGGCCTTTTCTTCCCTGGTCCGGACAAGGGCCTGCTCCTGTTCCGAGACCTGGGTGTCTATTCTCATGAGTTCCACCGGAGCGAGCCTGCCTACATCGAGCCTGGTTCTCGCATCCGCCCGGACCTTTTTCAGGGCATTCAAGGTCTCTTTTTGGGCATTTTCCAAGCCTTCAAGGAAAAGTACCTGGTTGAATACGTTGGTTATGGCATATATGAGCTCCTGCCTTGTAATCTTCAGGGATTCTTCAGAAATCCTCTTTGAGAGCTCGGCCATGCCGATCTGCGTTCTGAGCCTTCCGCCTTCATATATGGGAATCTTCAAGCTCAGCCCTGTCCTGTACTGGTCTCTGCTGAATGTGGGGGGAGTGCCGCCAAAGCTCTTTATCGGGACCACTACCTGGGGATCGCTGAGCCTCGAATAAGAAGAATAGGCGTCTATTCTTGGAAGAAGTAAGCCCTTGGCGGCCTTTATTCCCTGCTTTGAAGCACCTAATTCATTAGCCTTTGAGAGTACGACCGGGCTCTCCTTAAGTGCTATCTTTATGGCTTCTTCAAGGGTTACTATCTCCCCCGTATGGGCCCCTGCATAGGATGGACAGGCTGTGATAAGAGATAAAATTGACAGGAAGATCGCCATCCCTGTTTTCATGTTCTATCCTTTTTAACTCTCCAAACTGCCGAAAATCATTCCGGTGATGGTTGCCACGATCACCACAAGGCTCACATATGCAACAGTCTTCCTTGTGCCCATAACGCTCCTTATGACCAGCATGTTGGGAAGGGAAATTGCCGGGCCTGCAAGAAGCAGGGCAAGGGCAGGCCCCATGCCCATCCCTGACTGCCCCTCCAGGACTTCCAAGGAAAAAACCGGCAAAAAAGACCCCCAGGAGAAGGATTGGCATTGATTATTTCTCCATCTTGGCCGCGGCTCTCATGGTCATGGCAAGTTCCTTGATCTCACCGAGGTCCTTGGTCATCATGGCCCAGCCGTACCAGTAAGCATAGTCAGGATTGAGGTGGAAATTGCCCTGGTAGGTCCGCATGCGGTGCTTCATGTACATCCGGAACAAGACCTGGTCTATATGAGACATCTGGTCCATATTCCCGCCGCCGGTCCTCAAAAAATACAGAAAGTCCGGATAGGCAAAGGCGTAATTGTCAGGCTTTTTGATGATGCCGTCCTTATAAAGACCTGCAACAATTTCTATGCCCTCTGCCAACAATCTATCCGCTTTCTGCAGCATGGAATCACCGTAAGCCAGTTGCTCTCTTGCGTACTTCTCAGAGTGGCACTTGCTGCAGGTCCTGATCATCTTCTCCCGTTCAGTGAGCCATGCCTCTTCGGTCAAGCGGACCATGTCCACGGACTTCACTGCATCCAGACGCGCGGTCGGCTCTCCTGTCTCAGGGTTCAAGACACCAAGGGCCTTGAGGATGGTCACCCTGTCAGCGGCCCACTGCCTGTCTTCAGGAAGAGGCAGTCTCACTCCGAGGAAGCCCCAGGCGGTCTTGTTCGTATGAGTGCCGTTCGGCAGATGACAGAACTGGCATGTAGGCGCCTGGGCATTCTCAGGCAGCTTGCCCTTTTCCTTTACAAAGTGACGGGTGCCGTGCTTGGCACTGCTCCACATCTCCCACTGCGGATGATCGTAACCCATATGGCACTGCTGGCATGCTCTGGGGTCCTGGGCCTCCTTTTTTGAGAAGCTGTGCCTGGTATGGCATTCATCACACGAGTTGTTCTGGTAATGGTAGCCTTTGTCCTTCTGATCCTTTTTCTGTGCCTCGGACTTGATCCCCATGTTGTGACAGCCGCCACAGCCCCTGCCGCCTTCCATCAACTCATCAGGCTCGACATGAGTGACGGGAAGGGCGTTCAGGGATGTCCAGCCAAAGTTGTGCTTGCCCTTTGTGAACTGATCGAACTGTTCTTCGTGGCACTGGGCGCAGACGTGTTCATCAGGTAAGGTGACCTCCTTGAAATCCTTGGCGTTTGTGTGTTCCCCGCCATGACAGACCGAACATGTCACGTCTTCTTTGCTGTGCCTGCTGGATTCCCAGTCAGCTACCTGCCCTGGAGAGATCTTCTTGTGACAGGTGATACAGGCCTCTTCAGCACTGATTGCCAGGCCGGTGAAACAGAAAATGGCAATCAGGCACCCCAATGCAATGAACTGCGTTTTCTTCATGGCAATACCTCCTCTTGTTAAATGTTGCGGTCAACTGATTTCATCTTCAAGTTCTCGTGTGAGCACTCGATTTACCAAAATCAACCCATTATTACAAAATGGGCGATATTTATCACTCCAGCCATGATGCCGATTTTTTCCGTCTCAACCCTATCGGTTCTGAATTTATTTATGTCGGTGAACCCGTTATATCCTGCCTTGGAGCGGTTACCTTTTTCCGGGTTTCAAAGCTCACTCATCGCGGACCGGAGAGGCAGTGCAATCCGGCCCGCGGTTGAAACCCTGCAAAAGGCAAACCGCTCCTGCGGCAGGGCACGGACGGCAACTTCCACAGTGGACCACGGGTTCACCGGATATTTACAAATAAGGTAACCGTTCACGGGTTACAACGCCCGTTCGTTTTACCGCAAACCGCCGAACTGTGAGCGTTTACAGGGTGCTGCAGATGCGGGGCGTACGGATACGCAGACGTACTTCCTGTACTTCAGGTGCCCGACCTGACTGTCGGCAGGTAGGCAACAAAGCAGATGCGGTGCCCTGTGAACGCTCACAAGGAGCGGACCCAGTTCCAGGCCACTTCGTAGATCGACTCGACTTCCTTTGAGTTAAGCCCGGCGCCCAGACCCACTTTCCGTGCCATTTCTGCGCTCATGAAATCTTCCGGGGCATGGGCATCCGAGTTTATGATTAGTTTTGCTCCGTGAGCTTTGGAAAGCCTGGCTACATGGCCATTTGTGAGGCCGTGACCCTTCCGGCCGGAAATCTCAAGAAAAGTGCCGCTTTGGACTGCCATCTCCACCTCTTCTTCAGAGATCAGCCCCGGGTGAGCGAGTATATCAATGTCAGCCTCAATGGCGGCCCGATTAGTCCCGGGGCAGACAGGCTCTGCGATGGTCTCTCCATGGCATATCAATACATCGGCTCCCAGGTGCCTGGCCTCTTTTGCCAAAGGGGCAATCAGACTGGGGTGAACATGGGTCAGCTCCACACCAGGTATGAGTTTTGTGGAGCTGTAACGGTTGATATCTTTTGCTACCTTAATCAAACGGGGAATTACAAAATCAAAGTTGGATGAGTCGACATGATCGGTAATTGCTATGGCCTTATAACCCAGGATTTCCACACGCCTTACCAGTTCAGATGGTAAGAGCTCCCCATCACTGAAAAGACTGTGACAGTGGAGGTCAAACATCAGCATTTCAGCAACTCATATCTTATACTTAAATGCATTGGGATCCATCTCTTCCAGGATTTTTGCCCACTTATCTTTTTCCTCAGGAGTTCTTTCCCCGCTTATTATTGTCTCTTTAGCAGGCTGAGTCTTTTTGAGAACGGACTCGTTGACAAATATCCGGGCCTCAGCCCTCAAGGCGATGGCTACCGCATCACTTGGCCTTGCGTCTACAGTTATCTCGCGGTCTCCCTGCTTGAGGGTTATGAGAGCATAGTAAGTGTTATCCCTGAGATCGGATATCTCGATCCTGGGTATCTTTATTTCCATTGTTTTTAAGAGATTTACTGAGAGATCATGGGTCATTGGCCTCGCAAACTCGATCTTTTCCATCTCTGTGGCAATGGCAGTAGCCTCCAGCAGACCGATCCAGATTGGCAAAGTCCTTTCTCCGTTCTCTTCTTTCAGAATAAGTATAGGTGAGTTGGACTCAGTGTCCAAGGTTATTGCGTGTACATACATGGAAATATTCGCCATAACTTCTCCAAAAGGTGCTAAAATTTTTAAAAATAGTCATCAGCTGTAAAAAACAATTTTATAATATCCTTAGTATCTTTCAAGTAATCAAAATTTGTCCCTTTAAAGAATGATAACATGCCCTGTTTATTTTTACAGTAACAAACTTCCCGATAAGCTCTTGAGATCCGGGAAAGTTTACCACATGATTGCCTCTGGTTCTACCTCTGAGTTCCTCTGGATTTTTTTTGCTGACGCCTTCCACAAGGACTTCCTCTTCCCGGTCTTCCAGGGACTTGTAGCGCGCGAACCCGATTTTTTTCTGGAGTTCAATTACTGCTTCAAGGCGTTCCTTCTTGATTTCTTCCGGAACATGGTTATCGAACCGGGCCGCCCGTGTAAGGGGTCTGGGTGAATATTTAAAGGCAAAAACCTGATCGAACTTCACGGTCTTGAGCAGAGATATAGTATCCTCGAAATCTCTATCAGTCTCACCCGGAAAACCCACGATCAAGTCGGTAGTGAGGGTGATGTCCGGGCAGAAAGACTTGAGATTATCCACTGTTGACAGATATCGATCCCTGGTATAATGGCGGTTCATGCGTTTCAGGACCGCGGTGGAACCTGATTGCACTGGCAGATGCAGGTGTTCGCACAGTTTATCAATATCCCGGAAGCATTTTATTAAATCGAGGGAAAGATCTTTCGGGTGACTCGTTGTAAACCTCAGGCGTTCCAGACCAGAAATTTCGGCTACCCTGTGGAGAAGGCCGGGAAAATTAAGGCTAGTGCCTGCTTTCTTGCCGTATGAGTTTACATTCTGACCCAGGAGCGTAACTTCCTTGACCCCTTCACCTACTATTTGATTTATTTCAGCCAGGATGTCCTCAGGTGGACGGCTGACCTCGCGACCACGTACATAGGGAACCACACAAAAGGTGCAGAAATTGTCACAACCCTGCATTATGGTTACAAATGCCCGAACAGGGTTAGGCTCAGGCAGAGGGGCGGTGACCCTGGGTATTAAAAAATCATTGTTGATTTCAGTATTCAATACGGTCTTCTTGCTTTTTTCCAAGTCCCTCAACATTTCGGGCAGACCGTAAATGCACTGTGGCCCAAATACCAGATCAATAAATGGCAGACGTTTTAAAAGACGATCACCTTCCTGTTGGGCAACACAACCTGCTATACCAATAATCAAATCAGGCTTTCGTTTCTTGAACTTTTTTAAACGGCCAATAAGACTGTAGAGCTTGTTTTCGGCCTTTTCCCTGATTGAGCAAGTGTTTACAAGGATCAGGTCCGCATTATCAGGCTCTGATGTCAGTGCGTATTTCTCATGGAGGATCTGCGCCATCCTTTGGGAATCATACTCGTTCATCTGACAGCCAAAGGTGGCGAGGTAGAGCTTTTTGCGCCCCCTGTTCCGGGAACTGGCGGCATGTACATTGTTGAAACCTAATAGCTTCATTTTTCTATAAATTTAGGAATTAAAGGCAATAAGACACGTTCAATCCCTCAATTGATCCATTATCCAGGCATTACATCTTGAGTCCATACGATCAAGGCCTATGACAGATCTCAGAGATCTGAGGATAAGCAAAAGATCCTTTACAGAGCCCCTTGCTGCCTGCACCTCGACCAGTCCTGCACGTTGGTCAAGAGTGCTGAGCATGAACATGTTATCATATCCTTCAAGGATGAAACGAAAAAAATATACTGATGAAGGAGCAATGCGTAAGGTGAATTTTTCTAATCCAGCCATAATTAACTTAAATTGAAAGGTATAATCGAACCATGTCTTTATCTTCTTCTCCATAGCTTTTACGATCTTTTCATCAGGAATATAATCAAGTGCGTTCTCCTCCACAATAGCGGATCAATATACGCACCAACGACCGTAGATCCAAACAGTCTGTCTTGGCCCATAATGAACTCGTAGGGTTCCATGAGCAATTTTCCGATGGTCGGCAAACGCCTGTTTATTCCTGAGCAATGGTTTTCGGAAGAATACCATGAGAGACGGCAAAAATGTAATATGCCCGAGGATTCTGTCTTTCAGGCCAAGCCTCAATTGGCTGCTGAAATGCTAATGGATATCCATTCGGAAAACATATTGCCTTTCAATAACGTTTGATTGCGAGGTATACATAGTTAACAAAAGTGTTAATTTGGTATATCTAATGAGACTGCAGAAACTGAATAAAATTAGAAAATTGTATTTCGGTTATGAGGAGATTGCCAGGGTCTTTGAGGTCAGCAGGGCTTCCGCCAAGGTGACTGCCAGCCGTTATGTCAGACAGGGACTGCTTGGGGTCAAAATCGTCTTTCCAAGAAGAACACATCGGGAATACCGAGGGGTGTTGATGAAATATTGACCGGCCTGCTCTCTGCATGAGACCCCGGCAGGTCAGGCTGAACTCTGAGGTTCTTCGACCTTCTTGTTGGTCTTTTCCGCTATCAAACTTCGAGTGCGGATCACCATAGGTTTAGCCGTGACGCTTGCAGGTCTTGACTTCATTGACAGTATGTGCGTTTATCTGCGGAGAACTGGATGCGGTTGGATTGCGTTGAATGCAATCCAAAATCCAGAAAAAAGGAGATTCTATGACAATGACGAAACTGGCTTTCTTTAATGTGGATGAAAAAGAACAGGTTATACTATCAAAGGCATTTGAGAAAGAAAAGACATTTGAATTGAGTTTTTGTCAAAAGCCTATTGATATACACACCGCAACTATTGCAAAAGATGCGGATGGAATAGGAATATTCATCCAATCTCAGATTACACAGGAGGTGCTCGATCTGCTGCCCCAGCTGAGGATAATTGTCACCATGTCCACCGGTTTCGACCATATTGATTTAGAGGCCTGTAAGTCTCGAAACATCACCGTATGCAATGTCCCCGCTTATGGTGACAACACGGTAGCCGAATATGCGTTCGGTCTTATTATAGCCCTGGCCCGTAAATTGAAGCCAACATTTGAACGGGTAGAGCGGGGACTTTTTAGCCGTACCGGCCTCATGGGTATGGATCTCAAAGGAAAGACTCTCGGCCTGGTAGGAACTGGTCGAATCGGCTCTCATATGGCAAGGCTTGGATGGGCCTTCGGGATGAAAGTAATTGCCTGTGATGTGAAGCCAAATGTAACACTTGCCGAAAAGTTCGGCGTGACGTTTCTGAGCCTGGAGGAGGTATTGCAGCAGGCGGACGTTATCAGCCTGCATGTGCCGTATCTCCCGTCTACCCATCACCTGATTGATGCAGAGAGATTGCGATTTCTCAAACCCACAGCCTTGCTTATCAACACAGCGCGCGGGAAGGTCGTTGATACCAAAGCTGTTGCTGCAGCTCTGCGTGAAGGCCGATTGGGAGGAGTAGCCCTGGATACCTTTGAGGGTGAAAAAGTCTGGATTGAAGAAGAGTTTCTCAAAAGAGATGATCTGGCGGCCATCACGCTGAGGGAGGCTATGGAGAGTTTTTCAATCATGCATTCAGAACACGCAATCCTGACGCCGCACAATGCGTTCAATACCAGGGAGGCATTGGAGCGAATTCTCATCACAAGCGCTGAAAACTTCAAGGCCTATTTTAGCGGCGGTCCACAAAATACAGTCTCAGTAGCGCCTTAAGTTTCACCCTGGCGCTAAGGAATCAAGTTAAGCGGATAATGCGATTGAGCTACTCAAACAGAAACTTGCATCAAGAGCTCGGGTGCTGAGTGACGGGAAATGGTTGGAATTGCCGTTTTTTTCTTGCTATTTTGAGCATTCGGATAATTTAGAACCCGATCGTTGTCTTAGGAAGACCGGAAATGGGCAATAAGAGATATCAAATTTCCAGGGACAGGTATGATGCGGTCGTCTTTGATCTGGACGGAGTGGTTACCAGGACAGCATGTATCCATGCCGCTGCATGGAAGGATCTCTTTGATGAATTACTAAAAAAACGCTGTAAAGACGAAACATTTGAACCTTTTGATTCCGGTGCCGATTACCGTAAATACGTGGACGGCAAGCCCCGTCATGAAGGAGTGAAGGGCTTTCTTGCCTCCCGCGGGATAGAGGTTGCATACGGCAATGCCGATGATTCACCGGACAAAGAAACGGTTTGCGGCCTGGGAAACAGGAAAAACCGGTTGTTCTTGAAGCGCCTGAAAATGGAAGGGGTGCGGGTCTATGAATCCACCATAGACTTGATAGGCAGGCTCAGAAAGAGGGGCTTTAAGACCGCCATCGTCTCTTCCAGCAGGAACTGTGCTGATATCCTTGACAGGGCCAATATCACAGATCTGTTTGATGCAAAGGTGGATGGGATGGACTCCGAGGTCCTTGACCTTACAGGCAAACCCGAGCCGGACATCTTTTTGGAGTCAGCCCGGCGGCTGAAGGTCAGACCTGAAAGGTGCGTGGTGGTGGAGGATGCTGTTTCAGGTGTCCAGGCCGGACGCAAAGGGGGATTCGGCCTGGTTATAGGAGTCGACCGGGCACGGCAGGAAAAGGCGCTGAAAGAAGCAGGGGCCGACATGGTGGTCCAGGACCTTTCAGAAATAAAGACGGCGGCTGATATGAAGGACCTGCCCCATGCCCTGGAGGCCTTTGAGGAAATCAGGGAACAGATAGGGGGCAAAGAAGTGGTCGTTTTTCTCGACTATGACGGCACACTGACCCCTATCGTCTCCCATCCCGAGGATGCCGTACTGTCCGAAGATATGCGAAAAACGCTTGCCGGTCTGTCCGGCCAATGCCCTTTAGCGATAATAAGCGGAAGAGGCCTTAAAGACGTAAAAGAGCGGGTAGGTATCAAAAACATCTGCTATGCCGGCAGCCACGGTTTTGAAATAAAAGGACCGGGAGATCTAAAGATGGAGCATGAAGAGGCCATAAAGCTCCTCCCGGTCCTTGATGAGGCCGAAGAAGACCTGAAGCGGCAACTTGCGGATATCAAAGGCGCCCAGGTAGAACGCAAGAAATTTACCATTGCGGTTCATTACCGTAATGTCGGGGACGAACACGCTGGTTCGGTGGAAAAAATTGTAGACCGTGCGGCTGATCATTATTCAGGGCTTCGAAAGGCAGAGGGCAAGAAGGTCTATGAACTCAGGCCCGATATCGACTGGGACAAGGGAAAGGCGATTTCCTGGATTCTGGATACCCTGAATTTTGCCGGCCCGGGGATCTTTCCCTTTTATATAGGAGACGATATTACGGATGAGGACGCCTTTGAGGCCCTCGCCGGGCAAGGCATAGGCATTGTGGTGGGGGAAAATTCCCGGACCACTGAAGCCGTGCTCAGACTGAAATCCCCTGATCAGGTTCGTATGTTTCTGTGCAAACTGAAGTCCGCGCTGGAACATGGAAATGCCTGGTCACTGACCTGTGAGGGCTTCAATCCAAAAGAAGAAGGCCTGCGGGAGGCGCTGTGCACCCTGGGAAACGGCTATTTCGGTACCCGGGGGACAGGGCCGGAGGCGGATGCAGACGATATCCACTATCCCGGAACCTACCTGGCCGGCGGCTACAACCGCCTCAAGACCAAAATAGCGGGCCGGACCATAGAGAACGAGGATCTGGTCAATATGCCTAATTGGCTTTGCCTCAATTTCCATATCCCTGGTGAAGAATGGTTTGATCTAAAGGCGGTGGACATCCTTTTCTATTGCCAGCATCTGGATATCAAAAGAGGGATGCTTCACCGGACGGTGCGATTCAGGGATACGAAGGGCCGGGAAACGAGACTGCTCCAGTGCCGGCTGGTCCATATCGGCGATAAACATGTGGCTGCACTGAAAACGGTCATTACGCCGTTAAACTGGAGCGGTAAACTGGAGATTCGCTCTGCACTGGACGGCCGGGTCACCAATTCCGGCGTAGAACGTTATAAAGGTCTGAGCAACAGGCATCTGGAGCCGGTGGAAAGCAGACTGATCGATGAAAACAGAATGCTTTTGAAAGTGCGCACCAGCCAGTCCGGGTTGCACGTTGCGATGGGTGCAAGGACGGAAATATTCCGGGACGGAAAACCACTGGCTTTCAAACGAACCGTAATGGAAAGTCCGGCCTATGTTGCCCAGCTATTTACAGTGGAGGTTACCAAAGGGACAGGGATTACCATAGAAAAGACGGTTTCATTGTACACCTCCAGGGATCCGGCCGTCTCTGAGTGCTCCCTTGAGGCGGAGAAGGCAATCACTGATGCCGGCAGCTTCTCCGGTCTGCTCCGGTCCCATGTCCTTGCCTGGCAGCACCTGTGGCGCAGGTTTGACGTCAAGGGGAAATTGAGCGTCTCTTCTGATGACCATCACATACAAAGAAACATCCGTTTGTACAGCTTCCATATTCTGCAAAGCTCTTCCATGCACTCTATCGACATCGACGTGGGGATACCCTCACGGGGATGGCACGGCGAGGCCTACCGCGGGCATATCTTTTGGGACGAGCTGATTATTTTTCCCTTTCTTAACTACAGGGCCCCACAGATTACCCGAAGCCTGCTCATGTATCGCTATCGCCGCCTCAAAGAGGCACGGAGGGCCGCCCGCAGGCTGGGCTACAAGGGAGCCATGTATCCGTGGCAGAGCGCAAGCAACGGCAGAGAGGAAACCCAGCAGATCCATCTCAACCCAAGGTCAGGCCGATGGATCCCGGATCACTCGTACCGGCAGCGTCATATAAACGCCGCCATTGTCTACAATATATGGCAGTACTGGCAGATCAGCGGCGACCTGGAATTTTTGTCCTTTTACGGCGGTGAGATGATACTGGAAATCGCCCGCTTTTGGGCCAGTATAGCAACATATAATCAGGAGCTTGACCGGTACGAGATCCGCGGCATCATGGGCCCGGACGAATATCATGACAGCTATCCAGGAGCAGATGAGCCGGGCCTGAACAACAACGCATACACCAACATTATGGTGGCCTTTGTAATGAACCGTGCACTTGAACTGCCTCGCATCCTTCCCGAGGAGCAATTCATTCAGCTATACCAAAAGCTTGACATAAAAGAGACAGAGATGGAGAGATGGGAAGAGATGAGCCGCAAGATGCGGGTGACATTCCATGATGACGGAATAATCAGCCAGTTTGAGGGTTATGACCGCCTGGAGGAATTCGACTGGGAGGGTTACCTGAAAAGATACGGGAATATTCAGCGCCTGGACCGGATCCTGGAGGCGGAAAACGACACGACAAACCGCTACAAGGTCTCCAAACAAGCCGATGTCCTGATGCTCTTCTATCTCTTCAGCGCCGAGAAACTGAAAAAGCTGTTCAGCCAACTGGGATATCCCTTTGAATATGAAACCATACCCAAAAATATTGATTACTACCTGAAACGTACCTCCAACGGCTCGTCCCTGAGCTGGATCATTCATTCCTGGGTTGCCATCCGGCGGGACAGGGAACGTTCGTGGGAATTCTTTAACCAGGCCCTGAAAACGGATATAGCCGACATCCAGGGCGGCACCACACGGGAAGGTGTTCATTTGGGAGCCATGGCCGGCTGCGTGGATATGCTTCAGCGAGGTTATACAGGACTGGAGGCACAGGGTGACGTGCTGCGCCTGAATCCATCCTTTCCCAGGGAGATAAGGCAGGTGCACTTTCATCTTCGATATCGAGGACACTGGCTGGATCTGGACATTGCCTCCGACAGGCTGAAGATTACAGCCCTCTCGAGCAGGGCAAAGCCGATTCAGGTCCGGGTTAAAGACAAGGATTTTGAACTCAAAGAGGGAGAGACCGAAGATGTCGTATTTTAAAGTTGCTAAGTGTTTTCATCAGGACCAAGGAATCGGGTCCCAAGATACATATAATGAAGTCCGGATATCACAGTGATCAGGACAGTAGCCACATAGAGAAAGGGTAAAAACCTGCTCAGTGTTCCCAACTCACGATTTACAAGAACTACAAAAATAGTCCCCAATTGGGCCACGGTAGTTATCTTACCCAGCACAGACGGGCGGATTTCCACTCCACCCTGAAACAGAAATATTATCAGGACTCCGAACACGATTATCACATCCCGGCTGATCACAGTTACTGCCAGCCAGGCCGGCAGTAACTTTACGACCGCAAGGGTTACATAAGCTGATGTGAGAAGGAGTTTGTCTGCAATAGGGTCCAAAATGGCGCCGATACGGGTCTTCTGTCTCATATATCGAGCTATCAGTCCGTCCAGGCCGTCGGTTATTCCGGCTACAGTGAAAACAATCAGGGCTTCCGCAAATTTACTGTTGATAAGGAGTATCACCAGCAACGGCGTAAGTATAATACGTATGAGTGTCAGTAAATTAGGTATGTTCAATTCTCAGATCTCATTCACTGCAAAAAGTCTGAAACATGATTCCGCTCAAAAAGCCCGAGACCTGCCTGCCGGCAGGCAGGTGCAAGGCGCGAAATTTTCCGGGCATGAGGCGTACTTATCGTATGTCGCATGGGCTGGAAAATTGAAGCAACGCCGCGGGTTGGGTTTTTTCAGCGGAATCAGATCTAATTTTATGCCAGATACTGTAGACGTCCGTCAGGGCTTCAGGATGATACCATCTGATCTCAGGATCGGCCCGGAACCAGGTGAGCTGGCGCTTTGCATAGTGACGGGTATCCCTTCTCAATTGACTTACGGCCTCATCAAGGGACGATTCCCCCCTGAGAAAACGGATCATATGCCGATATCCAAGGGACTGCAAGGGTTTAAGACGATGTGAATACCCTTTATTCAACAATAATTCCACTTCCTCCAGGAGCCCGGCATCCAGCATATAGTCAACCCGCGAGTCAATCCGCTCATAGAGTTCTTCCCTGGGCCTCACCAGTCCTATCTTTATGCAGGGCAGTCTCTGACCTGACATACTTTTATGCCTCCTATGCCATTTTGATATGGGCTCGCCGGTCTGATGATACACCTCAAGAGCCCTTATTACCCTGAATGTATCATTCGGATGGAGCCTGCTCGCTGCTTCCGGGTCTGCACGGGCAAGTATGTCATGCAAGGCCCTTTTCCCATGATTCGACAAAATTTTACGCAACATTTCCCTCACCACGGGGTCATGTCCAGGACACGGGGCCAGTCCCTCAAGAAGAGACCTCAGATAAAGTCCGCTACCCCCGACCAGCAACGGCACCTTTCCCCTCGATGTCATCGACCTGATGATGCCCAGCGCCTTATGCACAAAGTCAGCCACGTCGAAGGGCTCATCAGGATCCGCGACGTCAATCATGTGATGGGGGACCTGCTGCTGTTCCTCAGGGCCTGGCTTGGCGGTCCCGATATCAAGTCCCCTGAATACCTGCACTGAATCCACACTTATGATCTCAGCGCATATCTCTTTCGCAAGGCGGAGAGACAGGTCCGTCTTTCCGGCAGCAGTCGGGCCGACAAGGGCCACCAGGGGAAATCGGGTGATTTGGTGGCTGATGGATCCAATCATCGCTTTTACCATAACTTACTCATTTTTATATTTTATCATAGAATGCAGGACATCCGGTGACAAAAATACGCTTGTCAAAATCACTTCAGCGTGTTGTTGCCCTGGAAACGCTTTGTTATATTGAAAAATTCTTCACCGACTTTATCATCTGAAATCCTGAAAATGAATTAATAACAGAAAAATTACAAAACCATGGCAGAAAAAGAAGCCTTTCCTCCGGGAATGTCCGGAATATATCTTGATTACAACGCAACCACACCTGTTGCAAAGCCGGTGCAGGAGACGGTAAGCTCTGCACTGAAAAATAAATGGGGCAATCCCGGCAGCGGACACAGGTTCGGCAAAACGGCCAAGATGGTTCTGGAATCTGCCAGGGTCCGGGTGGCATCGCTGCTCAATGCGGATCAGACTGAAATCCTTTTTACCAGCGGAGGCACGGAGTCCAATAATACCGTCATACTGGGTGTATGCCAATCCATGTCCGGCAAAGGACGGCACATCATCACCACTCGTATCGAGCACCCATCCCTTATGAATCCCTGCCTGCATTTGCTTGAACAGGGTTGGGACGTGACCTTCATAAAGGTAAACAGCCAGGGAGTTGTAGATCCCATGGAGATTGAAAGGGCCTTGCGTCCTGATACAGTGCTGGTCTCAGTGATGCTGGCAAACAATGAGACCGGGGCCATTCAGCCGGTAGCCGCTATTTCGCAACTGGCCCGCAAGCGCGGGGTACTGGTCCACACGGATGCGGCCCAGGCCGTGGGCAAGATCCCGGTGGATGTCAAATATCTCGGAATAGACTACCTGAGTATTGCAGGACACAAGCTCTATGCACCAAAAGGAATAGGCGCCCTTTATTGCAGGAAAGGGGCGCACCTTGGTCGGCTCATGTTCGGCGCAGGCCAGGAGCAGGGCATCCGGCCAGGCACCGAGCCGGTTCCCCTGGCAGTGGGACTGGGAGCTGCCTGCGATTTTGTCGCCAGGGATATCAAGGCCGAGGCAGACAGGCAAACAGGTCTCAGGGAAAAGCTCTATGCAGAGCTATCCAAAATGGGGTATCCTGTAATCAGGCATGGTGATCCTGGGAATACACTTCCAAATACCTTGAGCGTCAGTTTTATCGGCAAAAATGGGGCGGAGATCCTGGCCCAGGCCCCGGAGATTATGGCCTCTACCGGTGCGGCCTGCCATGACAGGGCAATTAAGGTCTCGCATGTGCTCGCAGCCATGGGAGTCTCGCCGGAAGTAGCCATGGGGACACTTCGTCTTTCGCTGGGCCGGTGTACTACCGAATCGGATGTAGAAATTGCCGCCAAGGCTATCGGCAGGGCGCTTGAAAGGATCCAGACATGAAATTCGTTGATTTAGGCAGGCAGTATCAAAGCTACAGACAGGAAATAGACTCGGCCATCCACGAGATAATTAAAGAGAGCCGGTTCATACTGGGCAAGCCGGTGGAGGATCTGGAGACAGCTCTTGCGGGTTACGTAGAGGTAAGCCACGCAATAGGGGTAGGCTCGGGCACGGACGGTCTGCTCCTTGCCCTCATGGCAATGG
>Ga0190347_1000176_pt1 | contig 21185 bp, 18 predicted proteins | sample 48721356_MG_FD_161652 | JGI IMG/M metagenome (GOLD analysis project Ga0190347, IMG submission 161652) | Hydrothermal vent microbial mat bacterial communities from Southern Trench, Guaymas Basin, Mexico - 4872-13-5-6_MG | ecosystem: Environmental > Aquatic > Marine > Hydrothermal vents >...
ATTACATTGGTAAATCCTTCTCCTGTTTACACATCATGGGGTACCAAGGCTGAAATTTCATAATCATAGTGCTGACCAGTATGGATAATGCGAATATCTAAATATGAATATTTCTTTAATGCCTCGTAAACTGGTTTCATCTTCATAAAATTTGGTCTTGCCCCTACTACAAGCATAATCTTTTTATTTTTCATATTTGTGAATCTCCAATTAGTATATTTAAATTAACAGAATATTCACTTTCCATCATAAACCAAGTATATAAAGGCGAAAAAAGAATTCAACCCCCTTATTCCGTACTATAAATATAGGACAGTAGAACATTTCCCTTTCTTTATGCTATTTTATTTATATATTTTAATAACTGAGAAAAATCTATTGCTATAAATGAACAGAATCCATTGTTAAAAAAACATATACTCTCTTATAATTTATCCTCTATAATTTCCCTAGAATTCAAAGTTTATAACAAAGAGGATTTAGTCTGTTCTCACAATTCTATACTGAAGATTAAATGGGAAAATTAAAGTAACAGGAATAGAAGGGGATTGAATTTCCAAAAAAGTATATCACAAACTACAAAACAAACTCAAGTAGATATAGATTCTATCTATCTTATGATTATCAATTTACCTTTTTTTACTTCCCCGGCTTTGTCTTTTACTATATATACATATACTCCATTTTTTACATTTGGATGCCAGGTAATAAGCCCATCACCATCCTTTTCCTTTTTTGTCCATACCTTTCTACCTGAAATGTCATAAATCGATACTTGGGAATTTTCTGTAACCCCTTTAAAACTAATTAGGTTTTCCTCCCTGGCACAAAGAAAATTCGGAAATACCTTCAATGCATTCAACGTTTTTGGGGCATATGGTCCCTTTGCAATTACAAATATACTATCAAAATCCATAGTTGAATCCGTACCGATAGCTGCAATTTTTACGTAACCACTGTAGATTCCTTTTGTTTTTCCTTCAGGAATAAAAAGCGCTAATCTCATTAACGCTGTAGCCCCAAGTGGCAAAGAATCTGGAATATCTTCCAACAAAAGAGTTCTTAATGTATCTTTTCCATTTGTGAGAAAAGCATCGGACAAGAAAATCGAATCTATGGTTGATGAACTTGGCCCATCATTAGTATCAGGATTTGAGGAAAAAGTGTTTGACACAACAAACTCTTTTGAGATGTATAAAGAACCCGCAGGTATTGAATCAAAATCAATAGTGTTATTTACAACGTCAGCAGAATCATTATATATATCCAAATCAACCCTTGTGCCTAAGGATTCATAAACAATATTATTCATATTGTTTTTATCGTGTGTAATACCAAATGGGTCAAGTTCTATACATAATAATTTATTTTTACTCTCGAAAGTATCTCCTAAGGATATTTCAATTGATGTACTTTCACTGGCATCAACATAAAAAGATGCAATGCGTAATAATTTTTTCTTTCCACCTTTTAGAGCGTATACTCCAAGAGGACAAGCACCACCATCCTTCCCATAATTTGATAGCATCATTTCTAATTTATTATTCAAGGTGTCAAATGATACTTCCTTACTATTTAGCGCAAAATCTTTGTCACCAGAGGAATATTCAATAATGATATTTTTTTCTTCAAGGGGAGGGATTTCAATATCAAATCCCAGAGTATCGTTCTTTACATAGTAATTAATAGGTTGATTATCCACTGTTATACTCAAAATAGGAACATTTAGTATTTCATACTTTTTTAGATGATAAATACGAGATTTACTCGTCTCGTTGGATAAAACGATGTCGTTACCATAGAACAAAACATCTATTGAACTATCCAAATTAACCCGTTCTAAATACATTCTCTTAATTATGTAATCAAGAGATCTCCATTCAATTCCAGGAAAACGTTTATTAATACTATCTGCAACAGGATTAAACTTATCAATGCCAAATTTAAATATCTTATTATGATGAGAATATAGTAATAGTGGTTTATCTAAAAATAAAGTATATTTCCACCCCCCCATACTATAAGTTAAAGGGTCGTAAGATGAACAAGGATGCCTTCTACTGACAGCAGGAAAATCTCTAAAATTCATGTTTGCAGGACGCATATCAAAATCATAGTTAGTATCACTATCCCCTTGAAGATATAAATAAGGATGCGTTTGTAAATTCACGGTTGCATTGAAATTATACATTTTAAGAAGACCCAAGGTAGGAGAAAGGGATATCCCATCAGGGAATATCATTATTTTCCCAAACTCTATACCTGTTTTTTTACTCAGTTCATACATTCTTGTTAATCCTTCAACAATGTCACATTCCTGGTCATCAAAAGGCCGAGGTATTTGATTTATCCATCTATTATTGTAAAGTTTATTCAATGAATCCAATTGCTCTTGAGTATAGCATATAAATTCATAACCATCGTGATTATTCCCATGTTGAACAATGGAAAATTTGTCCTGATAATTTCTGAAAAGACTTATAACAAAGCTATCTTGAGGCCAATCAAAATGTTTTGGTATGTATGCAATTGTAGTATGGAAGTTGTGTAATTCCATTTCGTATAAAAGGTCATGAAATATTAATTGCCCATATGGCTCTATAAAGTAGGGATCATCAATAGTCAAATTTGCATATTTATTATCCTTGTGCCAACACCTGTTCCCATTAGAATATCTTAGAAACATCATCATTGGTAAAATATTATTGAGATTACTCGTATTATAGAGCTTGGACATTCCAGAATCTTCGATATTTTTAGTAATAATATTCCCATCAAAAAATATCTTACCCTCGCCATATTGAATGTACGAAAATATTGTATTGTTTTGATGAACATCTGTAAGTAAATTTATATTGTTCAAGGCTTGGATAGAGAAGGCATTTTTAAAAGCGCCACTAATTACTACACTATTAGTGAATGATGAAGTTATACTATCATTTTCGTCAGAAAAATGCCATCCCTCGTTATTTGTTATAAATTCAGTACTTATAAATGCTGAGTCTGTAAGTAGTTTAATATTGTACAATGAACAAGAATCGTTTATTCCAGCAATAAAAAGATTGCTTCCATAGTATATTGCATTTTTCATTATATTTATCTCGAGAGAATCTAATTGAGCTATATCCCCTAAGTTTTTGAAGTCTATATAGATAGACTTAACATAATTATTTCCATTTCTAAATATAGAATCATTTATGTTGAAAGTATTTAGACTAATTTCTTTATATTCTAACCCATAAAATTTTGCAATGTATTTAAAATTTATATCACTGTCCTTTACACTATTGCTATTATATAATAATATGCAATCAGGGAAAACCGCTGATTTGCTATTTGCTGGAGCATTAAGTAATAAAAGAACAAACGGAATAACATAAAATCTATAATTCATGTTTATTTATGCTTCCTCTTTACGATATTTTCCTCAAGAAAAAAGTTCGTCATAAACCCTTATTAGTTTCTTTTTTTGAATTTCCCATTGCAAAAAATTGCGTACCCTTCTAATGCCATATTCCCCCATTTCTTTTCTTCGTCTTTTATCATTTAAGAGCATAAGAATTGCATCTCCAAAAGCCAATGGGTCATTGTTCTCAACATAAAATGATGCCTTTTTGGCAGAACGTTCTCCTTCTATACTTCTATATTGTACAATAGGTTTCCCAAGTGCCATATACTCCATTATTTTCAGTGAAGTAGAATTGTTTAGAACATCTGAAGCTGGTTGTGGATCAATACAGATATCAACAGAAGACAAAAGAGTAAATAACTTTTTTTTATTGTATTCCTGCCCATAGAATATAAAATACTCATCAAGTTCTTTTTGGGAAACTGTTCTTTTAATCTTATTAAGTTCAGTGCCGTTACCAATTATAAGGACTCTAAAATCATCAAATTTTTTTCGATTAACTAAGTAATCCATAGAGGTTACAAGGTTAGATAAACCATCCTGCTTATCAATCTTTCCAACATAGCCAATAATATACTTCCTTCCTTTTCTAAAATTTTTGCTCTTTCTATAAGGATGAACAATGGATATGTCTGGCCCACTCCTAACAACATGCACTTTTTTAATGTCAACATTGTTCCTTTTTAACCCAACTTCTTTAAAAGAATTATTCGTCACTATTACAACATCTGCAAATTTATAAGAAAACTTCTCTAAAAACAAAAGAGCTTTATAAAATACATTTTTTTTCTTAAATTTCTCAAGAAAATATTCTGGTGACAAATCATGGTGGTCAAATATGATTTTAATTCCTAACAATTTATAGAAAAGAAAAATTGAAATTAAAAAATCAGGTGGATTAGCAAGATGGACAATGTGAAAAGGTTCTCTTCTATAAATATTAAATGCATATATGGAAATAAAAAAAAATGATAAAAGATATTCAATAAGTATACTAAAAATTGAAGAACCTTCTATAAAAAATGGGTATTGGTAAATATGGATTTCTTCTAAGATCTTATATAGAGCACGTTCCTTATTTGCGTTGGGACAAATTACAGTCACATTGTATCCCTGTTCTTTTATAGCCTTAGCTTCTAACCATACCCTTGTATCCTGTGGTACTTGATTATTTTCTACGACAAAAAGAACATGTTTTCTTCTATATCGCTTTATTTTACTCATCTAACTGATTAATAATATATTGCTTTTAAAAAAAAGTCAATATATGTTAATATTGCATATTGGTCTTAAACAGGTCAAATTAGGGTCTTGAAAAAAATATTAACTCTAACTATAATGAATTATATGGCAAAATTAAGATTTTTGAAATCAACTAATAGCCTTAAATTATTTTACCCGCTAACATCACCATTTAAAAGGGCGAAGAAATTGTTTATTTATGGTATTTATGGAGCTGGAAATCTCGGAGATGAAGCAATCCTAAAATGCATTTTGAGCCAATTAGAAACGCTATCAGAATATCAAACAATAATCCTTAGCAAAAAACCTGATCTCATCTATAACGATTACAAAAAAACTTCAGTTCATCCTTATATATTCAAGAAGGCACAATTCTTTTTAAACAGTAGGAGTTTTTCTTCTATCCTAATTTTGGGAGGAGGTGGGATACTGAAAGATTACGGGAATACATCTACTGCACTTAAAAATTTTATGGAAATACCAATGGTAGGTTTAAAAAACAAATATAAAACTATGCTATACTCAGCAGGAGTTGAAAATATAATATTTAATGAATCAAGAGACCTATTAAAAAGAATTCTTAATCAATTTGATATTTTGACTGTAAGAGATCCATATTCTAAAAAAAGATTAAAAGAATTGGGAGTCCAAAAACAAATATATGTCACTGGTGATCCGGCTGTCCTATTATTATCCAATAGGAAGGGTAAAAAAAACTTCAATATCGATCAACCTCTTATCGTAGTCAGTCTTCGAAATTGGTTTGAGAAAGGATATTTCCAAACCAATGAGAAATCATTTAACAACTTCCTTTCTGTTCTTGCTTATTCTCTTGATATTATAGTTGAAAAATTTAACGCAAAAATTCTATTTCTTCCATTCCGTACAGTTCCTTTTGACAATGATAAAGACATAATGAATTATGTAGCCTCAAAAATGAATCATAAGCAAAATATTTTCATTTTGCAAAAAGTGCCTACGTTCGATCAGTTAAAATCAATATACGCACAAACCGTTTTAACTATAGGTATGCGATTGCACTCTTTAATCTTCTCGTTTTCATCATTAACCCCAATGATTGCAATCTCTTACTCAAAGAAGATTATCGATTTTATGAATTATATAAATATGAATGATTTTACGCTTACTATCGATGATTTTAGTACTAAATCCTTTCTTAATCGAACCGAAAAAATTTATGATAATTTTGAAAAGCTACAACACTCAATATTCATTAATCGCAATGAATATTTAAACAGATTAGATGAAAATTATAAGCTCCTTCAAAGCCTACTTTAAATTTCTTCTCTTATTTGTTAAATACAATGTTACGCCAAATAATAGGGTCGCCAGAAAACTTAAACCTTTTATGAATATTGGGCCATTAGATCCAAACTTCAATTCGAACATCCTCAGAAATATTAAATAGGTTGCTAATAATATACCGTTGAAAATGAAATAATGTATTTTTTTACTGAATCTTAAAATAAGGTATTTAAATGGTGGAAAAAAGATTGTAGGCAAGTATGCCAATATCATTAATCTGAAAAACTTGACTGCTGGAAGATATTCTCTTCCAAAGAAAATAAGTACGATCGGTTTAGCAAGTAAAAATAATATTATATTAAATCCAATTAATGAAATACCGATGCCTAAACTAATCTTCCAGAATTTTCTCAATTTCTTTAATGAGTCTATTTCAGCAGCTTTTGGTAGTATATACAGGCTTAGAGAACTCACAAAAATCATAATGACATTTATCATTCTCAGGGCAAGGGCATAATTGCCCAACTCAACCGGACTTATAAACTGTGATACTGTAAAATAATCTAATCTTACAAATATTAACCAAACAATTTCTGACAAAATAAGCCACTTTGCTTTTTGCAGTAATTCTGCCAGTCCTTTTTGGGAAGAAATAATTTTTAGATTTTTAAAAGGCAACAAAAAAATTGCCAGAACAAGCGCGCCTACAAAATAAACAAATAAATATAAGTAACCATTATTGAACTTTAGAAGGAAAAGAGTCATAACCATTAAAAAAACAGCGAGATAATATATTATCTGCGTTTTACCATATAACTTGAATTTCTGTAATGCTTGGTATATAGATGAGATATAAGTAAGAATCCAAAAAGAGACTGAAAAGATTGCTCCAAATATTGCGAATCTAACATCAAAGTTAAAAGAATTTCTGAAAAAAAACAATATTAAAATTGTAACAACCATTATCAACAACAATATATAAAGCTTTAATAAGGTATAGAGTGATAAAATAGATTCTTTCCTTCTCCCCTTAAGGCTTACAAATTGAAAAACAAATGTTTTATCTATGCCAGCAGTACAATTGCCAAGTATTGTCATTATAAAGAAACCTGCTGAGAATGAAGCAAATCCAATATTGCCTAACGATCTTGCAATTAAGATTGTTATTAATCCTCCTAATATACGGGAAATGAGTAAACTTGAAGAAACTGTTAAGTAATCTTTTAAGATATTAAATCTTAGGAATGTAATTTTTTTTAACTTATCCCAGCTCATTTTTTCTCCATAGAATTTAAAATCATAGAGAATACTTCTCTCCATCTCTTCTCTATCTCTATTTTTCTATCTTTTATTTTCTTTTTAATAATGCTTCTTTTAAGAAATGCATTTCTTACTGCATTGGCAATAGTAATAGCGTCGTTACCAGTGTAAATTAAAGCATCCCCAAATAATTCTTCTATACATCCATAATTATTTGTGACAACAGGTTTTTCGAGGGCAACACCCTCCCATAATCCACACGTAATAACATCCTTTCTTTTATTTAATGATACTATTACATCGGCTCCCTTCAAAATACTCCAATATTTGTCGTAATTTACAAAACCTGTAAATATAATATCTTTATGTTTCTGTAAAAACTTAGCTGATTTGTAATCTCCAGTAAATATAAATAGCCATTTATTACCATTCTCCTTTTTAAGAATATTTGCAGCCTCCAAAGACTCATTAAAAGGTTCATCAATTCCAAATGTTGAAATAAATACTACCTCCTTACAATTATTACATAATTTCTCAGATTTTACATCTGGAGGGATTGGTATCGGGTCATTTAGCACCAATGCGTTTACTTTCCAATTTTTTATTTTTTTAAAATTTGAACTATTATGCATTAAAATCAGGAATGCTCGTCTAAATAAAAATTTTCTTAAAGGCTGAAAATATCGCCATTTTTTGTCAATAATTTCTCCAGAATGAACATCAAATAAATATTTACCGCCAAAAAATAAAGAATAGAAGAATACAATGAATGGAAGAAAAATTGGTGGAACCTGCGCGATTATATAATCAGGCTTTTCTCTTATAAGAATCAGCAAAGATTTAATCGTACTGATTAAATATCTTAATACGACTGGGAGAGGCAAAGAAAAGAAAAAACCATACAAACGTGCATTAAACTTTTTAGAAAGTTCCTTTGCTCTTGTTCTTGGAGAAGCCCAAACAATGTAAACAACTTTCTCTTTTCTCATAATTGATTATTACACATAGATGTTTTTATATTATTTATTGAAGATATTATTATACCTAAGAAAAAAAATACACTAAATAAACTAATAGATCTGACCCCCCAACCTGACAAACTCTGTATTAATATAGAGGAGAATCCCCCCAGACCTCCAGCGATAACAGCCAAAGAGACTTCATCTAAGTTAAATGAATTCAAAACTCTGATTCCTCTTAAAAAAAATAATATTATAAATGTCAGAAAGAGAAATATTCCAAAAATACCTGTCTCTGCAAAATACAGGAGATATAAATTATGCGCAGGGAATTGAGGTGTAGCTGCCGCAATGCCACTCACATCTTCCATCATCATTGCATAAGTATAGTTATTTAAACCAACACCCAGGAAAAAATGTCTCCATATTATATGGAGGGCATTCTGGTATTGCGCTAATCTTCCCCCAACAGTCAACAATCCAAAAACTATAAATCTGAGGTATAGTAACTGGAATAATAAACCAGTGACTATAGCCGCCAAAACTATTATTACAGATATACCAGAGATTATAAGTTTCTTAGAAGGCAAATGTTCCTTTGCAAACTTTCCTAAAAGAAAAAAGCTGAAAAAAGAGCCTAAGATAGTCGCAACTATCGCTGAGCGCCCAAGGGTCATAAAAAGAGCTAATACTGAAAAACCTAAAACCAAAAAGAAGAACATCTTTTTTATCTTTTCCTTCGTAACTGTACTTAGAATAAGAAAAATAGGAACATACATAGACAAAAATTTTGCAAGGGTATTGGTTTCTCTTAAAGTTCCTGCAGGTCTCCTAAAAATCTGCGTAGCATAAATTAACCTGGAGGCACTGTGTGATTCTCCAAATAACAAATCATTCGGGAGTATAGAGAATTCCTGCAAAAATGCAATTGAACTTTCTAATAGCAGTATCATTCCTATAATTATCATAATTTTATTTAACTTTTCGTTTGAATCAATCAAATAATAAACTGTGATACAAATGGCTCCAGCCACAAGCATTCTAAGTGATTCATAAAATGAAGCCTTTATATTAACAGCAGAAATAAATGAAATTAACAGAGAGTAAATAGAGAAAAAAATCCATATATATATTGATTTTTCTATCTTTATATTACTTAATTTCTGTCTATAGAATATAAAGAGAAGTAATACACTTAACAAAAATGCGACATAAACAGGTGTAATAACAAAATGGGGATATGCTCCTCCAAAATGAGGTTCATAGAATTTTGTCAAATGATATGTATATGGCAAAAGGGGACCAATAAAAAGCACAAATAAAATTACCAACCATATGCCTCCTGGAGAAAAAAATATCAAAAAGACCAAAGACACCAAAGAAGTTATTAATATAGCATATTTAAATTTGATAGCTGGTAATAAAATACTTAAAATTAAAATGGAAACTACAAGAAATACAGCAATTTTATTAATCTCTTTTTGAAAAGGCATAATATGAGGTTATTATAAAGAATGCAACTAAAAAGGCAATTATCATATTCATTTTTATTTTTGGAGAAGATTTCTTCCTTGGAGGAGAAGCAAAATCAAGTATTTTTATTAGTGATTTATCACTTGTAAGTTTAAGCCGGATATTCATTGTATCTATCATTGAAATATAATAGTTACATATTTCTGCTGCCCGTTGAGGGCTCCTATCCTTTACTTGAATTCTGATTTCTCCTGTTAAATTAAAAATACCAATTTTGGTTCTTTGGCTTAATAAATCTATGGTATTCTCTGTATTCTTTGATTTATAAACTTTATTTAGATTAAATTTTCTTACAACCTTCTCTAAGCATTTTTTACTTTCCAAAAGTGCCTTTATAACCTGGGAAGATAAGCCTTGCTGCGAAGTAAATCTGGGACTGAGCAATCCTAAAGGACTGGATAAAGCAGATGATCCTGAAGCAGCCTCTGGCATCAAAAGAACTGCCTCTGCTGTAAAAGTTTTGGGGAGAAAAAAACTCACAACCATTGCAATTATTGCTGCGCCCAAAGACACAGAAATAATTTGCCATTTTTTTATCAGCAAAATTCTCCACAATTCTTTCAAACTGATATACTCCTCCTTATTCAATATAATGACTCCTTTTTTAGTAATGTATATTACCAGAAATTATACAATTGTCAACATAGAGATGTATCACTAATGACTTCTCAATAAGTAATAACAAGACTTATGAATTTTTGTCAATATTTCTACTGATATACTATTATCTTCCCATCTAACCGGAATTTTACCAATTATCTCTCCGTTACTATCAAGCCTATATATTTCAGTTTCTGAGTGCTCCTCACGTCTTATTGATAAAGTAATATTGACAGGTTTTAGAAATGAAACTGCTGGTACTCTTCTACTTTTTAATTGTAGTTTTTTGCTTGGAAACCAATATAAACTTGGGTTCCTATCGGACTGAAATGCAGGAATAAATATCTTTTCTCCTTTATTGATCGCATCACTTCCTACAGTGATAAGTATCTTTTTTGATTCAGGCAAAGCTAAACCATCCAAACTAAGAACAACAGCAGAAACGAAATTTTCTTTGCCAAATAAATCAATATTTTGCGAATGATAGCTATTGTCCACTCTACCTACAAATACCTCAAATTTATCCGAATGTATCCCTGCATACCCTTTTCTATAATCCCAATAGAGAAAAGGAGTTGAAATCATATCATTTTTCTGAAAAAGCTCTTCTATTCGGCTGCAACTTTCACCCTCATTAAGGCTAATAATTATCCTTTTAAGATAATATACCCTCTTATAGACACCAGGCAAAGGATTAAATCTGTATCGAAACAATATTGGAAGAAAATCCTCAGGATTACTTATATCCACAACAATAGAATCTAAAAAAACAGGCATTAAAAATTTTCTAAATGCATATGAAATAGAAGGTAAAAAGATACATTGTATTGAAAATGGTTGTTCAAGAGATGTCATATAATATTTTTTATATTCCATTGGATTTATAAGATAGTTAGAGTGAGCAAAAAACGAGAAATAGAATACACCGTCATAATCATACAGACTTGCAAGGCAAGGAACCAATATTGTGGCCTCTATCCTTGAATCAATTGGGTATCCTTTATTCCACTCATCTACAATTACAGGTTTCCCCAGATAATTTACTGTTAAAATCCTTGTAGGAAAATCGCCTGGTATGCCATTCTCCCAGAATAATTGACTTTTATTTTTTTCCCATCCTCCTCTTTTATAGCCAAAATAATAGCCATAAGTGTGTACTGCAATAAAATCTGATATTTTATAGAATACTTTTTGCTCATAATAAGAATAAGGATTATTTGTACAGGCAATTGGGACTTTTACCCCTAAAGATTTCAAAGATTTTTTCATTCTTACAAAGTAAATTGAATCTTTCTCGGCAGCAAATTTAAGAAACGTTATAAAATTTTTATCTGTCCTTTTATGTGGAATCTCTGTATGTGGCAAATTTTTCTGTTCCAGATAATTTTTCCAATATGGTTTCAATATCTCTATGCCACCATCTTGGTACCATAGTTTTGATATGGAATTTTCGTTTGTCATTATTAAAAAAGCTAATGCTGGATCATCAAGATACCTAATCCCCGTGTACTTGTTTTTATGGGTCAATAATGATTCCCAAAATTTCTCGGTTTCTTCTATTAATTCTTCATCAAGTAAAGCTTTACCTTTAAAAAGAGTTAGTGGTAAATCGTATTGTTTATCATATATACAATAAATGGGTGAATAAAAAGAATAATATATGCCATTTTCTCTCAAGTTTTTTACCAGATAATCCAATTTTTCAAGGTATTCTTCATTAAATTTAATAAACTTATGGTTCCAAATACCGACTGGATGTATTCTAACGCAGTTAATCCCAAGGCTTTTCATATATCTTACTGCTTTTTTCATTATAGAATCAGGTGCTTTAAGAAAATCCCATCCAATAGTTGTTCCAAAGAATCTAATTCTTTCGCCCGAATCATTTTTCACAAAATGCCTATTTTTTATTGTGATAGGTTCAATTCTATTATCAAAGGGTATTATTCTAAACTCGTCTGGAAATACAACCTCAAACCAGGTGCTATCCTTTTTATTATATTCTATCCTTGGGATAATTTTCTCCATACTACTTTTAATACCTGGGGAAATGCCTACTAAAAATAAAATTAGGTGGTACGTTATGCTAATTCCTTCACCGCCATTTTTAATATTCTTTCCACAAGTTCGTCATATTCAATACCCATTGCTCTGGCTTCTTTTGGAAGATCTGAAAGTTCTGTCATCCCCGGAATGGTGTTTACTTCAAGCACATAGGGTTCAATATTATCTTTAATCACAAAATCTACCCTTGAGAAATGGCGACAACCAAGTGCTCTATGTGATAAAAGAGCCAGTTCCTTTACTCTATTTGCTGTTTCTTTGCTAACTCTTGCAGGAATAATAAAGTCTGTTTCTCCTTCTGTATATTTTGCCTTATAATCATAGAATTTCCTTCTCTTTGGGACGAGTTCAAGCACAGGAAGGGCGTCATCACCAAGAATACCACAGGTCGCAATCATCCCGTTGATATACTTCTCCACAAAAAACTCCCCAAACCTTTTTGCATTTTTTATCCCCTCTCTTAATTCAGACTCGTTTTCTGCAATAGTAGTTCCCACACTTGAACCCTCTGATCTGGGTTTTATAACTACTGGATATTCCCAATCCTCAGGTAATCCTGAATATGGATAAAGAAATCCTGGCGTAGGTATATTTTTAGATAAAAAGACTCTTTTTGACATTATCTTATCCATAGCAAGTGCACTTGACAACACACCTGAGCCAGTATATGGAATCCCTAAAAATTCAAGAATACCCTGGACAGTTCCATCTTCCCCTGGCTTGCCATGGAGCATAACAAAGGCAACATCTATCTTTTCAGATTTTAATCGCTCACATATGTCAAGCCCAACATCGATCTCTACTACTTCATAGCCTCTTCTTCTAAGTGCACCTGCTACATTTCTCCCGGAATTAAGAGAAACTTCTCTCTCTGAAGAGAGCCCTCCGTAAAGAACACCTATCTTCATTTTATTTAAACATACCTTTATATTGGAATATTTCTCTCATTAAAAAATTATTACCATAATATTTACTAAAGTCAACTCTTATTTCTGTAGAATTTTAGGATTCCATTAACCCTTGGTTAGAGCCCTTACCTTATTATTGTTATCTTCTTAACTACTAAACCTTTACCTGACTTTAATACTACAAAGTATATACCTGAAACAATTGAACCAATATCTGCCCTTATCTTTTTTCTGCCAGAACCACTGTATACCTGTTTTATCTCTCTTCCTGAAATATTATATATCCCTATATCTACATCCCCTGATATTCCCCAGCCTATCTTTAGACTCTCTCCATATACAATGGATGAAACCCTGAGTATTGATTTATTACCACTAAACCTTTCCCCTATACCTACCTCTGGATTCGTGGTGGCATACCACATCCTATCCTCATCCACACCTCCAAAACTCTTCCTGTAACTGATATGTATATACCCAAAACGGTCTATGACTACCCCATTGGAACTGAGATTCATCACTGCAGTGCTTGATATTGAATCCACCCCCTCCTTATGCCACCCAAGACTATCCTGCCATGTTAAAGTTAGCCAATTGTAAGATTCTAAAACTGTGTTGGCAATATATGGCCATTTCTTATCTTTCAGTGTCATCCCAACATCATACCCAGGACTCCCAACGGTATCCACATACTCACAGTGCCATCCTGAACTATCCCGGTACCCCCACTTTAAATCTATATCATAACTCCCAAAACCATATCCAACCACCAACCTTCCTCCACTGTCAATCTCTACATTCGGATAATGCGCCCAACCATGGTACGGTTCATATGGTTCACAAAATTCTTTATGCCATACGCCTGATGTATCCTTATAGGCATATCCAACCGTATTTATCGTATCATCTGCCATTGAGTATATTATATGTGGTAAATCTAAACTATCCAGAACTAGACTAACTCCATACTCACCAACCGATGTAATATTCGGATTTGGTTCTGCTATTTCCTCCACATGCCACCCTGTACTGCCCTTATAACAGTATCTCACTGATGTGTATTCATCTGGCCCTATCTCATACTTGTCATTGTATGCCATATGTGGATATCCTTTACTATCAAGCCTTAAACTCACCCAGTCTATATCTGTAGACCAAGGGTCTATCCCTGCCTCCCTGTGCCAGCCTGCTATATCCTTATAAAAGTATGTAGGACCTGGTGTCGCTATATGGGGATAACCAAGAGTGTCAAGTTCAAGGGATATCTCACCTGATGTCCCCTTTACCTTTACTCCAAGACTCTCTGATACATCCTCATACAACCACTGTGAACCATCCCAATGACAGTAAATCAATCCAAGATCATAGATTTCTTTGTAGATTATATGGGGATACCCCAGTGAATCTACCTCTATATCTGTCCCATACGCACCACTACCCCTAACTGTGTCTATGCAGGTCTTATACCAGGTAAAGGAATATGCCTGCATGAATATGATTATTATTGATAAGCTCAAATGTCTTTTATCCATTTCCCCCTCCACTTATAAAAATATTCTATCAAAATATCCTTATCTGTAAATAGAAAAAATCTACGCCTCATAATCCCCCCAGTAGGATGGGGCTGGAGGAGTTATAATAATTTTATGTAAAGTGCTAATCGCTTTTGTTTTTGTTATAGTTTCCATATTTGGTATAATATTATACCAAAACCATCCTCTATATCAGGTGTAAAAATATAGAAAATACACCCTTCTTATATTCTCTTAGATAGACGAAAGAAAAGGGGAAATCACTCTCATTTCACCTTCACAACAAAGATTTTGCTGTTACCCATTCTGTCAACGACCCTTACTGAACAATTTCCTTTCTTATTGTATTTAAAATAAAAACTCTCCTGCGTCTCGTCATAAACGCCGTCAGAGGGATATGCAACCTTCCATTCTCCTTCAGGAAACATATAGTAAATCGCCTGAATCAGACTGAGATTGTCCTTTACTGTTCCCTTGAAAACCCCATCTTTTGCCTTAAATGAAACGAGTTCTGGAGGTGTATTATCAATGATAAAATCAATAGAATCCCTTGAAGACTTCGGGAAAACAGCGGTTGGTTTATCATCAGTTATGAGTTTTACAATGTATCTTCCGTCAGGATAAGGGGATGTGTCAAAGAAATAACCTGGGGTATTGAGGTGTTCCCCAAGCATTTTGTATTTTTTCTCTCCCTCTTTTTTCATATATAAATCGTATTCACATACATCACCGTCCAGATCAGAAACATCCCAATACACACATCTCATCCTAACAATAGGTACAATATATGCACCATCAGGAACAAAAAAACCCATCCTTGTAAACCTTTTTTTCTCGTTTTGATCAATCGTCCTTCTATCAAAGGGGGCAGTGGAGCTATTACCATAGCCAACACCTGGCGGAAGGACTGATAATTTCTTAATTACAGGGGGATGATTATATTCCTGGTAGTGTACCAATATTTCTTTTACAAATGAATTTGAAGCATTTAGTACTGTTTTTATCTGGACAAATCTATCTGTGGTATTCAATGGATTCTCAATTTTCTTCCATTCAGTCCAGGAAGAATCTACTTTGCTTGATCTTCCGCTCCTATAATAAAGACCTATCTTTCCTTTACTATCTGTATATACCCTCCCCCACCTTACACCTTCACCACCATCTATTGTAGGAGTAATATAATATCCACCGATATTTTTTCTGTATTTTATGAGATAGAAACCTGCTGGGTCACCAGCTGATACCATTACTCCATTTCTGGTTCTCCTTATTCGAACAATCTTCTTCTCATCAAGGTCAGCTATTAGGCTAAACATATCCCAATGGAAAATTGCTATTTGTCCATCCTCCCCTTCTCCTCCCATAAATCCCCTCTTCGTTATATCTCCCGAAATTATGGGCGTACCATCGTATATTGTTTTCTCCTCCCCTCTAAAAACGGCTATCACTTTCCCTTTTGTTTGACCTGCATTCGAATATATACCTGAAACAAACAATGTGTCTCCCATAAAACCAAAACTTGTAACCTCGTCAAGTTTTGGATCGAAATATATCCTCTTTTTCCCATCTGGGAATCTTTCATATATCATCCCTGGTTGAGAAGTAGAGATATAGAATTTACCCCTGTGAAATTTTAATCCTGTAACATTTACACTCTGGGAAGAAAAGAAAATGCTCTGTTTTTGATCTTTTATTTTATAAATGCTGCCTTTCCCACCGACGAAATAATATATTACATTTTTAATAACAGTCATATTCATTACTCCACTCACTTTAAGATTCAAAGAACCAACTTCCTTTCCATTTTTAAAATAATAAATTGTACCGTAAGGGGCGCCAAGACAAACGATTTTATCTTTATATGGAGCAAAAATAAAATAGAGTGCATCTGTTTCCTTTATCAATCTACCCCTGTAATAAATGTTCCCGTCAGCGCCAGCATAATCGCCAAGCCAATCACTCCCTATCTTTCCTTTGATCCCTTTGAATTTCTTCTCTATAACCATTCCTGGAAATATTCCTTTTTTAGATACCTCTACACCTTTAAAACTCCCAGAGTATAGAGTATCCCCTGCTATTGACCAGACCATAGATATTAACAATATAATCATCTCTCCCCCCATCCATTTTGTTTAATTTTTATTTCTGATTTTTTTATTCCATATACTTCACCATCCAGATACTCTTTTATTCTTTGAAGAACATACTCTCCCTTACCAAATTTCTCATTATAAATCATCTCAACAGAAGGTGGAAATTGTGGAAAAAGAGTCTCACCCAATCTATTTCCTGTTGAGACAATTTCAACCCACAGCTGATTGTTATATGGACGTTTCTCCAGGTAAGAAAGGTATCTGGAAATATCCATCTTTATATTACTACTTAGAATTTCTCTAATTGATTTATCATACAAAGAAGATCCACTGCCGGCAATTATTTTGTAATTATCCTCAATAGAGGGCATATTAAGTTTTACAATAAGAGTTGTATCACCTGCCCTATATCTTGAAAAGACAAGATGTATATCAGCCTTTTCACCAGGTTTAAATTCACTTTTCAACAGCTTTATCTCCTTTAATTTATAACCCATTACTTTATTTGAGACATCCAGGTTGAGAGAAATGGTTCTAAGATTTAGTGTGTCATATGGATTGTTTATAAGTATATCTATAAGGCTTGAAATCTCCATTGAGAGTTTCCTGTGTAAATCCTCACCAGATGAAAATAGTTTCCAATCTATTTTCTTGTTTCCTGCCTTTGGTGAAGAGAGAGAAATGGATATTTTACCCTTTGCGGTACCTGCATAATCTCCTCCAATTGCCTCAATAAGATTTTCAAAAGTAAGTGCTCCTATAAAGTAAGAATATAAAAAATTAGCCTTTGCCAATTTGTATTTTCTATCTATTTTGCCAATTTGTATTTTAAACTCTGTCCATTCAGGCATCTGCCCAATCCTTGCCCTTATCCCCGAAAAGCCATCGAAATTCACGCTCCCTATTATTTCTGAAGGGACCAGAAACTTAAAAGAAGAGTATATAGAGGGAAGTAGGGCTGTAACATACGCTGATGAGAATGGAAGACTACACTTTCCAGAAAGAAAAGCAGGATGGCCAAATGCATAAACGGTTTTATTATTTATATAGGTTATAGTGCCAAGCACTGCAATATTTGCATCTCCATCAACCAGAACTATCCCACAGGGAGAACCCATTCCCAACTTTTTTACAACCTCTTTTGATTTACCAGATGGGATTACTTCCATATCATATCTTTTACTCAAAGAATCCAGAAAAGGAGAAGAACCCACACCTGATATAGAAAGAATATTCTTAAGGGGAACGAGTTTTTTAAGATCCACGCCCTGCACTGTAGATGCCTTGAGCATTTCTTCAATGGGTTGAATTCCACATATAGGTTCTTTTGAAAAACTCCAGGCGTAGGCAACGGCTCCAATAAGTCTACCATTTATAAAAACTGGTGAACCACTCATACCTGATAATACACCTGTTTCGTTTAATGGACCCCCTTCAAGTCTTGCAAGAATTATAGTGTGACCCACGCCAACACCCTTCAACACACCCAATATTTTAACATTGAAGGTATCAATTTCAGATCCCGTAAAGGAGGTAAGACCATATCCTTCCATTCCTCTCTCTATCCTTTCAGGATCTAGAAATTCTGTCCCCTGAATACTAAGTATTGATAATATCAGACATATGCCTAAGAATCTCTTCATTTAATCCCTTCCTTTTTGCAATTTTTATATTTGTCAGAAATAGCTCCTTTAATGAACTAAAAATATCTGGATACCCACTCTTTAATGCTTCTATATCCTTCCTGAATGTGATTAAATCTCCCCTCTCCACAGGCCCTGTCAGGGCATTTTGAACACCAAATTGTTCGATACTTTTTAGAGAGCTAATCGAAAGCTGTAAAAATGGTTCCAAAGGCAAATTCAATTTATCTATAGGACCCATAAGGAGATAATAAATACTCACTAAAATATTTGAGCTTATTACATTAATAGCATGGTAAAGGGGTTTTGCTTCATCTGAGATATATATAATTTTGCCACCCATTGTATTTATTAATTTACTTGCTTTTTCTTTTCCAATTTTATCACCGCTTACACCCCAAAACAAACCTGTGAGATCGGAGAACATCTCTGGTACCGAATAGATGGGGTGCATTGATACCCTTCCTAAACCATAATCAGGAAGCACAGAAAAACTTTGTAATCCGCTTGTGTGGCAAAAACAAGCCTTTCTATCTATTTTTTTTGAAACTTCCTCTATCTTATCATCAGGGAGAGTAACAAAGATGATATCAACATCTGGAATTTCATCAAGTTTTCTATAGTATTGCCTGTCAGGAACTCCATTAACTTTTTTATTTGAGAAATAACCCATAAATGTATGTTCTGTACCCTTTAGAGAAGAAAAAAGGGAAGAGCCAACTCTTCCCATACCTACGATAAAATATTTCATTTTAATAACTCTTCAATCCATTATCCGCCTGAAGGGAGAACATCAATAAACTTCCTACCTTTTCGCATAGAAAATTTAATAATACCATCAGAAAGGGCATAAAGTGTATCATCCTTTCCTCTCCCAACATTCAAACCAGGGTGATACCTGGTTCCTCTCTGCCTAACTATGACCATTCCTCCCTTAACAGACTGACCAGCAAATCTTTTGACCCCAAGGTATTTTGGATTGGAATCCCTACCGTTTCTTGAAGAACCAACACCTTTCTTATGTGCCATTTACTCCCCCTTTGATATTCCCTTTATTTCTATTTCTGTATACTTCTGTCTATGGCCTTTCTTTCTTCTATAATTTTTTCTTCTCTTATATTTATATACAATAATTGTGGGTTCGTGACCTTGAGCAACAATCTTCGCTTTTAATTTAATTCCATTAATATATGGCCTACCAATATCTAATTTATCGCCGTCCTTTAGAAGTAGCACCTTATCAATAAGAATATTCTCTCCAACAGAACCCTCTACTCTTGGTATTTTTAACTTTGTGCCTTTATCACCTATAAATTGGAATCCTGATTGTTCAAATACTACATACATTACTTTCCTCCTCCTATTGGTAACTGCGGTATTTTTTCTGGTTGACTTTTTTGCCCCTGTTGAGGTAACTCCTTACCAGTACCTGGCAATTTTTCTTCACTTTGTTTTTGTGCTCCTCCAGATGTTGGAAGACCTTGCTGTGGAGTCTGCATTGGAGCGGTTTGTTCTATAGGAACGGGAGGCCTTTCAAGTGTCTTCCTTCTGTGTGCAATAGTAAATGCTATAGTTGAAGAGGTAATCATAAATAACGTCCCTAAAATAGCTGTAACCTTAATAAGGAACGGTTGTGCACCCTTACCTCCAAACACAGATTGAGAACCTCCAAAAACACCACCAAGTCCCCCTCCACTCGATTGTTGCAAAAGTATTATAATGATCAGTAACACAGCAATTAAAACATGTAGTGAAATCAAAAAACCTATCATAACATCTTCTCCGCTATTTTTATAATGTTGATAAAATCCTCAGTTTTTAAAGATGCACCTCCAATGAGCGCACCATCAATATTATCCATCTTCAAAAGACTTTCAGCGTTGTTTGGTTTCACACTGCCTCCATACAAAATCCTGACATCATCTCCTTTATCACCAATTATATTCCTGATCACCCTATGCATTTCATCTGCCTGTTCAGGTGAAGCGACTCTTCCTGTACCAATTGCCCATATGGGTTCATACGCAAAGGTTAATTTCTCTACTTCTTCCATTCCTTCAACAATACTTCTCACCTGTTTCACAACTATATTCTTCGCTTCACCACTATCCCGCTGTTCAAGTGTTTCTCCAACACAAATAATAGGTTTTAACCCAACTTCCAGGGCTTTTTTTACCTTTTTTCTTACGTCCTCATCTTTTTCACAAAAATACTGCCTTCTCTCTGAATGCCCTAATATAATAAATTCTACACCAAAGTCAAGTAAAAACTGAGGAGAAATCTCCCCTGTATAGGCACCCTTATCTTCAAAATACATATTTTGAGCACCTAATTTTACCTTACTTCCATTCAGAATTTCTGACACTGAAGGTATTGCTGTAAATGGAGGGGCAATCATAATCTCTATGCCATCTTTTATAGAATACGTTCCCATCTTAATATCCCTTGCGAGAAGAGCACCATCCTTTCCTCCTCTATTCATCTTCCAGTTACCTGCAATCAGAAAACCTTTCATTGCTCCTCCATTAAAAATTTAAGGGCTGGAAGACTTTCTCCTGACAAAAACTCTAATGATGCCCCACCACCTGTTGAGATATGGCTCACATTTATGCCAAATTTCCTAACACAACTAACTGTATCACCCCCACCAACAACAGAGAAAGCCTCTTTCATTGT
>Ga0190347_1000180_pt1 | contig 20937 bp, 23 predicted proteins | sample 48721356_MG_FD_161652 | JGI IMG/M metagenome (GOLD analysis project Ga0190347, IMG submission 161652) | Hydrothermal vent microbial mat bacterial communities from Southern Trench, Guaymas Basin, Mexico - 4872-13-5-6_MG | ecosystem: Environmental > Aquatic > Marine > Hydrothermal vents >...
ATGTAAGAGAACTCGAGAATATTATTGAAAGATCGATAATCCTCTCCGAGAATGACTTAATTACAGAAAAAGATATCGTCATTTTAAAAGAAGAAAAACCTACCTCTTTACCGCTTGATCTCAAGGCGGCTGGTGATATCGGGAGAAGAAAATCAGAGGTTGAAGTAATCAAAAAGGCATTGAGGATATCAAATAATAATAAGGTTAAGGCAGCAAAACTCTTAAATGTAAGTTACAAGACCCTATATAATAAAATAAAAGAATACGAGATTTAGTTCTTGACTATTCTATTTTCCAGGATTATAAACTGTTTCAAACTCCTTTTTCTTAACCAAAATATCGATATTCACATTTGTTCTTTTCTCTTTTTCTGCAATTGAAATTGTATCAGGTATCGTATAATTCAGTATATAAGTTGAATCCGGAATGGTTATAGACGCAGATGTATCTTTACCATACCATCCAATAAGATCAAGGGAGTCAAGGGTATTATATTCGTTTGAATCAATTGCAGCAAAGAGATAAAAATCTCCAGCGGGGACAGCGAGAATTTTATATGTTCCATCTGAATCGATTACACCAAACCCTTTCACTACGTTGGTAAGTGCACTTAAGCCGCTGGAAGTAAGCTCACTAATCTGGTTAATATCACTGATATTGTTTAACAAAATAACAAATCCATTTGAAACAGTCAATGTATCATTGCTAACAGTACCTTCAATGGTGCCCCCAAGCGCTTTCTCAAACAGGTCACAGGATAAAAGAACTAATACCAAAGGAAGTAGAAACAGAATCTTTTTCATAATGCCTCCTTTTTAAATTTCTTCACTTTCTCTTTTGGTTAAATAAAATATGTCTTTATGCAAAACATATCCCATTTTTTCTGCAAGTGCAAGGGAATTTTTGTTATATGATTCTATTAAAACAGCAAAAATTTTTATTCCTCTTTCCTTAAGTGCCTCTTCGCAGGCAGTCGTCAACATCTTCGCAATCCCTCTACCCTGATAGACGGGATCAACAGCTATTCTATTCAGCCATCCTTTTCTTCCATCCGAAGATCCAATAATTAATCCGACAAGCTTATTATCAATCTCTGCCCCAAGAAATAAATCGCCAAAGTCTTCCATTTGTTTTTTAATCTCTTCATAACTATCCCTTCCCTTTGGCTTATATGGAAGCCCTGATTTCTCCCATATTTCTTTCATTTTTGGATAATCATCTATGGTCAGTCTTCTTATTTTAATTTCCATAGAAAAATTATATAAGAAAATAATGATTTTTCAATAGAAAAATCGGTCATAATAAAAATAATATTTCCGATTTGTCAATATTTACTTATATTTCTTCAGTAAGTTTAAGAAATCTTTTGTAGGGGATTGCCGTCCAACTTTCTGCTTTCGAAGCACCCAGACTTAAAGAAATCATTGCAACTTTTGCTGCAACCTCTTCGTTAGGTGCTTCATATATATCGAGAAAATCATATGGACCAAGAAGTGCATAATGTGCAGAAAATTTCACCTCAGGACATTTTTCTTTTACCCTCTTCATCCATTGATGACCAATAGAAGCCCTTTCTTTCATTCTCTTTGTTACCTCAGGTGGTAACTTTGTTAGAAGAATATATGTGGACATAATAACCTCCTTTTTTTAATTATACAATATAACTCGGGCGATTTCAAGAGAAAATTACTTTAGATGTTAGTAAAAAAACACCTGATAATATAAAATTTTTTGGTTGACAAAGGAGGATTGTTTTGATATAAATTAATGTGAAAACAAAGGGGGCCGTGGCGCAGCTGGAAGCGCATCTGACTGGCAGTCAGGAGGTCACGGGTTCGAGTCCCGTCGGCTCCAGGAAATATAAGGAGAGATATTATATGAAAAAATTTCTTTTTGTAATTGTGTTGCTTTCACTTCTTGGATGTAGGGAGAAGGGAGGGTTCTCTGATGATGCCTATATAGTCAAGGCTCAATCCTCTATGATAAAAATCAGAAATGCCCTTGAACAGTACAGAATAGATAATGGTTCATACCCTGCAGAAAATAACAAGTGGTTAGAAAAATTAAAGCCTTACTTCACGAGAGAGGTAGCTGAGGAACCTGACGAAATTATACGTATGAGGCTCCTCACTATGGAAGCGGGAAACTCTATTACCCAGGTTAGCGGTATTTATGGTGAGTTGAGAAGAAAAGCATTATTTGCTGATTCCTCACTCGCAAAAAGTGTTTTTGATGTACTTGTCCCAGTGGAATCAGTACTTATGAAAATTAAAAATGAAGTACAAACAGGCAATAGAGAAGATTATAAAGATCCAATTCCTCTCATTCTAAAAGTAGATTCACTTATGAAGAATATCAATGTAGGAGCAAAGAAAAAGGAATATATAGAAATAATGATATCTGAAAAGAATAAATTAAAAGGAGAAATCGACTCTCTCAGGTCTGTATTTTCTCCGTTAATTGACAGTGGAAAAATAGATACCCTGGATTTTAAAAAATTAAATACTGCTATTGATGGATATTTTTCTTATACGCAATCTAAAAAAATGGAGGGAAAGCAACTGCCTTCAACGGATGAGGCAATTGATGATATAGAAAAAACATTTGATAAGAAAAAGGATAAGGAAGCCATAGATAGATTTGAACAATTGAGAAAAGAGATTACAGACTATAAAAGGGTCTTGCTCAATATTCAGTTTTTAGATTATGTCAGAGTTTTCAATAAGAAAGTGCCAATTACGGTTCAACTTATCAAGAAATATCTTACTAATATGAGGGAAGATGTCATAAAAGCAAATAAAATTTTGTATGCTTATGAAGCTATGGATAGATTAAGATCGCTTCTAAGTATATATAGGGAGGAGCACAAATCTCTTCCCATTGGAAATCTTGGGAACTACTTTGGCCAATTGATTGAATATAAGGATATTGTAAAAAATCTTGCAGACCATCCTGTCCTTGATACGCTCCCTGACAATAAAGGTTATGTGATGAAAGCACCTGCACTGGACAAAGAAAGAACTGAGGTGATATATAAGATCAATTATAGAAATAACCTTAATGATATTATACAGAAATCTTTTGCCAAGGGACCTTTTTATTCAACAGTTGATTCTCTACACACATTTTTTGTGAAGGCAAGGGCATTAGATTCCTTTAATTCCCTTGTTACCATTAGGCCTGAATTTATAGGGTCTAAAGTAAAACCAGCTGGTAAAACCAAGGGAGGAAAAAAGTGAAAAAAATTCTTGCATCTTCTTTTATCATACTTACTTTTTTAATATCGTGTGCACAACAAGAAGTGAAAAAGACAGAGGAAAAACCTCCAGAAGAAAAAAAGATTAGCCAAGCCCTTCTTAATTACAGCCTTGGATTAGAGCACTTCAAGCAGCATAATTACAGTGAAGCATTACCAAATTTTGAAAAGGCACTTAAGGAGAGCAGTGGATTTGTTGATGCCTGTGTTGGCGCAGCAAAATGCTTCGTAGGAACAGGTAAATTTCAGGCTGCCGAAAGCCTCTACATAGATTTCCTCAATAAAAATCCTGATGCAACAAAAGCCAGGATAGCATTGGCAAATCTATATGCAATGGGTAAAATGAACGATAAGGCAAAAAAGATGTTTGAAGAAGCTGCAAAACGAGACTCAACCAAACCATTCGTATGGGATAATTACGCCTCATTTCTAAATAAGCTTGGTGAAAAAAATACTGCTCTAAAATACTGGGAAAAGGCCTATTCGCTTGATCCTAAAAATAAAGAGATAGCCTTCAGGTTAGGTGCTACTTATGTTGCTGTTGGTAAGGGTAAAAAAGCAGTTTCACTCCTGGAAAGTGTCAAGGAAATAATTCCCGATGATATAGACACACGATTGAAACTCGCAGAGGCATATACAGACGCAAAAATGTACAGCAAGGCTGTTGAAGAATATAAATTCGTTATCTCAAAGATTCCAAATTATGTAAGTGTGATTATAAAACTGGGTAATGCCTATGAATCACTAAACAAATATTCTCTTGCGCAGGAGCAATATCTTCACGCATTGAAAATAGAGCCCCAAAACCTGTCTGCCTATTATTATCTCATAAATTTAAATATCTTCAAACTGAAAAATTACACGGCTGCAGAAATATATCTTAAAAAGGCTCTTGAAATAAATAAAAGGGACGAAATCCTCTGGAATTTAAGGGGGGATGCATATTTTTATGCTGGAATCAAGGATATGAAAAAAGAAAATTATAGATCAGCAATCAAAAATCTAACAAAAGCCCTGTCATACTACAATGATGCACTCAGTTTTGCAAAGAGCGAAAATTGGAAGAAGTATGCAAAAACAGGAATAAAACGATCAAAGAAATATCTGGCACAGGCGAAAGACCTACTATGGTGATTTAAAATGCGAAAATTCTTTGGCTGGTTCCTTTTTCTGATAATACTTTTTGGAGGTATTTATATTGGGATTAAGTGGTTTGGTGTATTCTTCCGAAAGAATGCGTTAATAGAGGAAGTTCAAAATCAAACAAAGTATTGGGCAATCGGGACAATTACACAACAAAAAGCCAGAAGTAACCTGTTAAGTTTTTTTAAAGAAAATAACATAGGTATTGATACCAGCGATTTATACCTGTCAATAATCGAGGGCTATGACTCCTCATTCGCAAAAATTAGTGTTGTGTACAAAGATAGCCTGGTTTTACCAAAGAAAACATTCTATTTTGAGGATACCATCTCTGATTCTGCCTTAATAAAGTAAGTGATACTGCTCTTATTCTTTTTATCAAACATCTACTCCATAGTTAATGAAGAAAGTAATAGTCTAAAAGGATTAAAATTTGGGGAGATTATTATTATAGGCGATAATTTCTTCTCTGATTCAATTAATGCCTTTCTTCCTCCACAGGGAAAGTGCTTTTCAGAAACTACATTATCTCATCTGTATAGAAAAATTGCCTCTATCTATTGTAATAACGGTTTTCCTTTTGTAAAAATTATCCCTACTTACGCAATCAGGGGTAGTGCTGTCGATATCAATATAAGAATTAATTCAGACAGATTTTTTTTTATTGGTGATATAAAATTTAAGGGTCAAAAAGTACTGAGTGATAAAACATTACAGAAATTAGTTCCAATCTCAAAGGGTCAGGGTTTTTCATTAACGACTATAAATATTGCAAAAAAAACTCTTGAAAATTCTGGGCTTGTCTCCGTTGATTCTTTTTCACTCCTGAAGAGGGGTATGGATACACTTGATATACTATTTTTTATCAAGGAAGAAAATACAGAAAATTTTCTACTTGGTGGAACATACTCTCCTGATGAAGGCTTACTTCTTGATCTCTCAGCAAAAACACATAATCTTTTTGGACGGGGCATTGGCTTTGGTATACGATTTTTCAAGTCAATCTTTAATAGTAGATTCTTAGATTTCAACTTTGACTATCCTTATCTAATCGGTACAAACATAGGTGTAATCCTTTCTTATTCCCTAAATACTGTATCTGACACACTTACCATTAATCATCTCTATATTCAACCAGAAATAAGACTCAGGAATTTTACTTGGCAACCCTCTTTTATATACAGAAATGAATTATCACCAAATAGAGGAATGATTAGAACTTTCTTTTTAAAAAACAATATTAGTTACGAGGGATTATATTTCGGTTATCTTACTGGAACCAATAGAACAATGCTATACGAAGGGAATATTAAGTGGTATAAGGGTAGGTTTGGTGCATCCCTTTCGTTTCTAAAATTATACGGGAATCTTGATTATAAGGGTATAGAGAACCTCACATCAGGATGTCAAGGGTATGTTCTTAAATATGCAAAGGAGAGTGTTGTGTTGGATGTTAGATATAATCTATATAAAACAAGGAAGAACAGTATATTTTTGTTTATAAATACAGGTCAGACAGATGATTTGTTTCAGGCCTCAACAGGTCTTGGTATTGATATCAGAAATTTCTATATTGCGTTCGCCTTCCCGCTCACTAAAAATGAATTCACGGGTAAATTAGTAGTGAAATTCAAGCAATAAAATCAATAAAATCATAATAATATTATAGATACCCTTCCTTTGTTTTCAATTTCATTTTACATCATTGTTGTTACAAGTTTTTGAGTTTAGAACAGAGAGAATTTACTTTCTTATAATATCCTTTATTCTCATAAGACGGGAGATGTTACCCCTTTCTATCTCAGATAGCTTCATATTGATTGTCTTTATTGCCTCTTCAATATCAGGGATAAGGATAAACTCAAGTGCATTTACCCTTCTTCTTGTCCTGGACATTTCTTCAGCCAAAAGGGTAATAGCCTTCTCCATTTCTGCCAGTTCTATCATTTTTTCAAATGCCTTCTGAAGGTCCATCAATGCAAGATCAACCTCTGGTGAAATATTTAAGAATCCATATGAAATCATCTCTCCCGTGAATTCCTTTTTATATACAGGTATTTTTACACTCATCACATTTTTTAATGAGGAGCTGAGGGAAAATTCTGTCTTTGTTATGAGAAATGCTTGCTCAAGCTCCATAGGATCCATACCTGCCTTTGCAAGAACGTATCTTTCCATACCTTTTTTTAGACTTTCTTCAACTTCTTTACGGAGAGCAAAGACCTTCTTTACAATTTCTTGAATTGCCCTCATTAATTCATCTTCCTTATCCTTCAAAAGTTTATGCCCTCTCTTCGCAAGGGCATACTTCTTCTTTTGATTAAGAAGCTCCATCCTCGTTGCACTTATATTTTGTCTCATTTTGCTTCCTTTAAGTAGATCGGGTTATTTGTTTTCTTTCTTCCCATAATACTTATCCAGATATTCATCCCTGATTCTCTTAAGTTCACTCCTGGGAAACATCCCAAGGAGTTTCCACCCAAGGTCAAGCGTCTGTTCTATAGTCCTGTTTTCATATTCACCCTGGCTGATATACTCATTCTCAAATCTCTTTGAAAATTCAAGATAAAGTTTATCCATATCACTAAGGGCAGCTTCCCCAAGAATAATGGACAATTCCTCTGCCTCTTTTCCTCTGGCATATGCAGCATAGAGCTGATTATACAGGTCGGCATGGTCTTCCCTTGTTTTTCCCTTACCTATCCCTTTATCTTTCAGTCTTGAAAGCGAAGGAAGTACATCAATGGGTGGTGAAACTCTTTTACGGTGCAGAGATCTGGAAAAAATAATCTGGCCTTCTGTAATATAACCTGTAAGATCAGGAATTGGGTGGGTCTTATCATCCTCGGGCATGGTAAGAACAGGTATAAGTGTGATAGAACCCTTTTTACCCTTAATTCTTCCTGCCCTTTCATATACAGTAGATAGGTCTGTATATAGATATCCAGGATAACCCCTCCTCCCAGGCACTTCCTTTCTTGCTGCCGATATTTCTCTTAATGCCTCTGCATAATTAGTCATATCGGTCAAAATAACCAGCACATGGGTATCCAGCTCAAATGCAAGGTATTCAGCAGCAGTTAAGGCTGTTCTTGGGGTTGCTATTCTTTCTATAGCAGGGTCACTGGCAAGATTTAAAAACATAACAACATTCTCAAGGGCTCCAGTTCTTCTAAAATCCTCCATAAAAAAATTCGCCTCTTCAAAAGTAATACCCATCGCTCCAAAAACTACGGCAAAACTTTCCTCTTTACCAAGAACCCTTGCCTGCCTTGCAACCTGTGCTGCAAGTCTATTATGGGGTAAACCAGAACCTGAAAAAAATGGAAGTTTCTGCCCTCTGACGAGTGGATTCAACCCATCAATGGCAGAAATACCAGTTTGGATAAATTCATTTGGATACTCCCTTGCATATGGATTAATTGGTGCCCCATTTATATCCCTCTTCTCTTCAGGGAGTATTTTAGATCCACCATCAATAGGATCTCCTAATCCATTAAAAATTCTACCAAGTATATCGGGAGAGAGGGAAATTTCTATTCCCCGTCCTTTAAACCTTACTGAGGTAGTAGGAATATCAACACCCTGTGTGCCTTCAAAGATTTGAATAAGTGCTTTATCTCTGTTCACTTCGAGTACCTGCCCGTTTCTTATTGTTCCATCAGGTAAAACAACTTCAGCAAGTTCGCCAAATTTTACACCCTCTATATCTTCAACCAGCATTAAAGGTCCCGAGATATTAATTACTGTCTTAAATTCTTCTCTCATACTTTTACCCCCTTTACGAGTTCATCCATACTATTATCAATCTCATCCTTAAGTTTTATTATGCTATCCGCTTCGGACTCTTCCACATATTTCATTCTTGCTATTTTCTCTATGGCAGGAACCTTTGAAATTGAATCGACATCCACTCCTTTTTTTATTGCATTTAGTGCCTTATCATAAAGATTTAGAATCACATTGAGCATATAGAATTGTTTCTTTATAGATGTGTAGGTGTCTATCTCATGGAATGAATTCTGATGAAGAAAGTCTTCTCTTATTATCTTTGCAACAAGGAGAACAAGCTGTTCCTCCTGGGAAAGTGCCTCTAACCCCACAAGTCTAACTATTTCCTCAAGTTCTGCCTCCTCTTCAAGTATCCTCATTGCCTTACCCTGATATTCATAGAATTTTTCATCGACTTTCTTCTCCATATAATCCTTGACACTTTCATTATAGAGGGAATATGATGTAAGCCAATTTATTGCAGGAAAATGTCTTGCATATGCCAATTTTGCCTCAAGACTCCAGAACACCTTCACCACCCTCAGGGTTGCCTGAACAACAGGGTCAGAAAGATCACCACCAGGAGGCGAGACTGCACCTATTACGCTCAAAGAACCCTCTCTGTTATCTGAGCCAAGACAGGTCACTCTACCTGCCCTCTCATAAAAGGAGGCAACTCTACTTCCGAGGTATGCAGGATACCCTTCCTCACCTGGCATCTCCTCCATCCTTCCAGAAATTTCTCTCATTGCCTCTGCCCATCTCGATGTGGAGTCAGCCATCAAAGCAACTGAATAACCCATATCCCTGAAATATTCAGCAATTGTTATACCTGTATAAACAGACGCTTCCCTTGCGGCAACAGGCATATTTGATGTATTCGCAATAAGGACTGTTCTCTTCATCAAGGGTTCACCGCTTTTTGGATCCTTTAATTCTGGAAATTCTATCAATACATCTGTCATCTCATTACCCCTCTCCCCACACCCAATATATATTACAACCTCTGCATCCGCCCATTTTGCAAGCTGATGCTGAATAACGGTCTTTCCCGAGCCAAAAGGTCCCGGCACACAAGCAGTTCCACCCTTTGAGACAGGAAAGAAGGTATCTATTATTCTCTGACCTGTAAACATCGGGATCTCGGGAGGAAGCTTCTTTTTATATGGTCTTGGAATTCTAACAGGCCATCTATGAAGCATCTTAATTTCTTTTACACCATCTGATGATTCAACTTTTGCAATTGTTTCTTCAATGGTAAACTCACCCTCTGAAATTGAGACTAATTTTCCTGAGATTCCAGGTGGGACAAGTACTTTATGTTCGATTAAAGTTGTCTCCTGAACAGCCCCAAGAATGTCTCCCTCTACCACAACTTTGTCCTTCTTAGCAATGGGTTTGAAGTACCACTTCTTTTTTCTCTCCAATCCAGGAATATGTATCCCGCGCGTTATAAAATCACCTGTCATTTTTCTTATTCTATCCAATGGTCTCTGAACACCATCATAGATAGATTCTAACAACCCGGGCCCCAACTCTACGGAAAGTGGTTCTCCTGTTGGAAAAACAGGCTCACCCACACCAACACCGCTGGTTTCTTCATAGACCTGAATTGATGCTATATCCCCCTTTAATTCAATAATTTCACCCATTAACTTTTTTTCACTTACATATACGACATCGTACATTTTTGAACCTGTCATATTATTAGCAACAACCAGAGGTCCCGAGACCCTGATGATTCTACCTTCTTTCATTTCTCTCCTCCTAAATCTACCCCAACTGCTTTTTTTACTATCTCTCTTATTTTCTTCATACCTGTTCCTTCACCCTTTCCACGACCAGGGATTGTTACGATATTTACATCAACAAGGTATAGTATCTTCTGGTCCTTTATTTTGTTTACTACATCCTCTGTTACAAAAATAATTATATATCCCTTTTGGATTAGTTCGTTTAAGGTATCTTCAGGGTTACCACCTTCATATGGATAAATATCCAGCCCCAGTGCCTTAAACGGTAAAACTATCTCTCTATCGCCGAATACTGCTACTTTCATATCACTACCCTTTCAATAATTTTTTCTTCAGGGATCCTGTTAAACTTACCTGAAAGTATGACACGAAGGTTTTTTATTTCATTTTCCTTTTTCAAAAGATATCCTACAATTGGCTCAGAGCCAAACACGAGGCGATTAGCCTTGTAAACATAGTTGAGCAAAAACTTTTCCATTAGATACTCGTACTTCACAAAACTATTTTCATTGACTATATATTTTATTCCTTCGGATAAGGAGTCAAAATATATCCACCTGACAAATCTCTGGGGAATATTCTCCGGGTTTTCATTTATAAGGTCTATCATCGTTTCAAATTCAACAAACCCACCTTTTATCAAACTATTCCTTATCATCTCCTTTTTGCCACCGACAATTTTTACCCTTAGTATGGTCCTGAAATTAACAAGATCAATTTTCATCTTATAATAGTCTCTGAGAAAAGGTGGATATCCATTTTCTGATAAATATGCCATTAACAGAGAATCGAACATAAAATCTATTATCTGGGGATCTTTGTTTATATAAAATGCCTCAACAGTGGAAAAAATTGCCTGAGTCATAAATCCTGGAAGGGTATCGTATCTTTCACCCTGGAAAATATCTTTAAGCATATCAATTTGAATTATTCCCAGAGGGGAAAGAATCTCACTGAAATCCCTTTCAAATACCTTGGACTTAAGCATAACTTTAAGATTAAAATAATCAAATGGGATATGAACTGTATTCCTAACTTTCTCCTCAATAATGAGCTCATCCACTATCTTATAAGAGGTTTCCCTTGATAATTGTAAAGCTTTATTATACATATCCCGACTGGTAAGATCCGAAACGATATGTGCATAATCACTATCTGTAAGAATACGTGAAATCTCCTGTGTATCCTCTGCTTTCACAAGCCTCTCTATCTTTCCTCTATCAAGAAGCTTAGTCTCAAGTGCCCTAACTCTACCAACGGCATATGAATAATTGGTATTTTCTGTGTAGCTTTCTGGTAATTTAGTTAGCATGCCCAAACAATACCCTCACAATTTTTCTATCCAGAATTTCCATAAGTGCCTCTTTAATTGAATCCGGGGTTATTAATACTCTCTTTCTACCTGACTCAATTATACAACCTGCTTCAATGGAATTCTCTGTTGATGTTGTGAACCCCAAATTTTTTTCTCTCTTTAGTTCATTTAACTTATCAATCACATCCTTCTGATGTAGCTTACCCACAAGTACTGTTTCATCTCCTTTTTCTAAATTTTTAAGTACCCATCTTGATATAAATCCAACGTACCTATCCTTGTCCCACTTTTTGAACTCTTCAAGTGCCTCATCAAAAACATTCTCAAATATTTCTCTCTTCTCTTGGAGAATTTTCTTTTTTTCTTCAAGCCTTTCAATACCTATCAATCTTTCTTTTTCCTGTTGAAGAAGACTCTCCGCTTTTTTGTTACCTTCAGAAATGATGGTTTCAGCCTTTTCTTTCGCCTCTTTAATCATTTTATCCGCTTCTCTTCTGGCATCTGCTTTAATCTTATTTGCTTCTTTTTCAGCCTCAGAGATAATTTTTTTTGAAACCTTTCCTTCCATTTTTCACCTACAACTTTAATATCAGGAATATCGTTGTAAGAAGTCCAAGAATTGCATAAGTTTCTATCATAGCTGCATATATAACAGCCTTCATTGTTGCCTCAGGCTTCTTCGCCCCCATCTCAACACCTGCGGCACAAACCTTACCCTGGAATATGCCTGATACCAATCCACCAAATCCTACAGGCAATCCTGCCACAAGAAATCTTACACCTTCAAGTACAGTAAGATCAAAACGAGGTGTACCCAAGAGTCCCAATTTCAAGATAATCAAAATGGCTGCGATAAATCCATAAAAACCCTGCGTCCCGGGGAGTGCAACCAAAAGAAACAACTTTCCAAATTTATTTGGATCCTCCGAAAGGACGCCTGCTGCTGCCCTTCCTGGAAATCCTATGCCAACACTGGAACCGAACCCAGCAAATATTGCAGCAACTGCTGCCCCACTCATTGCTATCCAAAAACCGGTCACCTATACCTCCTTTTTTTGTTTTATTTCTCTCACAATAACATACTTCTCTGATTTCTTAAACGGAGTAAAGGCTTCACCTCCACCCTCATAAAACTTAGTAAAAAACTCAACGTATTGGAGTCTCAAAGTATGAACAAAGGCACCAAGAGCGTTGATAGCGGTACTGAATAAATGCCCACCAATAAATATAAATATACCTATTACAACGCCGAGCACTGGGATAGGCCTTATCAATGAAATAATAATATTTACAGACATAGCGATACCTGCTGTTACCATACCCAGTGCCATAATTCTGCTGTAGGAGAGAACATCCCCAATAAATCCAAAGAAACCACTATACAGGGTATAAAAACCCTTCAATATAGTCTTTACAAGTGTATTACTTGGCCATCCAAAAAGTAGAATCATAAACATAGGGAAAAGAATAGGTATAGAGAATAATAATAGTTTGGTAGTAGCAAGATGGAATCTCTTCAAAATAAAGATTATTAAAAATATATATATCCAGAAGAATATCCAGGAAAATTCATTTCCAAGAGCAGATAAATACATCCTTCTCCTAAACTTCTCTATTCCACCGATCGTCCAACCATAAAATATCTGTATTACCCCGATCATAATGGAGATGGCAAAGAATACCAATGGACTTTTAAATGGGTCAAATAACATCATACGATATCTAAAATTATGCAGTGCAGGTATAAGACTATCTATGTCGCCAAACCACCCCCCCGTAATTGCTCCTGTAAATATAGTTGTTATACCACCTATGATTAATACCCAGAGGAATCTTTCCCCTCCTGGAATCTTTTTTAAGAGATAAAAACCTATGGCAATGAGCAATAAACCATAGCCGGCATCTGTCAGACAGAATGCAAATATAATAGCAAAAAATGGAGAAAGAAAAGTAGAAGGATCCACTTCAAAGTATCGTGGTAATCCGAATAGTTCCGTTATAACCTCAAATGGTCTCCCAAATTTAGGGTTCTTTAATTTTATAGGTGGGGATTCATTTTTTTCTGGTTTCTCCCATTTATAATCTATATCATCAAACTTATTAAGAAATTCTTCAAATGCCTTTTTATGTTCGTCTTCTATCCACCCGTTAATAATAAAGACATAGTTACTCTTAAGGAAATTTTCAGGTAATTTTTTCCTCTGTAATAGGGTATTGAAATAATCATATAGAACCAAAAACCTTTTCCTCAAATTGCCCTTTTCCTCATAGCTCTTATGTAGAAGGCCAAGCCTTCCTTTAAGTTTCTCCTCTTTTGACCGAAGAGATGAGATATTCTCACTAACCAAACCACGTTTAATTGGCAAATCAACTACTTCAAAATCAAGTGTTGAAAATGCATCTGTAATTTCTTTTTCGTCTTCATTCAAATATACAATATGACATCCTATTTTTGAGGTTTCAACAAATACTATCTGATAATCTACGGGCAGGTCATCGAATAGTTTTATCAATGTATCCTCTTCTACATAATTGAACACTATCAACTCAGAAATATATTTCTCAAATCTGCCTAAATCTTCTACCTTTGTCTCAAGATTTTCCCATACTTTAATTTTTTCTATTTCATTTGTAGTAGATTCAATAGCATTCTTCGTATCAATTATTTCATCCTTAATATTAATTATTTCATCCAATTCTTCTCTTTTGAAACTTGATACCGTCTCTGCATATTTAGAGGGAGGAACAACTATCTTTAATTCAATAAAACCGGATAGGGGGCTTTTATCTGGATCAACCGGTTCAAGGAATTCAATAGCAGATTCAAGAGTTTTTACCAGTGACTCTAAATCACTATCGACATAATCCTCATCTGGAACGAGTTCAGGGAATTCCTCTGCAAAGGGTGATTCCTTCATATTTGATATATGTAGGGCACCCTCATTTTGAAGGTCTTCCAAAAATTTATCCTTAGTTTCTTTATATAAAAGAATCGAGATCTTCGTTACAGGGGCTACGCTCATAGGTTATCTATTTCCGAAAGGATAATTTCTTTTGCCTCTTGGATTTTTAACTTAGTATTGTTATCTATAATCTTTATTTTATCTTCGAGTTGTTTTTCCATCTTTTCGGTAGCCCGCTTTCCTTCTTTCTCTCCTTTTTCAATTGCTTCTTTTATATTTTTTTCTACACTTTCTTCAGCATCCTGTATAATTTTTTTCGCCTTTTTTTCTGCATTAGCAATAATTTGTGATGATTCTATCCTTGCATTGTTTATAATTTTTTCTGCTTCTTTTTCTGCTTCTTTTATCTCCTTTATTAGTTCTCTTGCCATCTTTCCTCCTGTTTTGAATAAAATAAAACTTTAATATATTTTGTCAAGTTTTTTCTTGACAAAGCTTTAGGAATGTATATAGTTAAAAAAAATAAAGGAGGTGTAATGTGACACTTGACTTTACTTATAAGGACGTTTTTAGGTCTGTTAGATTAGGTTTTTCACCCAAAAAAATCTGGGTTGCCTTTAGGGGCATTTTTTATGCTGTAATTCTTTATGCCATATTCTCGTATTTAGCTTTTCTTGTAAGTGGCTGGGGTATAAAGAATATCTGGCAAACGTATCGATACATTCCATTTCCCTTTTTAAACGCTCATCTTACATGGTACGGATGGATTTTGTGGATAGTTGGTGCCCTATTTGCCCTCTTTTATTATATGGTGACTTTCACTGCAATCTCAAAAATTACCTTTGAGCAACTTAAGGGTGACGAATTTTTTGAAACAAAAGAAGCATGGAAATTTGCTTATAAAAACTGGAAGGGCACTTTTCTTTCCCCCATATATCTGTCAATTTTCATAGCAATTCTGATATTTGTTGGTATGTTGATTGGTCTCGTCGGAAGAATTCCAACCTTTGGGCAAATAATTGTCGGTATCATCGCACTACCAACATTTGCTGGTGCCTTTTTCGTTGTATATCTGACGATTGTTTTAGGTGTCATACTCCTAATAGCACCTGCTATTGTTTCAACAACAGAAAGTGATACTTTTGATACCCTCTTTGAAGGCTTTAGTGTTCTTAACGATCAGACATGGAGATTCTTCCTATGGGAATTTATTCTTATGCTCTGTGCATTTCTTGCAATGTTAGTATTTGCTATTCTTATAAAATATACACTCAGGTTAAGCTTCTGGGCAGTTGGTATCTGGCAGGGCCCTAGGAACTGGTGGAATATTATGTGGCAAAATGGAAAATGGTATCTATATTTACCTTTTGCTCCCACATGGCTTTTGAAATGGTTCCCATCAATCGTTGCCCCTGCTAAATTTATAAGTGCAGGGATGCCAAAAGTATATCCAGGAGCTGCTACTTCCTTTGGTGGATTTTTGGTTGGTCTCTCTTTTTATGGAATTGCATTCGCTATTCTTGCATATGGTGCAGCAATAGTTTCAGCTGGACAAACTATTATCTACACTATTCTGGTTAAATTGAAAGATGATAAAAACCTTCTCGAAAAGAAAGAAGAATTATTTGAAGCAGAAGAAGTTACTGTTAAACCAGAAAAGATAGAGAAAACGGAAAAAACAAAAACCAAAAGGAGGGTCACCAAAATAGCACCAAAGAAAAAGGCAAAAAAGACTACTACGAAGAAAAAGCCCAAAAAGACAACAACCAAAAAGAAGACAACAGCAAAAAAGAGTACAGCAAAAAAGAAAACAAAAAAGACTACTAAGAAGTAATTTAAAAACCCCTGCACTGCAGGGGTTTTTATTATGTTGACATTATTCTTTTTTATATTATTCTTTTTTTATGAAATTTGAAGAAGAACTTAAGAGACTTGAGGAAATTGTTAAGCAACTTGAGAATGAAGAAACCTCCCTTGATGATTCTATATCTCTTTTTGAAGAGGGAACAAAGATACTCAAGAAACTCAAGGAAAAATTGAATGAAGCTGAAAAAAAAGTGAAAATCCTTCTTAAGGATTCTGAAGGTGAGTTTCATCTTGAAGAGGAGGGGAATGAAACTCCTTAAGGAATTGAAAAAGGTGGTAGATAAGTACCTTGATCAATTCCTGCCTGAAAAATCTTCATTCCCTTCTATTATTTACCAGGCAATGAGATACAGTATTTTTGCTGGAGGAAAAAGGATAAGACCTATTCTTCTTATCCTTTCATACGATGCTTGTGGAGGACAAAGCAGAGAGAAAATAATGGGTATAGCCTGTGCACTGGAAATGATTCACACCTACTCTCTTATTCATGATGATTTACCAAGTATGGACAATGATGATTTAAGAAGAGGTAAACCCACACTTCATAAGGTTTTTGGAGAAGCGGTGGCTATTCTTGCAGGGGATGCTTTATTTTCAAGGGCTTTTTATACTATTGCACATTCCGATATTCAACCTGAAACATTAAATCAGGCAGAAAGGGTTTTGACAAATGCAATCAGCGATACAGGCATAGTGGGTGGACAGGTGGTTGACATAGAAATGGCAATGCAGAGGAAAAAAGCCCTCCCCAAAATTCTACGATATATCCATTCCCATAAAACTGCAATTTTTATATCTGCTTCCTGTGAAATAGGAGGCATACTTGCGAATACAAGTAGCTCCAACAGACATCATCTTAGAAATGGAGGACTCGCACTTGGAATGGCATTTCAGATTCTGGACGATGTTCTTGATGTTGTAGGTGACGAGAAAATCGTGGGCAAAAATTTACGAACTGATGAAAATAAGATTACATATCCCCAGGTATATGGAATAGAAGGGTCAAAAAGAAGGGTTGAGAAGTATACGGATCTTGCTATTAAAGAATTTTCTGCTTTACAGGGAGAAAGTTCTCCATTAATAATGACTGCTCAATTCCTGATGGAAAGGATGTATTGATGGACGTTTATCATAATTATAATCTGATCATTGTTACAATAATTAGTATTATTTTCACCCAGGTAATAAAGGTATTAAATTATTACATTGTACATAAGAAAATAAATTTTACGAGATTTGTAGAAACAGGAGGAATGCCCAGTTCCCACTCTTCTGCTTCGTCAACACTTGCCACACTTGTTGCATTAAGAAATGGTGTCACTTCTACTTCATTTGCAATTATTTTGTTTATTACCACATTTATAATGTATGAAGCAGCGGGAGTAAGAAGATCCGCTGGCCAACAAGCAAAGATTCTAAATGATATTATGGATGATCTTTATAGTCATAAACCAATAAGTGACAACAAATTGAAGGAATTGCTTGGGCATACACCTACCGAGGTCATCCTTGGTAGTATGCTTGGCATCGTAATAGCTTTTGCCTTTTACAGATGAGGTGAAAATGATAATAGAAAATGTAGATTTTCCGAAGGATGTAAAAAATCTGAGTATCGATAAATTAAGCATATTGGCAAAAGAAATAAGGGATCTCATCATCAAAACAACATCAAGAACAGGAGGACATGTAGCACCCAATCTTGGAGCAGTAGATATTGCCATTGCTATTGCATATGTATTTGATCTCCCAGTGGATAAGGTGATCTGGGATGTAGGGCATCAGGCATATGCACATAAAATTATAACAGGAAGAAAAAAAGCCCTGCATACCTTGCGGCAATTTGGAGGAATAAGTGGATTTTTAAAAAGAGATGAAAGTATATTTGATACATTTGGTGCTGGTCATGCAAGTACCGCCATATCTTCTGCATTGGGTCTTGCAATTGCAAGAGATCTTTCAGGAGAAAACTATAAAGTCATTGCTGTAGTTGGAGATGGTGCCTTAACAGGTGGAATGGCTATGGAGGGATTAAATCAAGCAGGTCACTTTCAAAAGGATATAATTATCATCTTAAATGATAACAAAATGTCTATTTCCCCAAATGTTGGTGGTATGAAAAATTATCTCCTGAGGTTGCAGTCAGCGCCTATATATAATAAATTAAAAGATGATATATATGATCTTCTGGGAAGATTACCAAGTTCTATTAGTGCAAAGGCACGTCTTTCTGCCAGAAAACTAAGGGAGGGCCTGAAAAGCCTCGTTGTTCCTAACCTATTATTCGAAGAATTAGGAATTCGTTATTTTGGTCCTGTTGACGGCCATAATCTTCAAGAATTAACCAATACCCTGGCACGATTGAAAAATCTAAAAGGACCTCTTCTTTTGCACGTCATTACAACAAAAGGTAAAGGCTATCCCCCTGCTGAGAAAGATCCAACACTTTTCCACGGATTGGGACCGTATGATATTATGACAGGTTTGCCAAAAAAGAAAAGTGGACCACCAAGTTATAGCAAGGTTTTTGGAAGGACACTTACAGATCTTGCAAAAAAATATAAATCTATCGTAGCCATTACTGCTGCAATGCCAGAAGGTACTGGTTTAGATATATTTCGGGCTGAAATACCTGAACGATTTTTTGATGTTGGTATTGCAGAGCAACATGCCGTTACTTTTGCAGCGGGCTTATCAACAAATGATAAACGCCCTGTTTGTGGCATATATTCAACATTTTTACAAAGGGCGCTCGACCAAATCATCCATGATGTTGCACTTCAAAATCTACCAGTTATTTTTGCCCTTGACAGGGGGGGGCTCGTAAGTGGAGATGGTGCCACCCATCATGGTGCATTTGACCTCACCTATCTCCGTATGATACCAAATATGGTTGTTATGGCTCCAAAGGATGAAGATGAATTGAGGAGAATGATACTCACAGCAATTCTATACAAAGATGGTCCTATAGCCTTCAGATATCCAAGGGGGAGCGGATATGGAGTTGCGATGACCGAACCCATAAACCCTATTGAAATAGGAACCTGGGAAGTACTAAAGAGAGGAGATGATCTTGCTATCCTTGCTGTTGGTAAAATGGTATATAGGGCGCTTAAAGTAGCAAATCTGCTAAAGGGTATTAAAGCTACCGTTATAAATGCAAGGTTTGTAAAACCCCTTGACGAAAAGATACTTTTGGAAATTTCTAATAAATATAAATACATCGTTACCATAGAGGATAATGTACTAACAGGTGGTTTTGGGAGCGCCATATTGGAATTTTTATCAAACAATAAACTAAAAAAGGATGTCCTCAGGCTGGGTATACCTGATAGATTTATTGAGCATGGAAATACAGAACTCCTATATGAATCAATAGGTCTTTCTGTGGATCAAATAGCAAAAAGGATTAAAGAGTTCTTAAAGTGAAAGAAAGAACACTAAAGAAAAAAATAAAATTTAAAGGTAAAGGAATCCATACAGGCGAAATAACCTCAATTATCCTCTATCCACAGAATAAGGGAGGAATAAGGTTTTTAAAGAACGGTTTAGAAATTGAAGCAAATTTGAATAATGTCACTGAATCGAACAACTCCACAATCCTTTATAAAGACGGCGAAACAATAATGACAGTAGAACATCTGCTTTCTGCTATATTTGGAGCAGGTATTGATCATTGTCTCATAGAAACAGACGGGCCTGAAATTCCCATTATGGATGGCTCTTCTCTACCCTTCTATAATGGACTGAAAAATGTCGGTTTTGAAGAATTGAAAAAAGACAAGGTTTTCTTCCAAATAAAAGCATTATCAGCCCTTGAAGGCCCCGGAAAATATATTTCTGCAACTCAATTCGATAAATTATCTATTTATGCCGTAGTTTCATTTCCATATAAATTCCTTTTTCTCCAGGAATTTTCATATACTGAAGATAAAAACTATGGGGAAGAGATTGCACCAGCAAGAACCTTTGGCCTGGAAGAATGGGTTTCTGAGCTTAAAAATAAGGGATTGATAAAAGGAGCAGATTTGACAAATGTTCTTTACTATGACAAAAATGGACCCGTGAACACCCCAAGGTTTGAAAGTGAGGTAGTCAGACATAAGATTCTTGATTTTATTGGGGATCTTTCACTGCTATCTGTTAATATAAAGGGTAAATTTATTATACTTAGAGGTGGCCACAACCTGCATCATAAATTTTTAAAAATGCTCTCAAATAGGTCTGTTAATGAGAAAAAAGAGACCTGACCCAAAAAGGAGGCACTATGGAAACAAAATATACTATTGAAGACATAATGAAGATCTTGCCGCACAGATATCCATTTTTACTTGTTGATAGGATTATTTCCCTCACTGAGAATGAAGTCGTTGGCGTTAAGAATGTAACCTTCAATGAACCCCAATTCCAGGGGCATTTTCCTGGTGCACCTGTTATGCCTGGTGTTCTTATAGTAGAATCTATGGCTCAGACAGGTGGCTTTCTCCTGTTGAAGAGAGTTAAAAAGCCAGAAAATAAACTTGTTTATTTTGGGAAAATTGACAAAGTGAGATTCAGAAAACCTGTAAAACCTGGTGATACGCTTATCCACAAGTTACAGCTTTTAAGATTTAAAGGTAATCTCTGTGTTATGTCGGGAAAAAGTTACGTAAACGATGAAATAGTTGCTGAAGGGGAATTTACTGCTGTAATCGTAGATAGAGAATGATCCACCCTACTGCCATAGTTAGCAAGGAATCAAATATAGATAAGGATGTGGAAATTGGTCCATTCTGCATCATTGAAAAGGGCGTAAGAATAGAAAAAGGGACTGTTGTAATGAATGGGGTTGTAATAAGAAAGGGAACAATTATTGGAAAAAACAACAAAATTTTTCCTTACGTTATTATCGGAGAGGAACCACAAGATAAAAGTTATCGGGAAGAAGATACA
>Ga0190347_1000181_pt1 | contig 20873 bp, 35 predicted proteins | sample 48721356_MG_FD_161652 | JGI IMG/M metagenome (GOLD analysis project Ga0190347, IMG submission 161652) | Hydrothermal vent microbial mat bacterial communities from Southern Trench, Guaymas Basin, Mexico - 4872-13-5-6_MG | ecosystem: Environmental > Aquatic > Marine > Hydrothermal vents >...
CGATGACCCTTTTAGAGATAATCAATATAAAAAAACATGGAGATAACAATGAAAGATGAACTAGATGAGTGGATTAGAGAGAAAATTGGAGAATGGATTTTTGAAATTTTTGAGCCAGAACACCCATGGACAGAGCTTTATTATGAAAAAGAATTATATAATGCGGTTATTCAATTATTAAATGAATTTGTAGATAAGTTTTTACAAAGAATGATTAAAGAAAACTTTAAAGAACTTAAATATTTTTAGGAGGTAAAAATGTTATGGACAATCTTTTTTATTTTGTTAGGAATGACTGTTTTGGGGCTTATTGGTTTAGGAATTTCTCATGTATTTGAGAAGCAGGGACTATTGGTCGTAAGTGCCCTCATCTTTGGGATTTTCTCTAAGATTTTAGGGCTATATGTGACAGTTCTTTTAGTAGTGTGGATACTGAAGTTGATAGGTGTCATTTAATAAACAGGGGGTAATCATGAAAGATAAATTAGCAAGAAAACAATTAGGAATAAGAAAAGAATATTTTAGGGGTGTTTATTGGATGAAAGAACCAAGCCCCACAATTTACGAACAACTTGAAGCGATTAAAGAATATTTAGGGATTAGGATAATCAAGAAGCCAGCCTCAATCGAGGTTATTAAAATAGAGAAGGAGGAATAAAATGACCACAATTATTACTGAAGGGTCAAACATTATTGTTTTTACAGTCAAACAATTTCCAGATGGACATTATTTAGTAGTGGCGACAGGATTAGAAGAAGGGGGAACAACAGAACGAATAGTCCATTCAATCGAGGACGCAGGTAAAGTAATGCACCAAAAAATGTTGGACGCTTTTTTTAAGCCTATTAAGGAGTCGGTAAATTAATGAGAGCTAATGCTTTTAAGTTTAATCCGCATAAGCTGAAAAAGAAAGAGATGGTCTGGCTGATGACCCATAAGTGTAAACATGGACATACTTACATGGAACACCCTGCCTGCTATTATCTCGAGCAACCGCAGGATAGTCCGGTTCAAGAGAAAATTGGTTTCCTTGACATCGAAAGCACCAATCTTAAGGCGTCCTTTGGATATGTAATAAGCTGGTGTATCAAGGAATATCGGGGCAAATTGTATGAGGATGTTATTTCACCAAAAGATATTCAGCGAGAAGCAAGGACAAAGCTAGATGGAGAAATTGTAATTGACAAGAGAATTCTTAAGAATTTCTATGACACAGTGACCAAGTTTGATAAGATTTTCGTTTATTGGGGCAAGAATCGGCGGCATGATATTCCATTCTTGCGGCATCGTTGCTTGAAAACGGGTATCCCCTTTCCTTTTTATGGGGAAATTGTCCTTATTGATATGTATGATTGGACTAAGAGCTTCTTATCGCTTCATTCTTATAAGTTGGAAGTGGTATGTAAAGAGTTTGATATTCCAGCTAAAGGGCATCCATTGACGGGGCAGATATGGATTAAGGCTAATGCGGGCAATAAGAAAGCACTACAATATATTCTTGAGCATAACAGAGAGGATGTCATTTGTTTAGAGCCTCTCTATGAGATGCTAGAGCCTTTTGCTCGAAGACAAAGGACTTCAATATAGGAAAAGAAAATGAAGATTTGTTCTAAATGCGGAAAGAAAATGATTAAACGATATGAAAACTTTATTTTTGCTACTAATCCTCCGCAATATCCATGGTATTGGTGGTGTGGATGCGGACATATTGAAAGGGGTGGAATAGACAGAGGGATGAATGTAGATGAATTATATAGAAGAATGTGGGAAACAACCAATGTGAAGGATTAAAATGCCTTATATTAAAAAAGAACGCCGAGAAATTCTTAATTCTAAAACTCAGTTCCCTGAAATCAGGACACCTGGGGAGCTTAACTATATGATTGTTCGATTAATATGTTTTTACTTGGCACAGAAACCCAGATTATGCTATACTGATTATAATGAAGTTATCGGGGTGCTTGAATGTGTGAAGCAAGAGTTTTTCAGGCGGCGGATAAATCCTTACGAGGAAGAAAAGAGAAAACTCAATGGGGAGGTTTTCTTTGAAAAATGATTCTTTAGTAAGTCCTGAAAAGGTAATAGAATGGTTTAGGAAGGGATTTATAAAAATGAAACCAAAAGATGCAGAAATAGAAAGAAAGAGACAGAAAATGTTAGAACTGCAAGCATTGGCTTATTCTGGGATTGATGAATCTATGGATGGCGTAGTAAGAGATGCTATAATCAGTTTTCCCCTTGGCGATAAATATGAAGCTTGGATTCCTGCTTATGCTGCGGAATATATAAATGAAATGGGCGAAAAAAAATTAGGGAGATTAATTAAAAATATAGAAACAACAAATAATGAAGAGGAGGATAGAATGGAATTTAAAGACATGATTAGATGGGACTATCATGGAGGCATTAAAAAGATTGATAATCATTTTCTTGTGCGGTTAGGATGTGAATACCATATCTGTGAAGACATAAAGGAAGTGGCCAAAAGAATTAGAAAACTTTTAGAAGAGGAATATTCGAAGGACAATGAAGCTCAAAATTTATTTAGCGGGTGATATTTCTAAAGAAGACCGCTGGCGACCCAAGGTAATTAAGGCTCTTAAAGGTTTACCCGTAGAATGGTTATCGCCACTTGACCAGATAGACTATCGGTATTATCGCCTAAAGAAAGAACATGAAGAGAATCGGGTGTTCTTGTTCGCCGATTACATGAAGATTGATAGGGCGGATATTGTTTTTGCTTACCTTCGCCGATGCGATAGTCGCCATTCAGGGACATCAGCCGAGATTGGATATGCTAGGGCGAAAGGGAAGTTTATCATCTATGTTAACGATATGCCTAAGACTGAGGCGTATTTATATGAGTTTATTCAAAGGACAGCCGATATAGCGTTTACTAAATTAAGGGACGGGATTGAGTTTCTTAAAGACTTTGTGGCCGAAATGAATTATTTGCCCGTGTCTAACGGTTAGACAAATGGAGAAAGAAATGAAATTAAGAAAGCCGGAATGTAAGGCGTGCAAAGAACATTATGAAAAATATCCATTAGTTGAAACTGAAGATGTTTTGAAAGGGGGAATAAAGTTGGTTCATAAATATAGTGACCATTATGCTTCTAGCCCAAAAGAATGTGCTTTTGTTAACGGCGTTTTTACTCCTGATAATTGGGGATGCCAAACAATGATACGATTGAGAGCGTTATGTGGCGAATGGGAAGAAGATTTTATTCCCGAATGGGCAAGGTATTGGTGTCGTAATGATTTATACAATGGGAGTATTGGCGTTTTATGGCTACCAGAAGATAGCCCCCAACGAGGATACTTGGTTATGAATTGGTATAAATCTAGAGGCCGGACAGATAAGGCGTATATCATGAGAGACGATAGCGAGCCACCAGAATTACTGACCTTGGAGACAGCCGAGTTTGTTTTGGACTATTATACTAAAGAGCATGATATTAATTGGGAGGAAACATGAGAATTGAAAATCTATTAATGCTTCAGGACAACATTAACGAAAAGGCCATGGAATTATTGATTGCTAAGAATACTGATTATGCCTTCAGTGAGGATGTATATTACAATTTCAATAAGCTGGCTGAGTTATGCAAAATGTTCGATGTAGATGTTACTAAGCCAATCGGGGTGATAAAATTTTTCATCCTTCATAAACTTTTAAGGCTTATGAAATTGTCTGCCCCGAATATTCAGCCGAAGAATGAATCGTTGATTGACACTGATGTGGATTTAAGAAATTATGTGGACTTATTAATTGGAAAAATACAGGAGGATAAAAATGTGTCAGACGCAAGCTGATTTTTATAATCGCAAATGTTGGTTTTGCGGCAAGGTTTTTGTAACGGATAATCCTTATATTAGATATTGCTCTAATAGTTGCCGCCGCAGGCATTTGTCTTCCCCTGAGGCTCGTCGGGAAATGTTGTTTCCAATACAAAGAAAGGAGAAAAGATGAAAAAACGTAAGGTATTAAATGGAGAGCCGACAACTTATGGCTATGGCAAAGCTTATTGGTCTTTTTGTTGTGATTGTAAGTTGGCTCATCTTGTTTTCTTTGAGAAAAGCAAAAAGGACGAACTTGTTTATACAGCTTATCGAGATGATTGGGAGACACAAAAGGCTAGAGAAAGAATGAGTGACGAGGAATTAGATGGTCTTATTAAAATATTGCAGGCTGAGAAACGGCGGAGAAAGAAAAAAAATGGAAAAAAGTAAACGCAAAAAGGGACTTGATTTTCAGAAGTGGATAACTGATTGGTTGACCGAGAGGGGCTGGGTTATTCATAACGAGACACCATCAGCTAAGCCGATATATACTAAAAAGGGCATGATTTGGGTTAGTCAGAAGACCGATATATTCAATTGTATTGATTTGATAGCCAAGAAGGAATATCGGACACTCTGGATACAGGCGACCCTTGATTCAGGTGTAGGGCGAAAAGTAGAGAAGCTAAAAAAAGTGCCATGGAATATTCATGATGAGGTGCTTATTTTTCAGAAGGTTGGACAAGAGGTAGTTGTTAAAAAATATTCTGTTGTAAGGCAAGAGGTAGATGAGGTAGGGAGAATCAAGAGAAGAAAATTTTACCCTATTGAAGGGGAGTATGAGATATAAATGAACTGTATCTATTGCGGGAAAGAAGTGAAAGGAAACATAAGAAAAGATTGCGATATAATTTGCGGGCATTGTGCCATGAGATTAGTTAAGTATATTCAGGGTCTAGAGGGGGAATTCAAAACTGAAATAAAGAACAAGAAACAGACCTTAGCATTAGAACAAAAACGCTATGAGAGCCTCGCTGAGAAGCAGAAAAAGGCTTCCAAAGGGTCTACCCTTAGTTTGGGCAACAACTCGTCTCTACGGGCGTCTCAGAGCGTTCTAGAGGGTAATTTTGAGGGGGTCAGTGACTCTAAAAAGTGGTGGGAAGCATGGAAAGGGATTGATAGGAATGAATTGCCCGTTTCTTGGGATGATTTATTGAGATAATCAGAAAAATGAGATGTAAAAATTGCCCATTCTGGGAGAAAATGGAAATCAAAGTGGGGAAAACAAAAATAAAAACCGGGCAATGTCGAATAATGCTTGGTATTAATACAAATGTAATATTTTCTCCAGATAGTTTATGTATATTTGGATTCAAAGCAAATGATGTTCCTGTAAAAATTGCTCGAGAATGGAGAAAGGCATTATGGGAAATACCACAGAAGAAAAAGACGAATACATGATTACCTTTGAGGCTTTAATGAATGCTCGTAAATCATTTGAGGAAACACTAAGAGAATATGGTTATGATTCAGCCTATTGGGATATCAAGTTTATTGCTTATCTTGTGGACGAAAGCTTTAAACAAAGATTAAGTAAGATTGAATATGAGTCAGAATTAAAAAAGGAGAGCTAAGATGTTAAGCCAGAAACAAATATCAGAAATTATGTTGGTGTTTTTAAAAGATATGGGGATTTGGGAAAATCAAATAACAGGAGAATATAGTTTCACTCCAGATTGTGGAGGTGATTTTTGTGAGGGTCAAGTTATTGATGGTTGTAATAAAGCTAGAAAATGCAAAATACTGGCAGAAATAGTAGATATTTTAAATAGAAAGGAGAATAAAAATGGAAAGATACCCAGAAGATAGAGTTTTTTATATTGAGGCAACAATAGGGGGAGAATTCAAGAGTTTTCTAACATTAGCCAGAAATAGAGAAGAAGCCCTCTTGCTTTTGGAAGATTATAGCAGAGAAGCATGGGATAATCTGGTGACAATAGTTGATATGGGGCGATGGGAAGGCGTGCCTGGAGTAAAAGAAGGGCTAGAGAATGATGGAATAGTTGTTGCTTTTAATGAGCTAGATGTAAGAGATGAAAAAGAAATTAAAAGAGATTATGGAGAAAACGAAGACAATGACTAATAAACGATATTTGATTCTAGAAAAGAAATGGTATTCATTATATTGCGGTAAATATAAAAACAAAGATTTTGAAGAAGATGAATTGATTTTCTTCCTTGCTAGAGGAGATGATGAGGCAAAAGTAATTCTTGAAGAATATTTTGATATAACAACAGAGGAAGCAAAGAAAGAAATTGGATTAGAATTTCATGAAATAGATGGATGGTTCCGTTTTGCTGGTTATTTAGAAAAAGGATTTCCAGCTATAACCTATATTAGTAAGAAAAAAAATGCCGAAAGTAAGAAAAACTGACAGGTTTCTTATTGGTGATTTCTTAAGCCAATTTAAGGGTGTTAAAGTATATCGAAAGACTGATGATGGTTACACTAATGACGGCTGGTATATTCATTGGAATCATGTTTATAATCGAGTAGGGATTGCTCCATTCTTTGATTGGAACGGGCAGATGCATTGGAAAAGGACTCAATCTGCTCATAATAAAAGAAAAGGTAAGTATATGGTAGTTTATTTTCCTATTGAGTATGTTAATGAAATAATTGAGGCGATAAGAGTAGTGGCTAATGACCCTGATAACATTCCGCAGGATGACGATGTGGAATACGGGAAAGATATAAAGGAATTGCTTTAACTAATATCCTGTCACAGGATTTCGAGCAAAGCTAATCATTCTATTTCTTTTCTTGTTTAATTCCTCTAATTCCGCCACCTTCTTTCTCCTGCCAAAGAATTTATAATACTTACTCAGCATATCGAGTAAATCTACGGTAAAAGAGTTGGGGTAATTGATTATTTCAGCCTTCAATTCAGTCATTGAACGATGAATATATATCTCGCCATTGAACATCGGATTGATTAGAGCTTTAATATCTATATTCTTGGCATCCTTAGTAACATTAGCTTCCATGGGGGAAATCGGGAGATAGACTCCCTTTTCTCTTGCGGCCTCTAGAATATCCTTTCGTATGTATTCTTGAGCAGCAATTGTTTCTATTTTCCAATGAACAACATTACATTCTTTATGAGCCTTGAATATCTCGTCTATAAAGACAGAAGGCGTCTTAAGTTGTTTAGCCCATGTATAACGAACAAATTTTTTAATAGAGTTTTTAGGCTGGCCAGCGACTAGGATAGCATTCCTTGAACTTCTCTTGGTGAGTTTCTTCTCGGTAAATCCCCCAGGGTCAATAAGTCCATACCAGAGAATAGAGCCAACATCGAATTCTTCTTTGTCATCGTCACAAACTATTATATCACGCCCGTTTTCGTCCTTTTCAAAATGATAATACCTTATCCAATCGGCCTCAAAAGCATTAAATCCCTCACTACTTTGAGGCATATTCATATGTTGACACCAGAAGATAATTTGTTTCTCAGGGTTGCTCTTCATTTTTTCATAAACGGAGGTTGAGAAGAAAGGAAAATTACTTTCCCCTTCAGTTACATTGGGGTTATTTATATATTGAATATTAGGTTTCTGGCGTTTTTTGCAAAGCTCAGTAGATTTAAGACAAGGAACTATCTTCCATTGGTATTCTGGGTATTTTTCCTGAATATAACAGAAAAAATCACCCATTGCCCAATGAGTTCCCACTATTTTAATGCGACTACCATCAGCATCAGTCCAATCAGATTTCTTTAAAAGTTCATCTACATTATCGAACCACCGAATAGCATCATCTAGAATGGATGGAGATTCGATGGCTCTTTCACCAACAAGGTCATCTATGTGGATAATATCATAATGTCCTGACTGAGCAGCTCCGCCGACACCAATGGCTTGAATAGAAGGGACGGGATAAATTCCTTTGCGAGGTAATTCCATGGCTGTCTTTGACCAAGTATGTTTTTTAGTCCAATTCTCATTAACATCTTTTAGTCTATCCCAATAAACTTTTCTTAACAATCCATTATAGAGTAGTTGTTTTTGAATCCAATCCATAAAATTGGTTACTAACCGTTCATTTTCAGAAACCACTAATTGGCAGCATTCTGGATTCTGTAGATATTCCCAAACAACATTCCATCTGGTAAAGACCGTGCTTTTAAACCATGTTCTAGCCATGGCAATCCCCATGCGTTTATTAAGGGAGTTCTGAATGAAATCACAAATGGGTTTATGGATTTCTTTAATAATATCACCACCTGCTTCTGGAACAGAGCCACCGATTATCTTGACAAAATGATAAAAAGAGGAATCACAAAGTTTGCGTAGGAAGGCAATAGAGTATTTCATGGTTAATCATCTTAAGAACATTAACATCAGTTAACCTGTAATTGAAAGTTAACCACTTTCTTTACCAAGCAGTTCTTCCAAGTATTTTTCTTCTTCTGGAGTAAGTTCTGGCTCTTTCTTTTCAGCTTTTTCTTTCTTTTCTTTAGTAGTCTGCTTCTCGGGTTGAAGAATACCCAACATACGACTGATAATTTTAATGGCCTCATTCTTATCTCGATTGCTGGCATCAGGGTCATCTCGAATGGCCATAGCGACTTGTAAATTTTTTTCCCATTGGTCAGAATGTTTCGCTCGCCATTCGGCTAATGCTTCTTTTAAAACTTTCTGTTTCAGTTTTTCCATTGATTTTGACATAGCGCTTTACTTCTCCTGTGGGCTGAAAATAAAGTAAGTATAAACCATGAAATCCCTCTTGTTTAAGGATGCGATAATACTTTATATCGGACTGAGAAAACCTGAAAATAAAATGATGATTATGTATAATAACTATAAGGTCAGAGATTTTATAACCATCTTCGGCCAGAATCTTTTTAAGGTAATAAATCGGAATGACAATCTTAGTGTCTAACCGATTAGACAAGCTATATAATTTACCATCCCAAGTTTGGAGTAATAATACTTCATAAGGCTCTCTAAATAATTCTTTATAAAGGTCGGCTTTGGACCCATAAATGACTATATCTTCAGGAGAAAGATTAAGGTGGCTGGGTATGATAAACATGATAAATATAATAATAGCCACCAAAACCCTTCTCATCTTATTATCCAAATAAAAAATGCTTTAAGAGCAAAGTGACGATAGTTACAACTAAAGCTACTGTCCCCCCAATAGCTCCAACTTTAACTTGAACGCCCGTCATTCTGTTTTCTAACTTTTCTAAACGATATTTAATTTCCTGCTGACCCTGCTTAAATTCTTCTTTCATTTCTTTTTGAGCTTCTCCTATATCTTCTAATGCTCGTTTAACATATCCTCGCCATTCAGCAGTTTTCATTTTGAAGTCGCTGTTTATCTCTCCCATTCTGTCCTCCTGAAAAGGATTGATTCTCCATGATGTATCCTAATTGTGGGGACACTGTCCCCTCAAAATTTCAAATTCAGTCCAACATAAGGTTTGGAGTTTATAAAATCATATCCAGCAACCAGATTAAGAGAGTAAGTCTTTACCTCTAGTGTCTTGTATTTAAGGCTCAAGCCAATTAGATAATCATCTATTTGTCTATCTTTAACTTTCACCCCTATCTCTGAGCCTAGATAGATTTTCCATACTCGAATATAATCCAGCGAAAGACAGTGATAAATCTTGTTGCTAGCCACCAACGAATAACCAAGCCTAAAATCAAAAGCCACAATCGGCGGCTTCCATTCAGTTATAGAAATCTCAGTTTTGTTATCTGCTATTGTATAAAAATTATCTTTTTTATCTACCACAAGTATGGTCTTTATCTCTTGACCTTCGGGTGTTTCAGTTTTTATTTCAATTGTTCTCTTTACTAGCTCAGGTCGGATGGGTAATTTCTTTTTCTCTATCGGTGGCTTATCTGGAGTAATGGGAGTCTTAATAACGGGCGGCCTATAAATCTTTTCTTCAATAGGTTTGGCTTTATTTGCATTATACTGCATATATGAACGGTCATTATTGCACCGTTGGATATAAATTACCCCCCAGATTAAGGCCAATACTAAAATAAGACCTAGTCCTGCCCGCAAAATATTACTAATGGCAGTTAAGGTCTCAGTAAATCTACTCATTGCTTAAATCATTTTACAAAATTTAATCATTCGAGTTAAAAACATCTCTTTAAATTAAAACTTAGTCCCCAACTCGGGACTAAGTCGGGACTAAGTCTTGTATTTATCTTGTTTCTGAACAAGCCTCTTAGTGATATAAGCAACAAAGCCAATCGTCAATTGAGTAGCAAAAGCAAGGAAAGGGGCGTCGGGATAAAATGTTACCCATACATACGCCCCCACCATGGCAAAGAGATAGATAAGCAAAGCAAGCGGGCTAGGAATATTTATTTTCATTGTGTTCTAATCCCTAATATAGCCTCAGCATGATTTAAGCCTTTCTGTCGGCGTCTAATATATTTCATGACTTGAGATGTTCCAGGAATACCTAATAATCTTCCGACAGTTTCAAAGTCATTCTTATTAAACTTTCTTAAGTCTGGTTCAGAAATCATCTTTGTTAAAAGCCTTAAAGCTCCTTCAATGGCCTGTAAAGAGGCTGGCCATGCTATTCTATATGGTCTAGACCATCTAATAGCACCACCGATAATAGGTAATTGCTCCATCATTTCTTTAAAGCCAGCACCAACAATTTGAGCTGGTGCTTTACCTTCTTCAATAGCTCGATAGATTTCCCATTCTGGCGATGGATATGGCGACCTTAATCTAAAAACCTTCTCAAATAAAGCATTAATCAAGGCGGTAGATAATGCCAATCTAGCTATTTGAACGGCTTTTTCACCTGTTGGTTTTGGACTTTTAAAAACATCCTTGGCTAAAAAGTTCCATTCATTAATAACAAATGTCTGAAAGATTGTTCCTAATTTACCCATCGGCGTCCGCTGAATCATAGCTATGTCACTAGGGGCAGCAGAGGCCTGAGTCTTAACAACAACATCATCAGCATATACTCTAGCCTCTTTCGGAGTTAACCCCAATCCCCCCTTATTGACAGGTGTAACACCTTTCTTGTAAGCACCTAGCCATGTTATCCTAGCAGTTTCCAAGTCTAACCATTGAAGAGGAAAAGTCCCAACTTTAGCGACTTTTCTTTGAATTCGTCCATACTGTTTTTGAAAAGTAGATTGTAAAAAGTCAGCCAACTGAACATCAAACATACGGCCTTTAAGAACATTGCTGGCCTTCATGGCGAAATTTCTTTTTTGTGGTTTAGCATTGTCAACAATGCCATCTAATAAAAATTTTGTTCCCAACTCGATATAACTGTTTCGTAAAGCCGTGGGCTGAATCAGGGCTGACCTAACATTGTAGCCTAGAATAGCCATGCCAATATTACGACTAAGTCTATAAGCTGCTCTATTAAGCCATTCGGGAACATGAGTTGGTATTCTTTGGCCAGCATTATAGTCTAACCAGCGTTCTATATAATCAGATAAGATAGGGGCTTGCTCTTTAAGGTTTACTTTTTCGCCCGTTGGTAAATCTATTTCACTTAATAAGAGCCTTCCTTTAGCAATAACGGGAGACTTATATATATGTCTTAAAGCAGTATTCATATAATTTTCAAAGACATCAAAGAAGTTAAGCTCGACGGCAGCCTTAACGCCTTTCCGTGGCGTAGCATATTTAAATGGCGTGGCGTTTAGATGGCGTTCTAAAAATTTCATGTCAGACTCGGTAAGAACGCTATGGCCTAATTGTTCTAATGTTTTAAGGTTTCTAACAAAAGTAAAATAATTTTCTACTTCAGGAATGGGGTCTAAACCTGCTAATTCTCTAGCTCTATTAATCCTATTAAATGTCTCTTGCAATATATCCCTTGTTTGATTGTATATTTCCATCTCTTGTGGCGTTAATTTGGGAATTTCTTTGATTCCCATTGCCTCAAGAACGGCTTTTCCGTCTCTTTGTTGAGCAATAGCATAAATACCTAATCGTTTAGCTGAAACATTGGGCATCTTTTTAAAACGCCTAATAAGATTTCTGACACTATCTAGCTCTTCATAATGCCCTTTTTCCGCAGCTTTAATTGGGTCATATAAAAGTTTCTTCAGAATAGGATAATCTTCAAATATTCTAATAGGATTCTCTATCCAATATTTAATCTTTTTGGGCGGTAAATCCCGAATATCTTTTATTGCCTCAGCCTCATGACGGGCAACAACTTGAGAGTTCTCGTTAAATTGTTTAACTATCTCAATCGGCTCTTTGGTCTTTAATGTATAAGGTTTATCGGGCGAATAATCTATTACCCCCTTGATTCGCCCTTTGATTTTTTCGGTCAATTTTTCCTTTGGTTCAGGAGCTAATTCTTCTATTGCTAATTCTTCTACTTTCTCTCTAGCAGTCTTTTCAGCAGCCTTTAACAAGGCCTCATCTAGTTTCTTTAAATCCTTAAATGGATTAATGCCCATATGAAACTCTTGATAACCTTCTTCAGGAATAGGGATTTCTTTTAAACCAGCAGTTAATTTAGTTTCTATTGCCCCCTCAGCTATACCTGGCTCTACTTCTTCATATATCCCTGCTTCTGCCAAAACTCTTTTTTCTTCTGGAGTAAGTTCCTTTCTTTCAAGAATTTTTTGCTCAGCTCTTTTTCTAATTGCCTCTATATCGGGGGTTGGTAATGCTTCTTCTTTAATAATTGGTTCTTCCTTTGGTGCTTCAGTCTCCAATCGCCTTTGAACCTCTTTTATCACTTCTTTAGGTTCAAAGGATATTTCACCCTCAATTGGCTTAAGCCCTTCTTTAGTAATTAGCATTCTAGGTGCTGTCTCAGCTTTGGCGGGCAATTGAGGTAAGGTTTTTAAAAGTTTTTCATTAGCTTCTTTTTTTAGTCTTTCTAATTCTTTTTCATATAGCCCTAATTCTTTAGCTATAACTTCTGATGGCCTTGTCCCTTTCATGGAGAAATAAGTATAGAGTAATTCATTAAAGAAAGTCTGTGGCGACAATCCCTCGAAAGAATAAACGCCACCTAAAGCACCCATTACCCTAGAACCAACTTGTCGGAGCAACAAGTTAAGCCTAGGATATTTAGTCGGATTGATTAAGCCTGTTAGACCAAAAACCGCTCCAACCTTAGCTCCGCCTTTCATGCGTTCTAAGGTTTCTTTTAATTCTGGCTTTTCGGCTATTTCAGATAGGCCAGAAGCAATGGAAAGAGTGGCTATTTGTTGTCCTAAATGTTTCCCTAAGGCTTTAACAGCAGCTCCGCCGAGTTCTGGGGTTTTGGGTAATAATTTAGCCAACCCCCTTGTTATATAAGGGGCAAATTTTCCACCTGCTTTAACAATAAGATTAGCCCCCTTTAAAGGCAATCCTAAAAACCCTACAAATCTACCTGCTTCTTCAAGTAGTTGTTCGGTAGTTGATGGCTGTGGGATTTCCTCTAGCCCAAGGATTCTCGGAGCAAGTCCCAATGTTCCTGTGCTGGCAATGCCACGGGTTAAAGCATAAGCCCCTCTAGCAACCTGTTTGCCTAATGGTAATTCTGGAGTTGCTTGTTCAATTAATTTCATTCGCACTTGAGTTGCTACATCTGGCTCTTCATATCTAAGACCACCACTAGAAATCACTTTGGCTGGAGGTATTTCCGACTCATGAATAAGTTGTTTATATCGCCTAAGAAGAGGGTCTTCTATAACCCGCTCTTCTTCTGGTTGTGATTGTTCTAATAATTGACGATATTTTTCAAGGTAAGGGTCATAAATGTTGCCATTCATTATTTTAGCTCGTATCCTAAAATTCTTGGGTCTTCCCACAATTCTGGATTATCTAACCAAAACTTAAACCAGCGAATATCCCAACCTCTTTTCTTTGCTTCATCTAAAATACTATTTAAAATTTGTTTTTTATCCCATTTAATTCTTCCTTGTTTCGCATCTTCTAGATTGGTTTTAAATGTCTCCGCCATTTCAACATATTTACCGACAATGGCTCGGTCTTCATCCGTGCCGACTCCATTTCTTAATCTCGCAACTGCAATATTGAATTCTTGAGGAAATCTAAGGTCTATCCCTTGTGGAAGCATAGTAATAACATCTTCAATTTTTGGTTTAACGAAAATCCTTTTAACATCTTTACCTACATCTGTCCCAAATCTTTGTTTAATATAATTATCATAAAGAGCTCGAACATTCCTCGCAATGCTATTTCGAGCATTTATTGTCTGATAATCTGTCAAGCCGCCTGATTTTCGGGCATCTATTAACCCCACAAGAGCATCTTTATACTGTTGTTTAGTTAAATATCCTGCCTCAAAATATTTCTTTAAGTCTTGTTTCTTTTTTTCATATTCTGATGGTTCTCTATATTTTGCCTGAGTTCTAGCTGTAATTTCTGTTTTTTTCTGATGTATATCTAATGCTTGTTCTGGTGGAATATATCCAATAGCTGCAGGAACAGTCTCCCGTAACGGTTTTCCCGTGGCCTCTGAAAGAGCTATTGCTTTTGCTAACCAATCAGGGGGTTTAAGCAACCGTTGCTTTTCTAGTTCTAATCCTTTTTCAGTTAATCCCACTCTTTTCTGCTGCAACTCATACTCTTTTTGCCATTGTTCCTGTTTTAATCGCTGCTGTTCTTGTAACTGTCGAAGGGCATACAATTGCTGGAGAGTAGAGGCTATCCCGCCGCCAACATTAGGATAAGGAGAAAAAGGATTATAAAAAGGATTCTGCTGAGATAGCTGACCTAAAATCACCGCAGGATTGAAATAAACGGCCATTTTCCCCTCCTTTTACCCGTATTGATAGCCCCAAGGACTACCATGTGTCGGTGAGGCCATATACATGAAAGGATTATTCTGCCCTTGCCCGCCTAATACCCAAGGAAGAATAGATGGCACTATGCCTAGTAACTGAGTCATAAACGATGGCTGATACATCTGCGGAGCATATCCAGGTTGAGAGCCAAGTAACCCAAGCATCCCTTGCATCCAAGGCGGATACATCTGATTCATCTCTAACTGCTGTTGCATTAAAGCCTGTCTCATCAAAGCATCAGAAACACTAAGAGGCAATTGGGCATACATACCACCAAGTCCTGTTAGCCCACTAAGAGCTTGTAACTGAGCCTGAAGTGCTGCTTGACTCAATCCAGCTTGCCCTTGGCCATATGTATATAACTGCCCTAAAGCTGCTAATTGTCTCTGTCTTGCGGCCTCTAGGGCGGCTAGTTCTCTAGCTTCTCTCTCAAGCCCTGTCTCAGCAGTAATTCTTCCTGCGATGTCTTGTGCTGTCCGCCCCATCGGAGTTGACCAACGGAGACCCGTAAGACCAGCTCTTTCAGCAGCATTAGCTATCTGGTCAGCTATTGCTATGTCTGAAACCTGCATGGCTTTCTTATACCATTCCTCTTGAGAGACAGGAAGCCCCGTTTTGGCTATACCTCTTAGAATGTTACTCCCATATGTCCACTGCCAAGGTGTCGGGATGGTAACACCACCAGCTAATTGAGAATAGATGTCGCTTGCCATGTCCCATTGCCATGGGTAATTAAATTGGAAAGATTGGTCTCCTCCTGTTGGTAGTGTGGTATCAGTGGTTGCTGGTAAAAAAGGTTGTATTTGCCATGGCGGAATGCTTGTGGGATAATTTGTATTTGTGTTTTGTCCCCTACCAGAGTATTGAGACCAATATTTATAAGGATTAGCTCCAATTCTTTTAGGGAAAGTTTCCATTAATAGTTCTGGGGTAACTTCCATTCCTTTTCTTGACCATTCTCTAAGTTTGTTGAATAATTCATCCCGCAGAGTAAAGCCTGTATAGGGATTCCAAAGAACACCTGCCCCCTGAGGATATTCCGGTAACCCAACTAACCACTTGGGGTTTCTATAAAAAGAAACATCCTGAAAAAGTGATGGATTTATATATGTAGGCCATCCCTCCATTTGTTCAATTGGTTTAGCCCCCTTTGGAATCTTAGTTAAATCAATCATTGTTATTAACCTCCTGCTGGAGTTGTCTCATATGGCGTATTCAGGGCAGTATAATTTTGCCACCACCTTAAAAAATCAGCTAAACTAATGCTGTATGGATTAGCTCCCCTAGCTTGTAAGTATGCCTGTATCGTAGCTTGGTCAGCTCCTATGTTTTGAGCTAGGGTAAAAATATCCCTAATCTGGTTTAATGACATTGATTGTCCGCCATAAGGTTGCTGATAAGGTGATTGGTATGGCGACTGATAAGGTGATGGTCGGGATGTCATGTTCGCCCCTCTAGTTACCCTGGGAGCACCTGTATATCTAGATTGCTGGACTCGATAATAAGGTTCACCATAAGTGTTATAACCAGGGAGCGTATATGCACCACCAATACTAGGTGTCCTTAAGGGATTATAAGCAGGTTGGTAACCATAAGGATTATAGGCTGGTTGAAAGCTGTATGGATTATACAATTTATATTGACTTTGCTGCCATTGACGATACTTCATTAATTCTTGCTTAGTTGGCTGAACAATAGGGTATGGAGGGGGCACAGGTGATGCAGAAGGGGTAGAGAGACTTGTTGTGCTGGAGAGAGCATTATATCTTCGCTGTCGTTTTGAATAAGGATTATAGTAAAACATCCTTTACCTCCTTTAAATATTTTGTCCGCCAGATATCCCTCATTAGTTTATCCCATTCTTTTTGACTCTTTTCGAATTGACTAGTTAATGGCGACCATGGATGCTTTAGAAATCTCAAGTATTTGGTCTGCGTAGGATTCTGCGGAAAGATATTTATAAAGTAAGAAGTCTTTAAATAGTTTTTCATTTCTATCTAGCTAATCCTCTAGTAAACTTAACCCCTCTCCGTGGTGCTCCACCGCCTCGTAAATTGTATTGAAGGGGGTTTACCCCAAGACCTGCATAATTCATCGGGAATATCGGTGTTCGAGGAATATTAGCCATTGGAATATTATATCCTGGTGCTTGGCGTCCTAGAAATACATTGTAAAGAATGTTGCTCGCATCATAAATACCACTTGGAACAGGCGGTGCTTGCATATTTAAATATGCCATCATCCTTTGAGCAATGGCATTTCGTAGAGCTTGCTCTTGAGGTGAAATCATTGGTTGGTATTGTATCGGTTGCCCTTTAAAAACACCGCCGCCATCTCCACCTAAGAGTTGTCCTAACAATCCTGCCCCCGCCGTAATAATTGAACCTAAAAGAAAAGGATTCATTCTATCCTCCTTAAAAAATTCGCCTCAGCAAAATGTTTGTGTAATACTTTTCATCCCACTTGAACCCGTATTTCTGACGCCCCTCAATTTTGAATCCTAATTTTTCATACAATTTAGCCATCTTTTCATCAGGCGTCTGAGTAAACAATCTTTTTAACTTAAATGCCTTGGCGATTTTTTGAATTAAATTATCTATGTCCTTATGGAGTTTATGAGAATACTTGCCATTCCATAACATCAAAAAGAACTCTCCCTTATGCTTTTGATATACATTCATAAACCCCACAATGCCCTTCATATCCTTAATCTCATAAAAAAGATTTAAAGGATTAAGAAGACTAGCATAAATCAATTGCCAGATAGCATCATAATTCCGTCCCTCATCAGGAATCCATAACGGCCGTTGATAAAGTTGCTCAGCGATAACCCCTAACCGCTTGTCTTTAAAGTCTTTCACTATAAAAACCTTAAGTCTCGTCGATGGATTGAGAAATTCCTTAATAGTCTGTCCAGCGACATCCTTCACGCCATTCCTCCAATACAATGGGATAAATGAAATATCCTACATCTATATGAATAAAAGTGCCTGTCTTTTCATATGTTCCTTTTCTGAGATTCGGTAACCATCGTTCAATAAGGCCATCTAACTCTCTTACTTCCTCTATTGTCGGTAAATCTAAATCTAATGCTAATCCAAATAAATGGACACTCAACGGCACGCCACCGACTTTCTTGTTGTATCGAGGGCATCTATACCCGCTTGAGATTTTAATCGGTTTGCCCCATTTCTCTCGTATTAGCTCAAATGATTCAAAAAGAATGTTATAAGGCATTACTATGCCATCCCGCTCCAATTGATATGGAATTCTATGGCAACATGGACACTCGTATTCGCTTCTTAGAATGTATGGGGCAATATATTTGCTATCTGTCAACTTGATTTACCTTTCCTTTCTAAATAGTGAAGCATTAGCATCTACGGTATAGCCCGCAGTTGTCTCTTGGTTTTGAATACTGTAAAGTTTAATTTTCTCGACATCGGGAGTAATAGAAGTAGTTTTCTGAACAACTGATGTCCCGCTCGGAGTTACATTAATCGTAACATATGCCTCTGTATCCCATTGGTCTCTATCACTGTCATAAGTTACAAACTTAAAAATTACATCCTGACTTACACTACCATGGCCACCTTTTACATAACAGGTAATAGACGCAAATTCCGCCCGACTTAAATCAAATTCCTTAGAAGTGAAATCAGAACCATCCACCTCAGTAGAATTAATAGCAATTTCCTCATCTGAAGCTAAAAACTTTTCTCTAACAGGAATTAACATATTTTCCCTCCTTTAATCATTTTTTTGTTTTTTGGGCGTTTCTAACTTTATAAAATACTCATTATTTTGAGTTAATTGCCATCGTTCTTCTTTTATATCAATTCCCAGCTCCAAAGCCACAGTCTCAATCGCCCGCTGAAGCTCTGCCTGCTTCTGCTTAGCTAATCGGATGGCGTCCTGCACTATTAGCTTTTTTAGCCTCAGAAGCTCTCTCTGGCTCTCCATGAGTTTTATTTTTTGGGTCATTCTGATTACCCCTCTTTAATCAAAAATAATACTATCTTGGTCAGTTTTTTAAGAAACGCCTTGGCTGACTTCAAATCATTTATATGCTGGTCAATGTAGTTATCCACCTTGCTGTAAGGGATATTTTCCAAAAAAGCCCTTATCTCTTGTCGTTTAGCCCCTACTTCTTCAATCTTATTTTTTATAGCCATTCTTCTGTCTCCTCTTCTGGTGGTTGCCAATTGGGATTTTCTTCAACTTCACCTGTTTCAAGATTAACATAATATTTTCCAAGTGGGGCGGTTTCTGTGAAATCTTCTGGAAATTCTGAATCTGGAGCATAAAAAAGTTCGACATTTTCCCACTTAATTCCGCTTCCTATTTCACAATCTCTCTCTTTGTTTATAGTCTTTTCTGATGGCTCACCTTTTCGAATAGGTGGGCTAATTTCGCCTGTTTGTTTATGATAGAGAAAATACATTTGTCACCTCTTTATATGAAGGCTGATGCTTGGTCTGCCCCTGCTGTATCTGCTGTGCCTGGGTCGCTATGGTTGCCAGATGAGCCAGAACATTCAGTGCCTAGAACTCGTATTTGTCCTACATATTCTGCATACGCCCCCCATGTTCCGTTGTTATTACCAAAATTATCCCGAATATAAGTAAGCCCCGAATATTTTGCGTGTATACCATATTTATTATTATCACTTATGCCAGTATTGTGAATATAAGTAAAATTATTTGCCGAAGAAACAACCCCTCCATACAACGCACTATTTAATGTGTTGTTTTTTACAATCCCACAATATCGCAAGTCATTGAAAAAGGAAAATTCAACTTGAATACCGGTTACTCCATTCTCACAAAATCCACAGTAATATATTTCCAGATAAAAATTTCGGTATGCTGTGATGCCATAATATTTTGCCTTGTATATCCCAATTCCATTTAATTTAATATATACAGAATTGTTAAATATATGAAGATTGCGGCTTCTTGTCTCCCCCCCATCTATTAAAGCCCCTACAATTATATATTTTGATGTATTATCAGGCTGTGTTCCTGGCCATGAGGCTACTGTCAGGCTTGTAGCATCATTTCCTGTTATCTGGACAAATCCGTTGTCTGTTCCTGTTCCAGCTACAATCAAAACCCAACAATTTTGGAATTCATTAGTCGTCCAAGATTGATTTGTGTCTTGAAGTGTCGTAGAAGTTGCTCCTGTCGCTGTCGGGATTGCTCCACTTTTTGGGAAATAGTTTTCAGCTTGAATGATTATCCCAGCATCATTTGTTAGGCCGTGTTTATTACTTAATTCGCAAGTTTCAGTCAAGGTTGTTCCCTTTTTAATTGTCACCGTAACTTGATGGGCAATTAAATCGGGCATATCGACTATCATATCCGCCCAAGTTGCATAATCGCCACCTGAGCCTATGGTCTTGCTCCATGAAGCCGTGGTTTTGTTTGAAAGATTAGGAATATTATCCAATTTTTGCCCATTCCAATCAAACGCCGAACTCGCCTTCCCTGAAAGCTGAGCCAGGATTTCAGCATCTGTCCGACTCTCAAGCCCTGAAGATGTCGCCCTGACAAGATTGCCCGCAGTAAGTCCCGAGGCTTGGTCAACTTGGAGAATCTTGTTATCCGCTATACCTACATCCACATTAAAAGTTCTACTAGCAGAAATATCACCTCCACCAATCAAGCCTGTTCCCGCAGTTAAGGTGACTGATGTATGGTCTATATGTTCATTAGCAACAAAATCAGCAAACGAATCATGAGAGAGATTATAAATATTTGATGGTGAAGATAATGTCAAATCGTTGAATGTAGGGCTTGCGGTTGTTCGGACATCCTGGTCAAGGTGATAACCATCTGTAGTTTCAGCATCTATCCCTAGGGCATCATGGGTGGCTTTGGTATGGTCAGCTTGTTTAACATAAATGCTATCCAAAATTTCAGTGCTTGAAGGAATCTCCCAGCGACTCCCCGAAACACCTTGATAATAGATTTTCACTGTCGGGGCATTTCCGCTTCCGCTAACCGAGGCATAGATTTTCCCGACTATTCTTGAGCCTGAATCAGGGGTATAATCAGAATCCAAGGTTAAAGGCACTATATAGCTTGTTTTTACGCCCATATCCAGCTCATTACTCTCCGATGAGGTAGCAACTAGAACTTCTGAATCATCAGTCTTTCGCTCATAAAGCTTCCAATAGAGCCTAAGAGTCTTTGTGCCTGAAGTTTTCTCGGCGAAAATAAACCAATCAAAAATCCCCCGAAGTAACTTAGTC